>JAEEGG010015502.1_pt1 | contig 15979 bp, 15 predicted proteins | sample 9134161 | NCBI WGS metagenome assembly JAEEGG01 (sample SAMN16246543, study PRJNA631951) | gut metagenome | biome: gut microbiome; feature: rumen; material: CR-attached | host: Bos | place: Iran: Karaj | collected 2018-10
TGGGACAAATGGGCGAGACCTACCAGACGAAGATGAACAAAGTGTTGTTCTACATCGACTTTCTATCCTATCGCGAGCGCGGGATGGCCATTTCGGGCCTCGCCTACAATGCCATCGAGTTCGGTCCCGTGCCGCAACGTTGGGACAGGGTTTACAGTGCGTTCGATGAAGTGGTAGAAAGGTTGAGGCTGGTCCAGAATCAGGAATGCGTGTCGTTAGAAGCAGCGGGTGAAGCGGACATGAGCTGTTTTACCGAGCAAGAGATGACGATAATCAACGAAGTATGTGCGAAAGTCAAAAACATGACTTCGCGCGCCATTTCGAAAATGAGCCATGAGGAACCCGCCTGGAAAGACCACGTCGGAGACACCGAACCCATTCCCTTCAGTGACGCCTTCAAGCTGGTCGGGATGTGATAATCCTTGCCCCTTACTTCCACACCCCTGCAACAGCGGCATATTCAAAATTCTGCATAGAAAAGGAAAAATTATTTCGTTTTCTATGTAAAATTTTGTATTTTTGCGGCTGCAAAATGATGCTATGAAGAAGAGCCCTCTTTTGAAATATGGCAATGTCCCCGTATTTGGTAGAATAATAGAATCAGACTACCAGCAATTGGGTGTGCCTTCAAAGAAGATTCAGTCTTTGGAGAAAGACGGCGAACTCATTCGACTGAAGCGCGGACTGTATGTGGTGAATCCTGAAATCAGCGGGAAGCCCATCAGTGCTCCGCTATGTGCCAACCACATCTACGGACCTTCATACGTTTCGCTTCGGTGGGCGTTGCGTTGGTATGGGCTGATACCCGAACAGGTACACCGTATGACCTCCACCACCATCAAGCGCTCGCGGTCATTCGAGACCCCTGTCGGCTTTTTCGATTACTATCAGGTAAAACCCTCCTATTTCAGCATCGGACTGAGAATCGTCCAAGAAGATGGGGTTTCGTTCATAATGGCCACTCCTGAAAAGGCATTGTGCGATTTCATACTTTATGACAGCTACCTGCCCAATCGTTCCTTGAAAGGTTTGCTTCAATATTTGGAAGAGGACCTTCGACTGGACATGGATGAGTTGGCGAATTTTGATGTGAAAATCATCGAATCTTGTGCGGAACAAGGCGGGAAAAAATCAATTCTGGACAATCTAGTAAAAATTATACAACGATGACGATATACGAAAACATGCTTGAGAATCAGGTGCAAAGAATGGGCATATCAACACCCAATTCCTCTCATGAAGTGATGCAACAAATAGTGCTGGGTGGCCTTTATCGCGGTGGTTTTTTCGATCATGCGGCGTTTTACGGCGGCACATGCTTGAGGATTTTTCATGGACTTCCCCGTTTCTCAGAAGACATGGATTTTTCTTTAGTCGCCAAACGCGAAGATATTCATTTGGAGAATTACTTTCCGGCGATTGTGAACGAATTCAAGCTGTGTGGCCTTTCCGTAACCATTACCAAGAAAGACAAAAAAAGCTTCGGCAGAGTAGAGTCGGCATTTTTGAAAGAGAACACCGAGGCTTACGAAATCAAATTTCAGACTAAAAAGACCATTAAGATCAAAATAGAATTGGACACGGATCCTCCTTTGCAATTTGATACGGAACAGAAACTATTGCTGGAGCCTTTCTCGTTCATGACAAGATGTTTTACATTGCCCGACCTGTATGCTGGAAAAATGCACGCGCTTGTATATCGGGCATGGCAAAGGAGAATCAAGGGACGCGATTGGTTCGATTTCGAATGGTATGTTCGCAAGGGTGTTCCGTTAGATTTCAATCATTTGCAAGCAAGAATCAAAGAATTCAACGGAGAAGATGTTGACAAAGAATCTTTTCTCCTGCAATTACGCGACAAGTTGGCCACCGCTGACATCAACTTGGTGAAAGCGGACGTGATTGATTTTATTGCAGATCCTCACGCTCTCGACATCTGGTCCAACGACTATTTCTTGCAACTTGCGGAGAGGATTCGATTCGCATAAAGTTGTTTATTGTGGAAAATTTGGAATTAATGCACTATGAAACACGAAATCAACCCCAAAGACTCGCCACGCGGATTTGCTTTCGAGCTGTGGAAAACAGCTGGGATGCCGAAGGTGACGATTTTCAAAACCTTCGATATCACCCGATTGATCAAGGTCGCCAAACGGAGCGGGATGAAGACCAACATGCTGATGTGCTGGTGCATCGGAAAGGCGGCAAGCCCTATCGAGGAGTTCTATACGCTGCCTGCCGGTGGACATCTGTGGCAATACGATCGTCTGGCGGTCAATACCGTTGTGAAGACCGTGAACGGCACTGTCCGCCTCTGCGATATTCCCTTTTCGGAGGATATTCATCAGTTCGACGAGGACTATCTGCGACTGACCCGTCAGGTGCACGACACAAACGAAGACCATCTTCTCGGCGACGAATATATGGCCGTTGACACTTCGACGTTGGCGGAATGCGAGATTGACGGTGTGGCGAGCGTCTATTCCGAACTGTTCACCAATCCTTTCCTGGCCTGGGGCAAATACCGCCGAGGGCTCTTCAAAACGACCTTGCCCATCTCTTTCCAGTTCCACCACGCCCAAATGGACGGTTTCGAGGCCGCCCGCTTCCTCAACGGGCTGCAGGAGACCATCAACGGGCTCACAATACGATAAATAACGCATTTGGCAATCCTGTGTGGTGGCTTCTTAGTGGTTGTCCTATACACGACATAGCACGCCATAACACATTTTGGATAAAACAGAAAGGTCTTTTATTTTCCCCCTGTCCTGAATGCCTTCGGGCTCACGCCGACCGCGCGGCGGAAGAAGGTGCCGAAATGGCTCTGGTTCTGGAAGCCGAGGCGGTCGGAAATCTCCTGGACAGAAAGCGTGGAGGTCCGCAACAGCGACTTGGCTTTTCGAATCAGGATTTCGCTGATGCAGTCGCCGGCGGTACTGCCTGTCACCTGTTTCACCACATTGGCCACATACGTGGGCGTCAGGTGCAGTTCGTCGGCATACCATTTGATGTCGTGATGCTCGTGGCAACATTGATCCACCAAAGACAGAAATCGTCCCGTCAATTCCTCAGCACGGGAAAGCGGTTTCTGCGACGCAAGATTGTCGGTGAAAAATCCGTAAAGAAAAGAGACGAGTGATCGGATAAGGTGCAGAATCGTTGTCTGCCGGTTCGGGGTTTCCTTCCGCATCAGTTCCTCTACGAGATCAAGATAGAGCATTATCGTCTGCATATTGGGAGCATCAATCTGAGAGGCGGGGCGGACGTATGCGTAATGCAATTTGTCGTATGGCAATGAAAGCATCAGTTTCTCCACAATGACAGGCGAAAAGGAGAGCAGCCGAATCTTCAAGTCCGGGCTGCTGCTGTTATAATGCAGCTCGTGGTCATTGAAGATAAATGCTGCAGCCGGCGCTTTCATTTCGATGCCAACCTGGTTGAATATTGCACTGAGCGTGCCTTGCGTGATGAAAAGGATCGCATAATGATTAGCGCGAAAGTACTCAGGCGTTTCCTCACTTATGTAATTCTCTATTTCAGCCACCTGAATCTCGTTGTTGTGCCACGAGGTTCGCTTTATGATTTTTTCCGAATCATACATAACAGGCAGGTCGTCATTTCTCTTTTTGTCGCTCTTCATAGTTTATATCCGAATGTTTTTTGATTTTGGGTTTAGAACAATAAATATTAGAATAAGAACAATTAAGTCCTTAATAAAACTCGGCAAAGATACAATTTTTTCAAATCAAATATATGAAATAGAACATATTTTGTTGTCATGAGGACATTGCCATACCGCATTACGGATGTATTTTTGCAAAATTGTTTTCACTAATTCCATCCATTATGAGAATTCTCTTTGTCATAGACACTTACGACACCAACAACAACGGAACCAGCATCTCGGCGCAGCGTTTTGCCGCCGAATTGCGCCGACGCGGGCACGAGGTGAAAATTCTCACTTCCGGAGAGCCTGGTGAAGACCGTTTTGCCTTGCCCACCTACAAGATGCCCATATTCCAGCCATTGATGGACAAACACAACTTCAACTTTGCCTATAGTGAAAAAAAGACCATTCGGGAGGCCGTTGAATGGGCTGACATCATACATTGCTTCCTCCCGTTCGCTATCGAGGTGGAAGCCAAACGCTATGCCGACAAGATTGGGAAGCCCTCAACCGCCGCTTTCCACATCCAGCCGCAAAACCTTTGGTCATCGGTAGGATTGGGCAAGGTGGATTGGATTCAGGACGGCACTTATCGTAGTTTCCGTACTTTTCTTTACAATAAATTCCGCCACGTCCACGCCCCGTCACAATTCATGGCCGACGAGATCAAGAAACGAGGTTACACTGCCAAAATCCACGTCATTTCCAATGGTATCCAAGACGCTTTCCTTGAGGCCGGACATCTTGTCCATCAACATGGCAGGCCAGCCAAATCGCCTGAATTTGAGGGCAAAATTCCAATCATCATGATCGGCCGTCTTTCTCAGGAGAAAAGGCAGGATGTAATCATCAATTCGGTGCAATATTCGAAATATGCCGACAAAATACAGTTGATTTTTGCCGGAAAAGGTCCCGAGTACGATCGTTATGTGGAACTTGGGAAGCAGTTGAAAAATCCGCCCCAATTTGTCTATCTCGAGCAACAGAAACTGATTGACTTACTGCTGCAATGCGACTTGTACGTACACGCCAGCGATATGGAGAGCGAGGCCATCTCGTGCATCGAGGCCTTTGCCACCGGGCTGGTGCCGGTCATCGCCAATTCGGAGGTCAGCGCCACGCCACAGTTCGCCCTCGACGGCCGAAGCCTGTTCAAGCCCGGCAGCCCCAAGGACCTCGCTCGCGCCATCGACTACTGGCTTGATCATCCGAATGAGCGGGAATATATGGGAGAACTTTACCGTGTGGCAGCAAAGAAGTACAGTCTGGCCAACTCGGTGCGAATGTTCGAGGAGATGTTGAACGAGGAGATTGAGGATAATGGCAGCCATTTATAGGCATTTCAAAATATTAATCCTCCTGTTTTGCGGATTGCCTCTATTAGCAAATGCTCAGATTCCGGACAAAAGTGGCATTCAGCTAAATGATGACCGCTCGGCTACCTTTCATTATTACAATGCTGATGTGCGCAAAGTAAAAGTGGAGTGCGACTGCAAGTTAAAACACGAAAGAATCGTGATAAAGAGAGAAAGCCTTCACAAAGCACGCATGCAATCGGATGGATGTGGAAACTGGACTTACAGCACCCCACCCCTTGCTCCAGAACTCTACACCTATCGTTTTCGTGTCAAGAATCACACCATTCCAGACCCCGTCAACCCCGACTCAATCCAAGTGAACAAGAGTCAAAGGAGCGTGTTTGTTGTTACGGGCACCCCTCAAGCAGACCTTTATGTCTCTGATTCGCTGCACGGACATATAGATACCTTAGATTATATTTCTGACAAAAAGACAAGGAGAGTACTCGTCTATACACCGCCCAACTATCACGCAAGAGACACATTGGAGTGGCCCGTACTGTATCTGCTGCACGGCATCAACGGCAACGAGGAGGCCTGGAACAACCGCGGCCATGCCGTGCAAGCTCTTGACAACCTCATTTGCCAGAACCGTGCTGTGCCGATGGTGTTGGTCATGCCCAACGCCAATCCAAACAAATTGCTTAGCCGGGTTAAAAAAACGGGTCTTTTCAAGAACATCCTCCTTTATCCTGCATGGGGAAGACGGGAGTTTGAACGAAGTTTCCCCACACTTGACAGTATCATTAGATTGCGTTACCGGGTATCTGCTCGTCCCGACCTCCGCTCGGTGGCAGGTCTTTCGGCTGGAGCAAAACAAGCCGCTAACATTAGCAACTTATACGGCACCTTCGGCACCATAGGACTCTTTTCGCCTGTTTTGAACCATAGGCAACTGCCCAAAGACAGCCATGTCCGCATCTGGATTGGGGCGGGAAATGGCGATCTTTTCCACTACAACGTAATCTTATACCTAAAAAAATTACAACACAAGCACATCACCCACACTTTATGTCCCTCCATAGGCGGACACACATGGATTAACTGGCGCTACTATTTCACGGAATATATACAAACTATTTTTCTAAAACACTGAAAGACAATATGAAACGACTTCTAATCATCCTCATATTGGCGCAGGCTTACATGATCACTCTTCATGCGCAGGAAAAGATCGAATATCTGCCATACGGCAAGATGGACTCTTGGACGGTGCGTTACATCAAGGAGTCGATTTTGTTGGGCGGCAAGACCCGTGCGCTGTATGTCATCGCAAAGACTGACACCCTACGTCAGAACAAGCCCTATCCCTACGGCAGGAATGGCTCTCCGTGGGGCACAAGCAATGCCTACGCCAAAGTGTGCGGAGTGGAGAAAGCCGCCGTATCGGTCACTCCGGAGCGACGGGGCAAGGGCTACTGCTGCCGGTTGGAGACCACATTGCAGACCGTCAAAGCCGTTGGCATCGACCTCAAGGCATTAGCCACCGGCAGCATCTATACCGGCCGCCTGCTCGACCCTGTGACTTTGGAAGGGGTCAAAGTGCCGATGAAAGCCATTGACATGGGCATTCCGTTCACAAAACGACCGACGGCTCTGATGCTTGACTACAAAGCTGTTATACATCAGGGTAAGTCAATGGTACGGGCCACGGGATCCACCAAAGTGACCGCTGTTCAAGGGCAGGATGCGGGCGAGATCATACTGTTTTTGCAGCACCGTTGGGAAGATGCCGACGGCAACATCTTCGCCTATCGCATAGGAACGGCATCGGAACGCATCATGAAAAGTGTCCCCGAGTGGAAAAACAACCATCGCGTGCCCATACGCTATGGGAACATAACCAAGACCTCAAACCACAAGTCTTGGGAGAAATTGTCAAAAGACCGTTTTATGGCCCGCAATTCAAAAGGGAAGATGGTTCCTGTGCAAGAAATTGGCTATAAAGCGGATGCGACGCCCACCCATCTGATTCTGCAGATCTCCGCCGGCTGTCAGGAAGCCTTCACTGGCTGTCCAGGCAATGTGTTGTGGGTTGACAACATACGGTTGGCGTACTGACCTGATTTCTCGGGTATAGTACAATCGTATTGAAATGGGACGAGAATATTATCGGAAACTCTTCCTAAACGCAAGCGGGGAAACGCCTTCGTTGCGCTTTATTCTCCCCCTGTTCTGAATGCCTTCGGACCTACGCCGACCGAGCGGCGGAAGAAGGTGCCGAAGTGGCTCTGGTTCTGGAAGCCGAGGCGGTCGGAAATCTACTGGACAGAAAGCGTGGAGGTCCGCAATAGCGACTTAGCTTTCCGAATCAGGATTTCGCTGATGCAGTCGCCGGCGGTACTGCCCGTCACCTGTTTCACCACATTGGCCACATACGTGGGTGTGAGGTGCAACATTCCCGCCACCTGAATTTCGCTGTTACGCCACGAGGTACGCTTTACGATATTTTCCGAATCGTATAAAACGGGGAGGTCGCCGTTTCTCTTTATGTTGTACTTCATAGTATCTGTTTCTAAAAAAGTGTATCTTTGCATTCAATATTCGTCATTCTATATTATGAAAAGGGGCAAACGGACTTGCGAAATCCTGAAGGATGTGCGGCGGAAGATCGCACAAGAGAATGACATCCCGTTGGTGGAACGCGAATGCACGCACGAGGGTGACTGCCGGGGCACGTGTCCCTATTGCGAATCGGAGGTGTGCTACTTGGAACGGGAACTCTCCAAACGCCGGGCACTCGGCAAGGCCGTCACCGTGGTGGGCATCGCCGTCTCCGCCATGATGATGGGCGCGTGCCACGATTCGAAAACGCCCGCGACGCCCGCTGGCAGCGAACCTGAGCCCACACCCGTCAACACGCTGTCGCAAGCTGCAGAATCTTCCCCTGAACCGTCTCCCGAACCTGCCGGCGAACCGGCAAATGTACCGACCAACGGCAACAGGCCCGCCCCCGCCCCGAAAGAGGAAATTCTGCAAATTGTGGAAAATGGTCTTTGTGTTTCAACAGATGTGCCCGTTTGGGGTGACGACTATGAGGGGGAAGTGGATGACGATAAACCGCCGGTAATGGGTCTTATGGAGGAATTGCCCGAATTTCCCGGAGGAATGGATTCTTTGCAAGCCTTTTTGGCAAAGGAGATTCAATATCCTCAGGTGGCGAGGGATTATGGCATCACGGGCACGGTCCTGGTCGAGTTCGTGGTGGAAAAGGACGGACAGGTGACCAACGCCAAGGTGAAAGTCCCGCTCTTCCCCGAATGCGATAAGGAGGCGGTGCGCGCGGTGATGTCCATGCCGAAGTGGAAACCCGGCAAAAACATGGGGAAACCGGTGCGCAACTTCTACCAGGTGCCGGTGACGTTCCAGTTGTGATCTCCACGGATCAAACGGATCTGCGTGAATAAAAAGAAATTTTGTGATTTTGTGCTCATATTTATTCATCGAACTGTCATGCTGTCTCGCCCCTTTGTCTTATCTCATAACACCTTCAAGAAGATTGCCACCTTCCTGTTTTTTCGTTGATGTGTTTTGTTGGGCGGGTTTTATTCCAAATATCCATTTATGGAAACGAAATTCCGAAGTCTTTGTCGGAGAGGGGCTTGTATGGGCCGGTGAAATCCATCACTTATTCGAGGTTTGTCATGCTTTTTCTATTAAAGTTGCACATTTACCCCAAGATAGACACTTCGCGGTTGTTTCGGACCGTAGATGTAGCCCGAATCGCGGAACACCCCGTAGTCTAAGTCGCGTTGGTAGGCGTTGGTGATGTTCTGCACGCCAGCCGTCAAGCGCAAAACCACTTCATCGGGAATCCTCGCTTCGGTTTTCCGCTGAATCTTGAAATGAAAATCGTAGGAAACCTGCGCATTGAGGACAAAGAAGGTCGGGGTTTTCACCAGGACGGGCTCGTCCAATTCGTGGGGCACTAACATGGGACCGGTGAGGTTGCCCGTGACATTCAGGGTCAGGTGCCGCCACGGGTTGCTTTCCAACATAAGGAAACCATAGACATCCGGCGTTCTGAGCATTCGGATTTCGGGGATGGCATCCTCGCTCCACTCCACGGGTTCGCTGTAGCGGCTCACCTGCCAAGTGGCACCGATTTGTCCGGAGATCCAGCGGCTCCAGCTCACTTTCACCGCAGCGTGCACGCCCGCCACATACCCGCGGTCGGCGTTGTAACGTTCCGACACTTCGTTGCCGGCGGCATCCTCATAGCGCCGCTCTGCGAAGATGTCCTTCAGATAGGTGAAGAACCCCTCGCCTGTAATGTCCACATCTACATTGCCTTTGTAGAGACAGAAGTCCGCAGAGAGAGAGGCGCTATGCGAGCGTTCCTCCTTGAGGTCCGGGGCGAGGGTGCTGACGATACGCTCGCCACCCGCCAAGGAGACGTGCAGGTCTTCGTCATAGGTTTGCGGAGCCCGGAATCCAGTGGTGTAACTTGCTCGCAGTGAAATCTTTCGATTCGGATTGTAGCGGATATTCACCCTCGGGGAGAAAATCGGCCGGCGGATGAGCGAGTGTTTGTCCATGCGCACGCCGGCCAACAGCGACCAGTGCTCGTTTCGCCACTCGTTCTGCGCATACACACTGCCAATGTGCACGTCTTGGTGCAGATATTGCGCGTAACCCGGGATCGAATCTGTCAAGTGGTCAAAGTTGTATTCCGCCCCGACGGTCAGCGAGGCGGGCATAAACCACAGTTTTTCAAAGCGATACCGCCACAATGCACCGGTGGCGAGTGTCAGGTTGTGGGTGCAGCCGTAAGCTTTCAAGGCCTCCAACCGCTCTTCGGGCGTTCCCTCGCCGATGCCGCCGTAGTAGCTGTCGCGGTGGATATGCTGCAGGGCGGCATAGGCCTCCACGTGTTGGTGACCGAAATCAATGTGGTAGTCGAGGTGGCCGCTGTGGACAAGATGCGACGCACCCTCGGAAATATTCGACTCGTGGGGTTGCAGGCTGAGGTTGTTTCCGCCCCGATGCTCGTCGCTGACGATGTTGTAACGAAAACTCAGTTTCGACAGTTGCGTGGGCCGCACGAAAGCGTTCACCCCGACAGAGAGGTTGCGCAGCTTGGGGATGTCACTGTAACCGTCGCCGTTGCGGTCGTAGGAGCCACGGTGGCGGTCCTGCGCGAAGAGGTAGAGACCGGCATTGCGATTCTTTGTGACAGCCGAAGCATAGGCGTGGGTGGTGTTGTCGAAGGAACGGGTGAAGTCGAAGTTGCTGACGGTGTGGCCGAAGCCGCCGCCGTTCTCCGTGGCCTCCTTGGTGATGATGTTGATGACGCCTCCCACCGCCGACGCGCCGAAGAGGGCACTGCCGCCGCCGCGCATCACCTCGATGCGGCCAATCATCTCCGCCGGAATCTGCTCCAGACCGTAAACGCCGTTCAATGAGGAGAATATAGGTTTGGAGTCGATGAGGATTTGTGAATAGTGGCCGTCAAGTCCGTTGATGCGCACTTGCGTGAAGCCGCAGTTTTGGCAGTTGTCTTCCACACGCAGTCCTGGCATGAAATCGAGCGTCTGTGCTAAGCAGACGGCATTGGCGGCGGTCATGGTGCGCGGTGTGACAATGTTGATCAGGGCCGGTGCCTCCCTACGGAGTGTCTGCTCGCGGTTTGCGGAAATGGTGATTTCATCCACGTGCAAGGTGTCGTGGTCATGGTGCGGCAAATCCTGAGCCCCCGCACCAAAGGCGATCGCCCCGAACAGAAACGTCAGGGCATAATAAATATGTCTTTTCATTTTTTTGCTTGTTAGTGAATAGTGATTAGTGAATATGAATAGTGTACGGCAAGTACAACGTTGCCGCAAACTACTAACTACAAACTTCAAACTACTGACTGAACAGGCGGTGCACGTAACAAGCTTACACCCTGCAGGTTGGATAGTTTGCAAAGTGTGAAAAAGAAAAGATGGGGGAATAGTTTTTGGTCGTTGTTGAAAAAGTGCAGACTGGTCGGAAAGACGACCTTGGTGACGGTGAAGTGGCAGATGGCGCAGTAGTTGCTGTCGTCATCGTCAAAGTTTTGAAGGACCGTGTGCGCAAGGGTGTGGTGCGACATGGTGACACCGTCCAACGGACAGACAACATCTTCCGCCTCCGTCCAATGATGATGGTGGAGGGCTTTGGTGCCGGTCATGCCGCAGAACGCGAGCAGCAGCACCCACGCGACCAGTTGTCTCATTCGTGTCTTCTTCACGGCGGCAAAAATACGTTTTTTTTCACACGACGGAAGAAATCGATTTTCGGTGCGTGGATGGGGTTTTGCGACGCTTGGAAGCAGATTGTTGCGACGCTTCTAAGCGTCGCCCTCTAGTTCACGACGACTTTCCGCGCCGGGCGGTCGCCGACTTTGACGATGTAAACGCCGGTGGAGAGACCACTGCTGCCTACACGACGGCCTTCCATATTGAATATGCTCAATTCGCAGTTGTCGCAGCCTTTAACCATGATGTTGCCGTGCTGACATACTACGACGATGTTCTCCGTATCAACATTGTTGATACCGGTGTCGTCGCCGCCGGAACCGCTGACAAAACAGTTCCCTTCAAAATAGGATGTGCCGTCGTTGACGTTGTTGCCAGTGGCAAGCGATGGTGTTGAGGGGGCGGAGATGAAAGTGGATGAGCCGCCGCCACCGGGACCACCGCCAGGACCACCGCCAGGACCGCCACCAGTGCTGATGGAGGGTGTATAAAACGCCACAGCGTTGTCGTCGTATGTAACCGTGTACCAGCTGTTACCGCTGACGGATGAAGGCTGGATATAGGGCTGATTGATGCTACTGCCGTTCTCGATTCTGCCCACAGCGATAATGACACCGCCATTGATATAGACTTTCTTCCCCTCCTCGGAGTTGGCGTCTATGGACATCTCGGCTCCTCCAGAACCGATGGCATAAACCAAGCCGCCGTTAATATAAACGTTACCGTTGGCATCGATGCCGTCGTTGTGGTTGGAACGGGAATATATATAGCCGCCACTGATAGTCATATTCTGAGCCGAGTTGATACCATCGTCGTAAGCGTTGACAAAAATCTCGCCACCTGTGATATTGAGATAGTTTTTGCTCTCAATACCCTCTCCGTTGTAGCCGGAAGTTGTTACTTTGATATAACCTCCACTGATCTCCATGCCACCTCCGTACGTATAACTATTGCCAACTTGCGTCTTTACTCCGGCCTTGATTCCCTTTGGCGATGAGTAGTAATCACTGCTCACATGGTCGGTGTTGCCGGTATAGTTGGTGTTCTCCGTGGTGCCATTATTGTAATAGAGGCCACCCGTAGTGGTAATCGTGATGTTGCCGCCGCTGATGGTCAGCACACTGTCGCACTTCATGCCCTTGCCACCCGAACCGGTAGAGGTCAGGTTGAGGGTGCCGCCACTGATGTTGATGTCACCGTCGGCACTTATTCCGCAGGCTGCTTTGGTTTCCAAATCATCTTCATCCCAAGCACCTTTGCCACTGGTGGTTACCGTGATGACGGGTTCGTCTGTGATGTAAATGTCGCCTGCGCATTTGATGCCCTTGGCGGCAACGGCCGTGCAATTGATGGTGATGGTGCCGCCGCTGATGTACATGTTGCCCGAGTCTTCGTCCTCGTGGTCGGTGGTGATGCCTGTTGAGGTGTCGCCCTCAAGATCGCATTGGATGCCATCGTCAGCGGTGCCGCTAATGTTGATGACTCCACTTTCCATCAGGAAATACTGGTTGCATGAGATGCCGTCGCCCACGGCGGAGGTCACATTGATGGTGGCGTTCTTCAGGCTGATGTACTCGCCGGCCTTGATGCCGTGCTTCACGTTGCCCACCACGTTGAGTGTGCCCTGCTGCTTGAACTCGGCGTGCCCTTTCACGTAGAGACATCCCTTCTGCGAGCCGCTGGCCGCATCGACGAGCGTGTTGGTGGTACCGGTGATGACCTTCACGTTGATGCGCTTGCCGTTCTGGATGTGTACGGCAGCGCCGCTATATACGGGAGTGGTGTTGGTCAACGTGAGACCATTGAGCTCGATGGTGGCTTTATATGACCCTGACATATAAAACTCGCCGTCGGACGATGTGCCGCTCAGTTTGTAGGTGATTTCGCTGGCAAGGGAATCACTCTGAACAATGGAAACGTGCGCCCCTTGCTGGGTGACGGTGAGATATTGTGACACGTTGTCGGCGACGGCCACCGTTGCCGTTGTGCCGCTATAGGTGACTTCTACAGTATTATTGCCCGGAGTCTGTGCAAAAATGCAGGTTGTCAGAAATAACATACAGATAAAGAGAACAGTACGTTTCATACAATGAATTTTTTTTGTTAAAAATTTTTTCCGACTGCAAAATTAACATCGCTACCGTCACACCGGTTAACACATCAACGCTAAAATTTGGCAAAAATACCGATTTTAATACAATATATAAAAAATCCGTATTTTTGCATCATGAAAAAGAAACCATTTGATACTCACCCGATGAACCTTTATCCCCAGAAAATCAAGGAGGAAGGTATTGTGGTATTTGACAATGTGAAGGGGTTGCCTTCTGGGGACGAGCCTTTCGTTTCGCCGGATTATGTCATTTGCATTGGCCATCGGGGACGCATCGAGCTGATGTACGACGATATCACCGACTATTCGGAGCAGCACACTGTTGGCGTCATTTTCCCCAATCATAGACTGTTGAAAGTGGACAAGACTGATGACTATAGTGCCACATTGATTGTTGTCGGTGCCTCGCTTCTGAACGACCCCATTTTGCAAATCATCAACCAGCTACGCTACCGGTACGAACCGCACCCCAACGTGAAGCTCGACAGGCATGAATACAAGATGATTACGAGTGTGGTGGAGGGTATGCGCGAAATCACGCGCCTCCAACTTCCCGACTACCGGATGCTGATGACGCGCCTGTTGGAATTTCTCCTGCGTCTGCTCAGTCATTATCGCAAGAACAAGTTGAATGAGACTCACGCCGACAAGCGGGTCACCGCACGTTTCCACAGCGACCTCGCGCAGCATTTCCGCGAGCATCGCGATGTGGGTTTCTACGCTGAGAAAGCTTGTTTGTCAACCAAACATTTCAGCGCCGTCGTCAAGCAGGAGACGGGCCACACAGCTGCCTATTGGATTCATCACCAAGTTGTGGTGGAGGCGAGGATGCTACTGCACATCCGCCAAGACCTCTCGGTGCAGGCCATTGCCGACATGTTGGGCTTCGAGGAACAAGCTACTTTCAGCCGCTACTTCCGCCGCGAGACGGGCCTGAGTCCCACAGAATTCCGCAACAGCCAATAAGGGATTTCCTTGGATTTTGTCTGATTTCGGCAAATTATTTCTTTGGACTTTATAGAATTCCGACGATTTTTTCCTTGGATGGGATTTCTTTGTGCTTTTTTATTGGCAGATTTTCTACTTTTGCATTTCAATTCCAATGAAGGTTTAAAGTAGTCACAAGTTAAAATATAATCCATTATGAAACAACCGATTAAAACAACCGAAGCCATTTTCCCGATGCCCGTTCTGCTCATCGCCACCTACAACGAGGACGGTACCGTTGACGTGATGAACGCCGCTTGGGGCACGATGCTCGACCGCGACCGCGTGGCCCTCAACCTCACCGAAACCCACAAGACGGTGGAGAACATCAAGAAACGCAAGGGCTTTGTGGTCCACATCGCCGACGCCGCCCACGTGGTGGAGGCCGACTATTTCGGCGTGGTCTCGGGCCACAAGGAGAAAGACAAGTTCGCCAAGAGCGGTCTCACCGCCACCAAATCCTCCTTGGTGGATGCTCCCGTCATCAACGAGCTGCCCATCGCGATGGAGTGCGAATTTATTGAATACCAGGGTGATGATACAGGATTGGGCGTTATCGGCAAGGTGCTGCAAACCTCCGTGGAGGCCGACAAGATGAAGGACGGAAAAGTGGATATCGACGCCCTGAAGGCCATCGCCTTCGACCCTTATACCCACGGTTACTATCTTGTCTCCCAGCGCGTTGGCGAGGCCTTCAAGGACGGGATGAAGCTGAAATAAATCATACGAATCACCGAAGACCACCCGATTCTCGTTCAGAGAAATCGGGCGAAATATTGGAAATAGAATTCGTGGCTTTGTGCAAAAAAGTCTGCGTTCGTCCGCGCAGTCTGCGGGAAATAAAATCTCCATGGATCATGCGAATCTTCACGGATAATAGTGCAAATACAATTTTTTCACAACCTATCATAAAATAAAGAAAAGGAACCGTTTTCACATCAATTAATGAATGTGCATAATTTAAAACTATGTCTTATGAAAGAAATATCACCTGACAAGTTGTATGAATTATATGAGGACACCTTACATCAATGCGGAAGTCACATATTCAATTATCCTGATGATATTATTGAGATGATGGTTTTTGAGGATTTCAATATCGGGGCTACTAGTTTTTTACACGACGATTCTCTAAACAAGCTCTTGAATAATCATCTTATAAGCAAAGAAAAATATGATTTAAGTAGAAAAATCCGAGCTTTATTTTTGGAAATAGAAGACAGTGAAGAATTTACATTGGACTGTTTGAGGCAATCAGAAAAATGGAAACATCTGATTTCTCTTGTGGACGAAGCTGCTCAAATGTCTTAACCAATCCTTGAAATTCGTTCATCATAATGAACAAAAATCAAAAATTTTCCATTTTGTTCATTATAGTCAACAAAAATAATTAACCCAACGTATAATAGGAAAATCATTTTAATCCCCCCAAAATATGACAACCGACAACATCAATACCGACCGCGTTTTCAGCATCTTCCGTGAGCTGAACCGGATTCCGCGTCCCTCGCACCATGAGGAGCGCATCGCCGACTACCTTTGCCAGTTCGCCGAGCGGCTGCATCTGGAGTACGAGCGCGACAAAGAGAACTGCGTGGTGATCCGCAAGCCCGCTACCCCCGGACACGAGATG
>JAEEGG010015504.1_pt1 | contig 15979 bp, 18 predicted proteins | sample 9134161 | NCBI WGS metagenome assembly JAEEGG01 (sample SAMN16246543, study PRJNA631951) | gut metagenome | biome: gut microbiome; feature: rumen; material: CR-attached | host: Bos | place: Iran: Karaj | collected 2018-10
ACCGTGTCCTGGCTGAGCACAAACGAGCGTAAGAGCTCCAGCTGGAAGGACGAGCCTCTCCACTTTCTTACCAGAAGAGAAGTAGTAGTCCGTCTTTATTCCCTCTGGACGGTTACGGAGCTTCGCTCGGATACCGTCCGCTGTAGGGAGTGCCAGAAGCTCCGAGAGCTCCGTCTCTCTGGCTATTTCCGAGACGCTGGACGCCTCTTCTTGCAAGAGCTGGAGAGCGTCTCCGATACGTCCCTCTTGAGCCAAATTTGAGGCTTTTTCGAGTAGCTCCCTCGTCCGCTTCGCCTGGCGGTCTGCGTCAGCCAGAAGCTTCCGTCTGTCCGCTTCCTCCTGGAGAGCCTCCTTCGTGATGCCAGCTCCAGAAGTGGAGCGAGCGAAGAGCGTCAGTACTCTGTCTCTGTCCACTGGAGACACTACCTCAACGTCATTGAGAAGAGCTATCGTCTCTTCCTTGAAGTCATCGTAGTACTTCTCCGATATAGACTCTCCTTCGCCTTGTCTGGCTACGGCTCTGTTATAGATGCCGTAGAAGAGGTACAGAGCTCCAGTTGAGGCTGAGTCCACTACAGCCTGGAGCTCGTCCTTGCTGTGAGAGGTCAAGAAGCTGTCTACGTCTACCTTCGTACCGTCTTGTCCTCCAGGAAGGACGGAGACAAAGGAGACGAGTCCAGCTCTGTGTATAGCGTGTATCGCCTTGTCTATCTGGCTGGCTTTCGAGGCTTGCTTCTCTGGAGTCTCTTCCGAGTCCACGAGTAGCGTTACTCGCTGGACGCCTCGCTTCTTCGCCTCCTGGAGAGCTTCCTCCGACAAGTCCAGTCCAGCGGACGCTACGATATTCTCTACGCCTCGGACTTGAGCTCGAAGAGCGTCCAGCTCTCCCTCTACTATAGTGAGGTCTCTGTCCTTCTCTCCGTTGCCAGTGAGCCGTAGTCCAGTCAGTCCGAAGAGGCTGGCTTTCTTAGGGAGTCCGCTCGTATTCTTGTACTTTGGCTTGACGCCTGGCTCAATCGTACGGAGCTTGAAGCCGAGTATACGTCCTCCGCTTCTGTACGGTATCGCCAGCGTGTACTGAGTACCAGCACCGTACGGAGCTCCTTCGAGCTCGCTGGCGGTCTCCTGGCTACAGTATCCGAGCTCCATAGCCTTTACCTCGTCCAGCGTGTAGCCTCTATCTTCCGTAAGGTAGAAGAGCGTATCCGCTCCAGCCTCCTGGAGTAGCTCCTTCCGCATCTTGAGCAAGAGCCTCTCCAGAGCCTCCTGGCGTATCTGGTACGCCTTGTACTCTTCCGTGTCGGAGGACGGAAGCTCCAGTCCACAAATACCAGCGAGAGAGCGGAGAGCTTCTACAAGCTCCGCTCCCTTCGCTCCTGGTGCGTATCCCATACGCCTCAGCTGGTAGTCCACGAGAGAGAAAGTCTCGCCTCCTTGCTCGTGTATCAAGTGAGGCTTCTTCTTCGTTACTACCGTCTTGTCCTCTCGGTAAGGAGAAGTCGGCTCTCCGTTGAGGTAGTGCGAGCTGTGCCAGTCCCCTCCCTTGCGTCTAAACTCCAGCTCTGGAAAAGCGGAGTCCAGCCTATCGTAGAGAGCTGGATAGAGCTCGTACTGTATGAAGTCCGTTAGAGCGTTCATAGTGTTACCTCTGTCTTGTCCTGGTTGTAGCTGTCCGTCTGCGAGAGGCTGAGCTCTACAAGCGTCTGGCCGAAGCCGAAGAGCTCCTTCTTCGTCTCTTCTACCTTCGCCTGGAGAGGCTGGAGAAGCTTCTCCCCTTGCTCGTCTCCGTAGACGTCCGTTACTACCTCAAAAGCGAGCTCGTAGCTCTCTTCCAGCTTGCGGAAGGAGTCCAGTAGCTTCGCTGTGTTTTTTCCGATTTTGTACTCCATATTACTGTAGTTTAGTGGTTTACTTGAGTCTTGCGTTAATCTGCTCTACGAGCCTCTCGATATACGCCATACGCTTCGTATCGTCCTTTACTCGCTGTCCAGCGATATAGACTTCCTCAACGGCTGGAAGCTCCTTCGTAATCCAGTCGAGTCTACGTCCGTTACTACTTACCACTACTTTAGTAAACTCGCCTTTCTTGTACGGCTCAATCTTGACCGTAGAGAGAGCTATCGCTTGCTCGCTGGCGAGTGCCAGTACGATGCTCTTGAAAGTACCGCTCTTGTAGGGAAGAGAGACGGAGTAGAGCTCGTCCTTCTCGCCTCGTATATCTATGTACCAGTAAGGTACAGTCTCTCCGTTGAAGGTACGCTCCAGCTTATATATCTTCTCCAGCGTCCCCTCCACGAAGGAGTAATACTCCCTCTGTCCGTTCTCGGTGTGTACTACTTGTCCGTCCGAGATAGAGAGGTAGTATCTTCTGGCTCTTTGCTCTGGTTGTCCGAGTGCCATATCTATTTGATTTTCATTACATTATTATAGGTCAAGTCTCCGTAGCCGTCCACGTTACTCCCCTGGAAAGCGGAGTTCCAGTCCTCTGCTACGTTGAGGCTTGACAAGTACTCTCGATACTCGCCTCCAGTGTACTGGAAAGCGTAGTAGAGAGCTTCGTCAAAGCGGAAGAGAGCGAAGCTCAAGTACAGCTCTGGCTCGTGCTCCCAAGACTCGTACAGCTCGTCCTCCGTCTCGTAGCTCCAGTCCTTCGCCAGCTCGGAGGCTGAGAAGCCGTCCTTCGGATACGGACGGAAGGAAGTGTCCTCTACGTCCTCTCTCTTCTTCTCCTTACAGTGGTAGGACGTACAAGTACTCTCGATAACGTAGTAGACGTCCAGGACTATCTGGCGGAAAGCCTCCTTGTCCTTCGCTGGCATTTCGGAGACGGAGCGGTAAGGAAAGTCGGAGACGCTGTAGTAAGTCTCTCCGTCCTTCTCCCACGTCTCTGGCTTGTCCTCGTCCCACGGCTGGACGGAGAAGCCGTAGTTTACCAGCCTCCACCACGTATTTACGAGTACTTTGGCTCTCATACCTACGAGAAGTACGGACTCCAGGTACGGAAGGAAAGCGGAGCGGAAGCTCGCCTCCTTCGTCTCCAGGAAGTTCTCCGCTCGCCTCTCCAGGAGCTTCTGTATCTTCTCCAGAGCATCGTCTACGCTGTCTCCGTAGCGGACGTACAGAGGCTTGTCCTCGTCCTTGAGACAAGCTTCTACGGCTTCCTTGACGTCTGCGTAGCGTCCGCTCTTGAGAGCGTCCATAAGCCTACGGTACAGCCGTCCAGTACGAAGCTCTTCGAGGTCGGAGCAGAATTCGTCTTGCTTTATGAAGAGAGAGTATACCGTCAAGTCGGAGAGCTGTTCCTCCCTGGTAGGGATAACGCTCTCGTTAACGTAGGTCTGTGTCTGCTTCGCTTGTTTCCTCTTGCTCATAATTATATTACTGTATTACCGTATTACCATATTACCGTATTACCATTTTTCGTACTACTTCCGTACTACTTTCGTCCTTGACGTCCGAGACTACAGTAGGGACTTGAGAGCTTCCCTCGCCTCCTTCTCCTCCGCTTGCTCCTGGGAGGACTTGAAGATAGGCTCTACCTTTGCCTCTTCCAGCTCCTTCTGGGTGCGGAGGATTAAGTCTATAAGCTTCTCCGTGGGTATCTCCGCCAGGGAGCGGGACTCCAGCTCCGCCTGGAGTTTCCCCAGGAGGGAAGAGAGCCTCTTTACCCTTGCCTCAACGGAGAGGGACTCCGACTCGTACAGCTCGTCCAGCCGGAGAGCCTTGTGGAGTGCTACCTCCTCCTTCAGCTCCTTACAGACGTCTACTACCGTCTGCTTCGCTATCCCCAGCGTTGAGGCTATCTTCTGTATAGACGTCCCCTTCGCTCGTAGCTCTACTATCCTTAATTTAGTCTCGTGCTCTATCATAGTAAACAGTTTTGAGCCTTTTCGGAGGCTTCTATCTTCCGTAACGTCTCGCTGGGGACGTTGAGGTAGTCCGCCAGGCGTTGAGGAGAGAGTCCGTCAAAGACGAAGGGGAGGAGGAAGTAGCCAGCCAGGTAACGAGCCAGGGCTACCTCCGAGAGAGTGAAGCCTTCCGCCCCGTACTCGGAGAGTGCTTTCCCCTGGCTTCCGAGCTTCCCTTCCAGCTCCCTCTCCTTCTCCTGGACGGTGGGGTAGTCCTCAACGAGACGGAGGGTATAGTCCAGGTACTTGAGAGCGTAGTCCACTCGGTAGAAGGCGAAGCCTCCCTTCAGCCGGGAGGAGTACTTCTTCACTACGCCAGCCCCGCAAAGGGTAGAGAGTTCGGAGAGGTAGTCCGCCTCGTCCTTGATTGGACGCCCCAGGACTTCCGCCAGGATTCGCTCCCCGTCCTTCTCTCCTCCGTCATAGTCTCCGGCTTCCAGGGCTTCCTTCACTTCCTGGGGAGTCATTTCCCCGAAGGTGTCAAAGAGCGTGAAGAGCTTGAGTCCCTTCGGAGTCTCCCGGAAGAGCTGGACGTCCTTCTCGTGGGAGAGTTCCTCCCCGTGGTTGAAGTATTGCTCCAGGTAGTCCCGTCCCTCCGGGGAGAGTACCGCCTCAACGGGAAGCTCCTTCTCCGGCTTGAGGAGGGTATTGTAGCAAAGCGGGAGGAAGAGCTGGACGTCCGAGAGGTGCTTATCGTAGAAGGGGAGCTTGTCCTTGTCATAGACGAAGAAGAGGGTATACTCCCCCGCCTCCGTGCCCGTCTCCTTCTTGAGCTGGCGTATATAGACGGTAGGCTCTCCCGGCTTGCCCTTGAGGGAGACGTTGAGGTAGAGGAAGTCCTCGTCCTCCTTCGTCTTGCCTTCCCTGGTTACTGTCTCTACGGAGGAGACGTCCCCCGCTATCTGGAGAAGAAGCTGGAGAGCTTTCTCCTCCGCCTCTTCCCTTGTCTTGGCTCTGTCTTGGTATCGTATCATAGTCTTGCTTGTATTAGTTGAGCTGTCGCTCGCTCTTGTGATTCTTCAGTACCAGGTAGAGAGCGTCCGAGAGAGTCTCCTTCAGTAGAAGGCGAGCGTCCTCTTCCGAGAGTTCGCCCTCCCACTCGTCAAGCCTCCGCCTCGCCTCGTCTATCCCGTTGAGGAGCTTCTTCTTCTCGTCCTCGGAGAGTTTTAGTCTTGCCATATCCGGGTAACTTCTGTAATGCAAACTTTATGGAAGTAAGCGGTATTTTTTGCGTATTACTATATCTTCCCTTGACGGATACTACCTCAACGGAGGGAGTACGTTTATGAAGCGTTTTATCTCGTCCTCCGAAATGTATTGCTTTCCGCCTATAAGGGTAGTCTTGAGCTTCTCTTGTTTGATATACTTCCTCAACGTGTTAGTAGTGATTCCGAGGAGGGAAGCTACCTCCGTCTGGTTGTAGAGTTGAGTTCCGAGTATTACTTTCATATCTGTATAGGGGTTACTGGTTGCTTGTTGCTCGCTCCACTCCGAGAAGGATAAAGGACGCCTCCTTCAGCCGAAGCCCGGCTACCTTCAAATCCTCCGAAGCGTCCCGGAGTCTCGTCTTTACTGGAGTTACCTCCTCCTTCTCCTGGAGCTGGCGGAGTTCCTCCTCAACGTCCCGGAGCGTCTGTACGTACTGGAGTATTTCCTCTCTTCTTCTCATAGGGCTACTTGTTGAATACGTTTCCCTTCTTCGTCTGCGTCTTGAGCCGTATAGTCCCCTTCTCGGACTCGTACTTCTCTATCAGCATATCTATTGCCAGCTCCAGTACTTCCTTGAGCTGGAGAGTCTCCTGGAGGGATATGTAGCGGAGCTTGTCCCACTTCTCCAGGTTTGCCTTCACGGAGACAGTACCGTAGCCGTCCGTCCGGCTATCGTGGGGACGTCCCCTCTTCGGACGTCCTCTCCCGTCCAGTTGTCGCTGGCGGAGCTTCTCCTTCAGCTCCTCGTCCTGGACTGTCTCTATAAGAGCGTCCGACTCGCTGGCTTGTACTTGCTCCTCCTGGCGTTGAGGCTCGGAGGCTGGGGCTTCCCCAAAGAGGACGGCTACCCCGCCCCGTATCTTTTCGGCTTTCTTGTCCATATCTGTACCGTGTTACTTTGTTCCTATCTTCTTCTCTACCTCAAGAGCGAGGCTCTTGTAGTCCTTCGCTCCGTTGGAGCTGGGAGCGTAGTCCAGTACGCTCTGTATAGCGAGCGGAGCTTCAGCAAGGGAGACGTTCTTCCGTATCTTCGTCTGGAGTACCAGCTCCCCGTAACGTCCCCGGAGAGCCTCCTCCACCGTCTGCGAGAGGTTGCTCTTCTCGTACCTGGTTATGAGGATTCCAGAGAGACGTAGCTCCTTGTTGAGCCTCTTCTGCGTCATAGCTATAATATCCATAATCCTACGAAGCCCCCGGCTCGGTAGTGCTTCAGCCGTCAAGGGTATAAGTACGTCCGTTGAGGCTGTGAGAGCGTTGAGGGTAAGGAGTCCCAGGGAAGGCGGACAATCCAGGAGGATATAGTCATAGTCCCCGGCTACCTCGTCCAGTACGTCCTTGAGGATTTTCTCCCGCTCCATATAGGAGGCTATCTCCAGCTCTACGCCCGCCAAGTCAAGCGAAGCGGGAGCGAGGTATAGTCCAGGGATAGCCGGAAGCTCCACTATAGGGAGGGACTTCCGCTCCCGTATAGCCTCGTAGGTAGTCCGCTCCGGCTCTTCCACTATTAAGGAGCTGGTAAGGTTGCTCTGTGCGTCCAAGTCCACTACAAGGACGGAGTACCCCAGACGGGTAAGAGCCGAGCCGAGAGAGGCTACTGTAGTAGTCTTGCCTACGCCTCCCTTGTGGTTGCATACACTTATAATTTTCGTGCTCATATCTACGTCAAAAATATATTACCGTATTACCGTATTACTATTTTAGAAGAGTTCCTCGTCCTCTGGCAAATCGTCCTCAACGTCCCCCGGCTCTATCCTTCCCGTGTTACCGTTGAAGGCGAAGGAGGCGTCTATATTCGGAGTCCCTCCCCTATTCTTGCGGAGTACCCCGTAGAGCTTCCCAGCCGTCCCCAGCTCCATACGCTTTGACTCCTCTATCTTCTTCGGCTCGTAGGTGTTCCCGTTGAGGGGTAAGAAGGCGGAGTTCCAGAGGAGTAGTACCTTGTTCGCCTCCCGCTCCAAGTCTGCGGAGTCCGCTATATTCTGGGAGTGCATTTCCGTAGGGCTTTTGGCGTCTCGGTTGAGCTGGCAAGCCAGGACTATAGGGAGCTTCTCTTGCTTCGCCAGCTCCCGGAGGCTCTTCGCTATCCCCTTCAGCTCCTCGTTACGCTGGAGTCTGTTTCCCTCCGTATAGAGGAGCTGTACGTAGTCTATGAAGCAAGCCTTGACGGTAAGCTTCCGGGATATGAAGCGTATAGCCTCTACCAGCTCGTCCGAGGAGTAGTCCGAGTCATAGATACGGAGCTTCCCGCTCTCCAGGTAGTCCCGCATAAAGTCCGCCTCGCTCTTCTTGAAGGCGTCCTCTACCTGGCTCTTCATATACCTGGTAGAGTTCGTCCTATAGTAGTCCGCTATCGTAGTGAGGTTGTTGTACTCCTTCGTGGGAGAGGTAAGCTCCAGCCCTGCGTAGGTATTGACAAACTCTACTACGGTGCTCTCCATATCCTCCTCAAAGGAGAAGTATAGGACTACCCCCGGAGTCCCGTCTCCGGCTGTCTGGAGTGCCAAATTGCGGAGGAAGGTACTCTTCCCGTGCGAAGTGGGTGCTCCTATGAGGGTAATAGCCCCAGCCGGTAGGACAAGCCTCTCGCTCTTGTGTCCCGTGGAGAAGGTGTACCTGGTACGCACTCCTTCGGGACGGGAGCGGAGCTTCTCCCGGATTCCTTCAGCCGTGGGGAGCGTGAGGAGGGAGGAGAGCCTCGTCTCCTTCGCTATCCTCTTGACGGTGGGGACTTCTTCCCCCAGGAGGCGGAGAGCTTCCTCCGTCTTGCCTTCTCCCGCCAGCGTTGAGGCTTTCTCAAGGAGTTCCTTCGTCCGCCTCTCTTGTCTGCGAGCGTCCGCTACGGCTTTCCGTCTGTCGGCTTCCTCCTGGAGAGCCTCCTTCGTTATACCAGCCCCGCCCGTGGACTTCGCAAAGAGGGAGAGTATTCTGTCTCGCTCCACCGGGGAGACTACCTCAACGTCATTGAGAAGCTCTATAGTCTCCTCCTTGTAGTCCGTGTAGTTCTTGTCCGTGATAGTGCCCTCGCTCCCCTGCTTGGCTACGGCTCTGTTATAGATTCCGTAGTAGAGGTACATAGCCCCGGAGCTGGCGGAGTCTATTACCTTCTGGAGTTCCTCCCTCGTGTGGGTGCAGAGGTAGGAGTCTACGTCCACCTTCTCCCCGTCCTCTCCGGCTGGGAGTTCCTGGACGAGAGAGAGGAGTCCCGCCCGGTGGATAGCGTGTATAGCCTTGCTTATCTTGCTCTCCTTCCCGGCTTGCTTCTCGTCCGTCTCCTCAACGTCTACCAGGAGCGTAACTCTACGGACGCCCCGCTTCTTCGCTTCCTCCAGGGCTTCCTGGGAGACTTCCAAGCCAGCCGAGGCTACTATATTGTCTACGCCCCTGGCTTGAGCGTGGAGAGCGTCCAGCTCCCCCTCTACTATCGTCAAGTCCCTATCCTTCTCCCCGTTCCCGGTAAGCTTCAGCCCGGTAAGTCCGAAGAGGGAGGCTTTCTTGGGTAGTCCGCTCGTGTTCTTGTACTTCGGCTTTACGTCCTTGTCTATCGTGCGGAGCTTGAAGCCGAGTATACGTCCTCCGCTTCTGTACGGTATAGCCAGCGTATACTCCCGTCCAGCTCCGAGGGGTGCTCCGTCCATATCGTAGGCTACGGAGGGACTACAGTACCCCAGCTCCATAGCCTTGACGTCCTCAACGCTGTAGCCTCTCGTCTCGGTAAGGTACTGGAGCGTAGCCTTCCCCGCCTCCGTGAAGAGTTCCTTCCTCATACGCTGGGAGAGGCTCTCCAGGCGTTCCTGGCGTTCCTTGTACGCCTTGTACTCCTCCGTATCCGTCTCCGGGAGTTCAAGCCCGCATATACCAGCAAGAGAGCGGAGAGCTTCTACAAGCTCCGCTCCCTTTGCTCCCGGACGGCTTCCGCTACGCTGGAGCTGGAAGTCCACAAGGGAAAGAGTCTCGCCTCCTTGCTCGTGTATGAGGTGGGGCTTCCTCTTCGTTACTACCGTCTTGTCCTCTCGGTGTGGGGAGGTATCGTCCCCGTTGAGGTAGTGCGAGCTATGCCAGTCCCCGCCCTTCCTATGGAAGTCCATTTCCGGGAAGGCGGAGTCTATCCTCTCCCAGAGAGCCGGGTACAGCTCGTACTGTATGAAGTCTGTTAGAGTGTTCATACAGTTACCTCCCCAGCCTTGTAGCTCGCTCCCATACCGAGGTTAAGCTCCATATTTATCCGTATCAGCTTGAAGAGTTCGTCCGAGGCTTTGTCCATAGCGTCCTGGAAGGCTTCAAAGTCCTGGAGTTGCTCCTCCCCGTAGATTGAAGTATAGACGCAAAAGGCTTGATTCTTCGCCTCCTGGATAAGCCGGAAGGCTTCAACGTAGCCGGAAGTCTCCGGGGTGAGCGTGTACTTGTCCGTCTGGATACGTCCAAGCGTAAATTTACTTTCTTCTGTCATAATTCTGTAGTTTTATTGTGTTGATTCTTACCTTATTCGCTGGTTGATAGTGGCTACCAGGGACTCTATATACTCCATACGCCTCGTATCGTCCTTCACTCTTTGCCCGGCTATTGAAAGCTCCTCAACGGGAGGGAGTTCCTTCGTTACCCAGTCCAGCCTCTTCCCGTTACTACTTACTACTACTTTAGTGAAGTCTCCCTTCTTGTAAGGCTCTATCTTGACGGTAGAGAGGGCTATAGCCGTCTCGCTGGCGAGAGCGAGTACTATACTCTTGAAAGTCCCGGACTTGTACGGTAAGGATATGGAGTAAAGCTCTCCCTTCTCCCCTCTCAAGTCCACATACCAGTAGAGTACCGTCTCTCCGTTGAAGCTCCGCTCCCGCTTGTAGATAGCCTCCAGCGTCCCCTCTACGAAGGAGTAGGACTCTTCCTTGCCGTCCTCCCGGTGGAGTACCTTACCGTCCGCTATTGAGAGGTAGTACTTCCGTGCTCTGTCTGTAGTCCCCAGTCCCATAGCTCTACGCCTCCTCTCCGAAGATTTTACCGTAGGAGTACTCCGTCTCCCCGTAGTTATTGTCCCAGTCCTCCCGGACGTTGAGGCTCGCTATATGCCTCTTGTACTCGTTACCTGGGTACTTGAGAGCGAAGTAGAGCGACTCCTCAAAGCGGTATACCAGGAAGGGGAGGTAAAGCTCAATATCCCACTCCCAGGACTCGTATAGCTCCTCCGGCTTGATAGGCTCTTCCCCCTTGTACGAGTGCTGGCTGGCTATCTCTTCAGCCGTGAAGCCGTCCTTCGGGTAGGGACGGAAGGACAAGTCAAGCTTCCCGTTCTCGTCCTCCTCCCTCCAGGCTTCCCTGGCGTGGTATACGCTCCCGGTAGTCTCCAGCTCTGCGTAGTAGTCCAGTACCAGGAGACGGAAGGCTTCCCCGTCCTTCTTCTTCATAGCGGAGACGGAGCTATAAGGGAAGGCTACCTCTTTCCCGTCCTTGTCATAAGGCTCTACGGAGAAGCCGTAGTTCACGAGCCTCCACCAAGAATTTACGAGGATTCCAGCCTTCAGCCCCGCCAGGAGGACGCCCTCAACGTAGGGAAGGAAGGCGAGCCGGAAGCTCTCCTCCCTCGTGTTGAGGTAGTTGTCTACGCTCGTCTCTACTACGTCCTTGATAGTGCGGACGGCTTCCTCCGGGGAGTCCCCGTATTGCTTGTAGAGTCCTCCTTCCATATTCCTCTGGACGTACTCTACAGCCTCGGAGAAGGATTCCGCCTTCCCCTCCTGGAGAGCCTTCTGGACGTTGAGGAAGAGTCTCCCCTCCTTCCGTGTCTCTATATCCCTGGCGTGTTCCTCCGTCTGGATAATGAAGGAGTACAAGCCGTAGACGTCTCGCTTGTCCTCTCCCTCGTTTATAACTGGCTCGTTTACATACTCTTGCATAGCCGAAAATATATTACTGTATTACTGTATTACCATTTTTAGAAGGCGGAGTCCAGTACGCTCTCCGGGGCTTTCTCCAGGCGTAGCTCCTCCTTCACGGACTCGGTATAAATCTGGCTCGTAGCCGGGGACGTGTGGCGGAGTACCTCCTGGACGTCCGTAATAGCTCCCCCGTGCTTGAGGATAGCTACGGCTGTAGTGTGGCGGAGGCTGTGAGCCGTGTACTCCTTCCCGTCCAGCCCTATAGCCTTGAGTCCTTCCTTGCATATTGAGGAAATAGTCCTCGTAGTGAGTCTCTCTCCCCTATTCTGGTGGGACGTTGAGGTAAAGAGAGGCTCTCCAGCCTTCACAGCCTTCCGAGTAGCCAGGTAGTCCCGTATAGGCTCGTATGCCTTCTCCGTCAAGACTACAAAATCGTCCTTCTCGGTGTGTCCCTTCCCCCAGACGAGGAGGACTCTTCTATCCCCCTTGAAGGTAATGTCTCCAACGTCCGCCCGGCATATCTCAACGGTACGGAGTCCAGTCCGTAGCATTAAGTTCACTATAGCGTAGTCCCGGAGGCTCATATCCTGGAAGTGCTGGAGTAGCTCCTTGCTCTTCGTGTCCGTCAAGTGTTGCTTCTTGAAGGCTTGCTTCCTCCTGGGAGTCTTGATACCCTTCGCTATATTCGGGTAGAGCTTCTCCGCCTCCGCCCACTCATAGAATTTGCGGACGGCTACTATATAGCTGGAGACGGTAAGAGCGGAAAGCCCGGAGGCGAGGAGCGAGTCCTTGTACTCCAGGACGTCCTGGCGTGTCAAGGTAACGAAGCGGGGAAGGCGTCCAGTCTCCTCCAGCCAGCCGAAGTACTGGGAGAGAGTCCGAGAGTACAGACTCCGGGAGCTTTCCTTTACGTCCTGGGTGGAAATGAAGGAAGCGACTACGCCCCTCCAGTTATCCGAGCCAGCCTTTACGAGCTGTCCGCCCACTCTTACTATAGCCCTTGACTTGTCCATATTTTTGTATTACCATTAAAATCTATTGCAAATATACTATTTTTAATTGAACAAACAACACTATACAAAAATATTTTTCTCGTCCATAGCGTATTTTATACTCCAGTAGGGGAGGACGGTGGAGGGGGAGTCCCTCCTGGCGTGGTACTCCCGGAGCTGGAGTCCGGCTTGTAGGGTAACTTGCTCCAGTACTTTGTCATACTCCGGCTTATCTTCTGCTTCGTGCTCGGAGAGAGCTTCTTTCCCGTGTTGATATAAGAGAGCTTATCCTTCTGGCTCTGGCTCATATCATTCCTATAAATTCGTTTCATAGCTGTAAGTATTTGATAGTTATTATAGTTCGTGTAAGTGGTGTACCTGGTACACCGCCTATAATAAATATAGTTCAACTTTGAAAAATTCAGCTGGAGGGGAAAATTTTTCACGCCTAACAGTCCTATACCCGTCACGCTTGAGCCGTGCCCCTTTATTGAGTAGTAGGTAAGGCTCTCGTAGTAGATTGAGCCTCAACGCCTTGAAAGGGGTAGAGAGGGAGGACTTTCCGGCTTTATATATCCATTATCGGAGGTGGAGTATTGACGTAGATTTCTGGCACATTTCCGAGCTTCCAGGACTCCCTTATAAGGGCTATATAGAAAGCTTTGCTTACTATATTAGCTCTTATACCTGGGAAGCTTGCTTCCTCTACCTGGTAGGCTGTGAGAGAGTCCTTCTCGTGGCACTTGTGCCGGGTTGGAGGGGTAAGGGGTAACTTAATACCCGCTCTCCCGGCTGAAGTGGCAAGAGTGCCCACTTTTGCCAGCCCTGGGGAGCGGTGGGTAACTCAATATGCAACTCCCGGAGAGAGCTTGCAAGAGTGCCAGGCGGAGCAAGCTCCAGGAAGAGGGGAGAGGAGCGTCCTCCAGCGTCCGCCCCCGTCTCCGATTCTGCCAGCCTCAACGCTCCGCTCTATCCTCTCCGTTGAGGTAGTATAGACGTGAAGGAGACAAAAGGAAATGAAGTGAAGCCTCCGGCTCGGAGCGAGCGGGAGCTACCAAGCGGACGCCTCGCTCTATTCATTATATAGAATTCTATATTATTCTATATAATTCTATAGTGAAATTCAAATCCTTGTAACTACCTATGTAATAGAGAGTTGAGGAGAGGGGAGCGTAACGTCAAATCCGCAAAGCGTAACGTCAAATCCGTAAAGCGTAACGTCAAATCCGCAAAGCGTAACGCCAAATCCACAGAAGGGGAGAGGGGAGAGTCCCCGGAGCTTCCCCTGGCGTAGTATGTACGCCACTCTCCAGGACTTCCGATTTAAGGCTATTTTTAGCCCCGTAGAGCGACTTTACCCCGTTTTGGAGTAATCCCTCGTCCTCGTCCTCGTAACGTCAAATCCCCGCCCCGGAGACGCCAAAGAAGCCGTAAAGCTGGGGACTCTACGGCTTCCTTCCTCGGAGCGGTGCTCTTCGCTGGGGAGTGTGGGACTCGTGGTAGGGGTATACTACAGCACAAATATACAAACTCCCAGGGATATATCATATAGCAAATATTTGTTATATGGAGCGTAACGTCAAATCCATAGAAAAACGCCCTCCCAGCCCCGTAGAAAATATATTATCGTATTACCGTATTACTATATTACCATTTTCCAGGAAGGGGAGTAAAGTAAAGGAGCGGAGGCTCTCCAGCTCGTCCGCTCCAACTACAGAATTATATGAAGTGGAGGAGTTACTCCTCCGAGCTTCCCTCTTCAGCCGGGAAGAGAGTCCCGTCTTGCTCCTCTGCCTTCTCGGAGGTTTCTATCTCCAAGTCCCCAGGGAGGAGGACGGCTTCCTCTTGCTTGTCATAGTCAATATTGAAAGTGAAGTCTACTCTGTCTCCCTTGTTCGTCTGGACTACCTTCGCCCCGGTAATGAGTCCGTACTCCTTGAGGGCTACTATAGCCTTGTTCAAGTCCCGGTAAAAGCGTCTCTTTTGCTCCCTGGAGTCCCCGTAGCCAGTAGTAACTCTCTCCTGGATAGTTGAGGCGTACTCCGAGTAAGTGAGTGCTCCGTGTAGGACTTTGTTCCTCGCTTTGTAGTAGGACTCGTCCGTCTTGTAGTCCTTCCTCTTGACGGTTGCGAGGGCTTGTATACCGGCTATCCTATGCCCGCTATACTTCGCCAGCAAGTCCGAGAGGAGTATATCAAAGAGTTCGGTATCCGTCCCGCTTCCAGCCTTCCCCCACATTTGGAAGAGCTTGGGCTTGACTATAGCGTACCTATTGTAGAGCTGGTAGAAGAAGATACTCCCGAATTGGATAAATACGAAGTCTGCGTCAAGCTTCCGTCCCTCGGAGAAGTCCTCAACTTGCTCCGGGATATTTATAAGCGAGGCTATGAAGCGGAGCTTCCCCTCCTCCTTGCTCTCTTCCAGGGAGTAGCCTCCGAAGGTTTGTACTTGCTTTATCTCGGATAGAGCCTTCAAGTCCTCCAGGACGTCCTCCTTCTGCCTGGCTCGTGCGTTACCGTCCGTAGTTACTATCTTGGTAAGCTCCGTAATGGATATAGGGAGGGTAATACGGCTATTGGGTTGCTTCCCCTCGTTTATCTTCTTCACGTACTCCCGTATCTCCGGCTCGTCCTTCCTCTGGGATAGGCACATAGCCAGGGCAAAAACGAGCTTGTTCTGTCTCCTCGTGAGGAAGGTAGGCTTCCCTTCACGGTTTACCAGCCGTCTCTCGTCTATAGCCTTCAGCTCCAGGAGCTTCTTGTCCCTCGTCTCCAGGAAGAGGGAGGGTACTTTCTTTGAGGCTATATTTTGAGCCAGGGCTACCGATATAGCCCCAGTCTCCCCGGTTAGAGCTTGCTGTTTGCTCCGTAGAAGTGAGAAGTCATAGTTCTCTTCAATCCTTATCTTGCTCATAGCGTAAAGGCTTCTCTTGCGTTATTTAGTCCGACTGGCTCTACCTCGTCCCAGGCTGGGAGGATAGCGTACTTCTGTCGGTATTGGACTTCCTTATCGTCCGCTCCCTTCGCTTCCAGGAGCTTGAGGTAGGAGTCCCGTCTGTATATCTCTGGTACTTCAGTCCTGGGGGCTTTGAAGTATTCAAACATTTCCTTGACGTCCTCCGGGACGAAGGCGGAGGCGTTGTACTTCTCTATAAACTCGTCCGAAGCGATAACGAAAGCCCTCGCTACGGAGAGGGAGGAGCGGTAGTCCGCTATTACTCCGTCCAGTAGTGCCTTGAGCGTGGACAAGTCTACCTCAACGTCCCGGAGAAGCTTCCCCTCGGAGTCCTTCTTCCTCCGTATCTGGACGTAGCGACTCCAGCCTCTTCCGTGCTGGTAGATATACCGCTCTACGTCCGCTCTCCTGGGTATACCTTTCGTCCCCTTCCCGTCCTCCGGCTTAATGAGTCCGAGGAGCACGTTACAAAATTCCGCTTGTTGCTCCGCCATTTCCCAGAGCTGGCAATATCCAGCTATACGAGCGGAGAGCTTCTTGAGGTTTTCCAGGAGTCCGTAGAAGCGGAAGCGGTTGAGGATATACTTGTCCGCTATATCCAGGTATCTCTTCAGCTCCCGTGCTTCCGCCTCCTTCCCTCGTACCGAGTTGATAATGGAGCGGACTTCCGACTCGGTAAGGAAGCCTCCCTTCTGGCGTACCTCGTCCTGGTCGTTCCGTATAATGAGGAGAGCCTTCTGTTTTGGAGTACCGTTCTTCAGTACCTCCTTTAGATTGAGTGCCTTTGCCATAGCTTAATCTTGTGTTTTGAGGAGAGCGTCCTCCAGCTTCTCCAGCCTCTCCTCTACTTCCGTTGATTCTATTGCCCGGAGGATATTGGCAAGCATAGTATTCTCCCTATACGCTTGAGTCTCCCCTATAAGTCCCTCCTGGTATTTCTTGAAGGATAGGAGCATAAGCTTCTTTATCCCCTTCGCTGAATATGTATTGTGTATAGCCATAGAAAATATATTACCGTATTACCATATTACCGTATTACCATTTTTCG
>JAEEGG010015508.1_pt1 | contig 15975 bp, 12 predicted proteins | sample 9134161 | NCBI WGS metagenome assembly JAEEGG01 (sample SAMN16246543, study PRJNA631951) | gut metagenome | biome: gut microbiome; feature: rumen; material: CR-attached | host: Bos | place: Iran: Karaj | collected 2018-10
ACCCTTGACGCCCTTCATGCTGAATACTGGGCGGCCCTGCATGGCGAACACGTCGACCTTGGCGGCTGTGGCGCCTGTAATAGAGAGTGTGCGGCCGGAGAGGCTCATCGTAAGGTTGGTCAGATTGGCAATGGACTTGATGGCTTCAGGTGAATCGCCGCAACCATCGCCCTCGCAGGGCGGGTCAATGATGGATTTGGAACCGTAGGGAGAAATCACTTTGTCTGCGGGGTGAGCCTTGAGGCTAGCCATGACGCTGTCGAAGGCCGGCTTTGCCTTGTATTGCTTGTCCCACAGCAGTCCCTGCGTCTTGCCCTGCGAATTGTCGAGCCAGCTGTGTGCATCGGTCAATCCCCAGATGACGAATTCGCCCATGTTCGGTTCTTCGAGGAATACGTCCATAAATTGACGGTACAGGTGTCCTTGCTTTTCATAGTCGGATTGGCCGAGCTGGCCGGCAGAGCCCTTCGGGAATCCGATGTCGAGTTCGGTGATATTCAGCTTGATGTCCAGTTTGGCGAGCTCCTGGGCGAATGCTCGGACGTTTTGCGGTGTAGTTTCGTGCGAAATTTCGATGTGGGTCTGCGTACCTACGCAAGTGATGGGAATGCCGTTTTTCTTCCAGCGTTTCACCTGTTCCAGGACGAAACCTGCCTTGGATCCGTTGCCAAGGCCCCATTCGATGGCGTAGTCGTTGTAGCAGAGTTCTGCATCCGGGTCTGCGGCGTGAGCCCACACAAATGCGGAGTCGAGGAATTCTGCGCCGATTCCTTCGAACCATACGGAGCCGTTGGAACGCCAACCGTGGTTGTTGTCGTCATTGACCGCCTCGTTCACCACATCCCATTCGGCAATCTTACCTTTCCAATGCCCGACGACATTTTCGATGTGGTTCTTCAGCACGGCGAGCAACTTTTCCTTTTGACCACTGTAGCTGTTTACCCAGCCCGGAACCTGACTATGCCAGGCGAGTGCGTGGCCGCGCACTCGCATGCCATTTTCCTGGGCGTATTTGATCATCTTGTCGCCCTTGTCGTAGCTGAAATTATTTTCGCTCGGCTCGGTCGCATCGAACTTCATTTCGTTTTCGGCGACGACGGCGTTGAACTGAACCTTGTGAATTTGTTCGAATTCGGGTTCAAGACCGCCTCCCCATCCGCCACCGAACCATTCGCTGTTCAGAATGGCGCCGATGTAGCGTCCGCGTTCCTCGGCGAGGCTACGGAGCGTTTCGTCTGCGGCAAAGGCGCTTGTGAAACCTGCTCCAAGCATAGCAACGCCAAGTGCGATGCCTGTTGTCGTTTTTTTGGATATCATCACTCACTCCTTATGGATTTTTCCCTAAAGATATATTCGAAAAGAGTGAAAAGGGATATTTAGTAGGCTAAAAGTGTTGTATAGTGTTGTTGAAAATATCGTTGAAATACACCTTCTCGTCGCTTAAGTCAAGCCCGCGAATTTGCTTTTCGAGCGTGGCTGCCTGGGCGAGATTTTTCTGGGCGAAACTGAGCGTAGAGGAGTGTTGGGAGTCTCCAACCCGGTGCCTGGCATTTTTCAGGAATTTATCCACCTTGGAAATGTTTTCGCGGGTTGTTTCGCTGCAGAACGATTCGGCCATCCTTTCGAAAATATATTCTTCTGCGGTTGAGGACAAATGAATCAAGTCGGTGTCGTAAAAGCGATAGTCTCGCAGTTCGTCCATTACGATTTCGTAGCTTGGAAAATAAGAGGAGGTGGCATGGCTTTTGATTGCCATTTGTAGAGTCGCCTTGGAGAGCGTGTTTTGGTGCGCTCCGTCGCCCAGGTGGCGAAGTGGCGAAACCGTGAAGACGATATGCAATTCTTCGTTGATTTTGCGCAGGTCGCGGACGATGTTTCCTAGAGCTTCTGCAGCTTCCTCTACGGAAATCATTTTGCGCGTAAACAGGCTAGGGTCTTGCCGGTGGCAATTCGAAACGGGTTTGCCGCTGTCCTTTAAATAATAGACAAAGGCGGTGCCGAGCGTGATAAAAACGGCGTCAGCCTTTTGCAGAAATTCTCGTGCCCGCATTGTTGCAAAATTCAGCTTTGCTATGCAATCGCTCTGGGTATGAGCCGAAAGTGAACTGTGTGCATTCCAACAGTGCCAAAGTCCGTCGGAGCGTTCGTCTTTAAATACGTCATCTTCTCCGAAAACTTTTCCTTCGGATATAGCCCTGATTTGGCTTGCGAGCGAAACGGGATTGTATACGGTTCCGAACGGGTTTGCAAGAACGTTGAACTTCCGTTCTGCAAACTGTGCTGAGATATTGTCTGCGAAACACGATCCGAAAAACGCTAGGTGGCTTTTGTAGTCGATTTGCCAGTCGGATATAGGAATGTCGATTTTCGTGAAAAGATTCATGACGTAAATATAGTAGACGGTAAGAAAAATGAAAAATGCCGAATGTCATCCTGTGCCGTCATCCTGGAGCGCAGCGACGGAATCCAGGGCAGAATGTGGCGAGAGGTCTCTGAAGCCTAAGCCTGTGCCTGCACTGAGTTTAACCGAAGTAAAGGGTGGAAAGGCAAGTGAATCGCGTCGGAAGGCGGATTTGTGAACGTGGGGTGAACGAAAATGCCTCAAATGGGGCAAAGAAAAGGCTTGTGGGCTTCGGTTTTTCGTCTTTTTTATTATCTTTCTAAGAGGTTACCCTTGTGGTAGAAAGGATATTTTATGAAACCTGGGAAGACAGAACTCCGTCTGAATGCAGAAATCGAGAAACGTGGGGCACTTTTTGCAGTGCTACTGGATCCGGATACCTCGGACGAAGTCGCCTTTGTGAAGGCTGGCGCGATGGCTGCCGAAAACGGTGCCGACCTCTTGTTGGTGGGCGGGTCTTACCTGGGTAACTTTACGCTTCCGAAGCAGGTGGCGGCGCTCAAGGCGAATGTGGACCTGCCTGTTGTACTTTTCCCGGGTGGCGCTTCGCAGGTGGTGCCCGGCTTTGACGCGATGCTTTTCATGACGCTCGTGAGTGGCCGTAACCCGAACTACCTGATCGACGAACAGGTGCGCGGTGGAGCACTCGTGCGAGCATTGAACATGGAAGCGATTCCGACAGCCTATCAGCTGATCAACAGTGGCAAGCGTACGACGGTGGAATATATCAGCGGTACGATGCCGGTTCCCGCAAACAAGCCGAAACTCAGCATGGTGAACTCCATTGCCGCCGAACTCATGGGCATGCGCTATGTGTACCTAGAAGCGGGCAGTGGTGCCGAGGAACCTGTACCGGTGGAACACATTGCCTATACCCGCAAGGCGACCGAGATGACGATTATCACCGGTGGTGGCATCAAGGATCCGCAGACGGCTGCAGTCCGTGTGGCCGCTGGCGCAAACATCATCGTGACCGGAACCCTATGGGAAAAGGTGGACGATCCTGCACTACTCAAGGAATTCGCCTCCGTGATTCACGTTAAGGGATAAAAGTCCGACTATACTCTATTGCAGTTGTTGTCGAATCTACGCAACCTCGATGTCGAGCTTGCTTTCGGTATAACGCTTGACTACGGAATTGAGCAACGTCTGGTAAGGAATTCCGACGCGTTCAGCCTTCGCCTTGAATGCCTCTAAAACACCCGGATCAAAACTTGTTCCGACTTTGGTTTTGCGTTTCTTGACTGTGGCAATGGCTGCTGCCATTGATGGGGCCGGGGGCATTGCGATGCCAGCATTATCACCCGTTTCCTCATATTCCCTTTCGAGGGCCAATGCAAGTTCTTTGTCTGTCATAATCTACCTCCTAGGGAAAATCCTCACCTGTTCTTCGGAAACACCTCTCTCATCCATTCTCTGTTTTGCGTGTTCGCTTATCTTGATGTCCATAATATATATCTTTATCTAGATAATGTCAAGATATTTGTTGCTGGGCAAATTTTATTCACCCCTATTAGTTAACACGTATTTTTTGACTAGACTTGTAGGCGCTTTTTATAGCCTTTTTTGACATTTTTATCTCTCCATTCCCTAAATAATTGTGTATTTTTCAGCTAAAAGGATGCACCGCCCCGGTGCAGTTTTGAGGTATCTATGCGTAAACTCGTTATTGTGACTTACGTGCTCCGTGCGCTAGGCTTTGTGCTTGTGCTTCTGAGCTTGTTCGGTCACAGTGTTATTTTGAACTTGTTTCCCGCTCTCGAAGGGCGTTCCATCAACCCGATTTTTTATTCGGGTATTTTGTGCTATGCGGTGGGAGCGGTCATTTATTTCTTTATCAACAAGAAAGAAAAGGCTGAACGCCGTCGCAAGGAAATCGAAGAGGCTGAGTCTCGTGCGTTTGGCGGCTCTAGAAATTCGGAGCAGGAGTGATTTGGTCGATGATTAAGATTGAACATTTGCATAAGACGTACCGCAGCGGTTTCTTGATGAAACCGAAGCTTGCGCTCAAGGATGTGAGTTTTTCCGTGGAACCGGGACAGGTGTATGGCTTTATCGGGCCGAACGGCGCGGGTAAGTCTACGACTATCAAGGTGCTGACGGGTCTTTTGAATTTTGATTCGGGCAAGGTGCTGGTGAACGGGATTTCTCCGCGTAACGTGAAGAGCCGTGAATACATCGGGTATTCTCCGGAACAGCCGTACTTTTACGATTACCTCACGGGCCGCGAACTGCTGAAGTTCTACGGCAAGCTGGTGGGGCTGACAGGTGCCGAGCTCGACAAGCGGATCGACTGGTCGCTGGACCTGCTGCATGCGAATAAGGACTGGATCGACCGTCGTCTGCGTTCGTACTCCAAGGGTATGATGCAGCGCGTGGGCATTGCACAGGCGATTCTCGGCAAGCCGAAGCTGTTGATTCTCGACGAACCCATGAGCGGTCTTGATCCGATGGGCCGTCGCGATGTGCGCGAAGCGATTATGGAACTCAACCGCACGGGTGTGACGATTTTCTATTCGAGCCACTTGCTTAGCGACGTGGAATCGATCAGCCACAAGGTCGCGATGATTGTCGACGGTAAGATCGTCCGCGAAGGTACTGTGGATGAAATTACGGAATCTTGCGGCGTGGAATATCACGTGCGTACCCGCGAAGCGATTCCGCAGATGGAACTGCCCGAAGGCGTTAGCCCCGCAGGGCATCCGCAGGAATGTGTGTGTGCCGACGATGCCGCACGCGATCGTTTGTTGCGCTATTGTTTGGACAAGGGAATTGCCGTGGAACGAATGGACCACAAGCGCCCGAGTCTCGAAGATATTTTGACGGAGGAAATTGCCCGTGCAGACGCTTAAGCATATCGGCATCATTGCCCTCAATACGTTCCGCGAATCCATTCGCGACAAGATTCTTTACAACATCGGTTTCCTCGCGATTGCGATGACGCTTTTTAGCATCGTGCTGGGCGAGTGGTCGGTGTTTGACCGCGCCTACGTGATCAAGTCCACGACGCTTTCGGTGATGAGTCTTTCGGGACTCCTGATTTCGATTTTTGTGGGCATCAGTCTGGTGCAAAAGGAAATCCAGCGCCGCACGGTGCTTACGCTTTTGTCGAAACCCATCAGTCGAGCCTCTTTCATTGTGGGGAAGTACTTTGGCCTTTTGGCCGTGGTGGCGGTTCACCTCATGCTCTTGACGGCAATCTATTATGTGATGCTGTTCCTCACGGGCTCTGCTCCGACGCTTAGCTTGCTCACTGCCATCTACCTGATTTTCTGTGAGATGGCTGTGGTGATTGCGGTAGCGCTTTTGTTCAGCAGCTTCAGTAGCACTGTGCTTAGTGCTCTGTTTACACTGGGCGTTTACTTTGCAGGCCACCTGAGCGATCAGCTCTTGGAACAGGTGCGTTTCGCTACTCGCATGGGCGAACTGAACGGAACGTCCAGTATGGTTTTCCAGAGGGCAGCCGAAGTGATTCATGCGATTTTCCCGGGGCTTTACCGTTACAACGTGACGACTTACGTGGTGCATGGAGTCTCGCTCCCTGACATGTACGTGTTCTGGAACAGCGTTTATGCTTTGGGCTACATTGGCGTGTTCCTTGCGATTGCAAGCTGGTGGTTTAGCCGGAGGGACTTCCTATGAGAAACCAGTACATGGCGAAAGTCCTTGTGCACAACAAGGTGGTGACCGAGGCGCAGGTCAAGGCGCATTGGAACGAGATTACCGACAAGAAAGATATTGGCCAGGTACTCGTGGATGCTGGAATCTTGCCTCCTCCGATGTACATCAAGGTGCTCGCTTTTGTGAAAAACCTGGAAGCGAAAGCCGCCGCCGAAGGTGGTGCTGCTCCGGCGAATGCGTCGGGTGCGGCTTCGGCTCCAGCGGGGGCCGCTTCCGCTAATGCTGCTACTTCGGCAAAACCGGCGGTGTCCCGCTTCGAGGCGCCTCCGGCATCGTCTCCGTCGGTAGCGCCCGCGCAGCCCGCACAGTCCGAGGGACTGCAGATCGAAGGTAACAGCAGTCTGTACGGTGAAGTATCCACATCGAATGTGGAAGTCGAGGCCGTGGCGGGGCTTGAATCCACCAGCATCAGCACGGTGCAGGTGCAGGCCGAAGCGGAAGAGGAATCTTCTGAAGAAGAATCCGAAAAGTTGCCGAGCCGCTTTGCCATCTTGACGGGTGAAGGTACGCCTGTCGAGGCCCCGGAAAAGATTCGCCCGATGACAAACATTTCGCAGATGATTGCCTTTGCCCGTAAGTTCGGCGCAACGGATATCTATCTGTATGCCGATCGCCCCGTGGTAATGCGCCAGTCGGGGGCACTCTTTGTGGCTTCTGACGATGCGCTCGACTTGTCGCGTATCAACGAACGCCTGGACGAGGCTTCCAAGGGATTTTCGGACGGCTATAAGATTGTGGTCGGCAAGAATTTTAGCAAGACGATAGGCCTTGCGGGAGTGGGCCGTGCCCGTATGACGGTCACCTGGAACGGAACCAATCCGAGTATCGCCATTCGCGTAATTCCGCAGGAATCGACGACGCTGGAAAACCTTTACTTGCCGCCGTTCTGCAACCAGTTCGCCGAACTCAATAGCGGCTTGGTGCTGGTAGCGGGCCCTGCCGCGAGCGGACGCTCTACAACCATTTCGACGTTTGCCGAGACGATTGCTGCGAACCGCGACGTGTATATCCAGACTATCGAAAAGCCGATTGAACGCGTACTCCAGAATCCGCGTGGCGCCATTGCCCAGCGCGAGGTGGGGCTTCATGTGCGTACCGGTGTCGAAGGTATCGAACTTGCCATGCAGAGTGGTGCTGACGTAATTCTCTTTGACCACCTTGAAACGATGGAAGAACTTTCGATGCTGTTGCGCGCATCCAACGCGGGCGCCCTCGTGTTTGCAACGGCGATTGGCAACAATGTACATGGGCTGCTTTCTCGCCTGATTTCGTCGGTGTCGGTCGAAAACCGTACCGCCTTTGCGAATTCCTTGGCGGAACAGCTCAAGGGCATTATCGTGCAACATCTGATTCCGATTGTGCAGAACCAGGGGCAGGTGCTTGCGGTTGAGGCGACCAAGATGACCTCTACCATGGCGAATATGCTTCGCAAGGGTGAAATTGCGCAGTTGGCGGCTGCTATCAGCAGTCAAGGAAACCAGGGAATATCTTTGGATGATTCCTTGCAGAAATGTGTGGAATCCGGTTATATCGAAGGAGCTGAAGCGTGGATGCGTGCAAACGATAGCCGTCGCTTTGCTTCGTACCGTCCGGCGAACTAGGGGGTGTTTTTATGGCGACAGAAATTGAATCTTTGTTGGAATACACGTTGAACGTGGGTGCCTCTGAACTTTTGATTACCGAAGGGGCCGCTTCTGCGGTACGCCTGGCTGGTAAGGTTTGCGCCATTCCCGATGCTCCGGCGGTTGAACCGGGAACGCTCCGTAACTTTCTGGGCTCCATGGAAGGCGAGTCGGGAACAATGATGGGTGGCCCCTGGTGCGGGTCGCGTTTCCGTGTGCGCTACAATCGTACGGCTCTGGGTAACTCGGCCATTTTTAGGCCGGTACTCGATGAATGCCCGGACTTTTCTGCACTTGGTGCGCCACCGACGCTGTCTAACTTGCTCGGAATCCGTTCGGGTCTTGTGGTGTTTGCTGGCCCCGCCTGTAGCGGCAAGACAACGACGGCGACGGCATACGTTTCGGCGCTTTGCCAGTCGGGTATTCTTCGCGTGAGTTTGTTGGACGAAGGTGCTGAACTCCCGGTGAAACGCGGCGAGTCGCTGGTGCTCGAAAATTCGTCGGGAACGATTCCCGAAAAAATGGAGCAGGCGCTCCGCAGTGGAATCGACCTGATCTGGCTCGGTAATTTCGAAGGTCAGTCGCTGATTCCCGTGTTGCGAGCTGCCGAGGCGGGGGCACTTGTCGTGCTTACGGTGACGGCCGGAAATGCGGTGGGCGCCTTGGATGCCCTGCTTTCTTCGGAAACCCTTGAAAACCGTGACATGGCGCGCAATATGCTGGCCTCCGTCCTCAAGGCGGTGGTGGTGCAACGTCTATTGCCCAGTTCTCAGGGCGTGGTGCCCGCTTGGGAAATTCTCTACGGTACGCAGAATGTGGCGTCGCGGATTAGGAACGGGGAACATTTTACGCTTCCCTCCATTATCGCGGCGTCATCGGCCGAAGGAATGATGCTTATGGATGACTGCCTTGCCGGTCTAGTCAATTCGGGCTTTATCACGCAAGAGGACATGGCGCGTTATGCGTCCAATCCGGCTCGCATGGGATAATCTTGTAAAGGCGAAGGGCGCCGCCCTGTTTGGGCTTGCGCTGTCTTCTATCGCCTTTGCCGCGGGGGACTCCCTTGCGGCTTCTTCTGCGGTAGAGGATTCTCTGGCTAAAAATGCCGCTTCGGCGGAAAATAGTGTTCCGTCTCTCGATTCGCTTGTTTCGCAGGTAGATTCAGTTGTCGTGGATTCCTTGCGACCGGATTCTGCGCTTGCCGAGGCGAATTTGAAAGGAATTTCGGCGAATGCCGATTCCTTAAAGGCTCCCCTGAAAACCGTCCTTTATTTGGGTGGTGGTGAACGTTCCCCGTGGTTTCAGCTGGGAGTGCTTTATGCTATCGAGGAATATCGAATTCCGGTAGATTCCATTGTCGCGACTTCTTGGGGCGCCTGGGTTGGTTCGTTGTGGGCGCGAGGGGTCCCGCTGGATGACATCCAGAAAATGATGCTGGATTCTGCAGTAGCCCCGTTTATGGGCCACGATCTTTCCTTGTCCGAAAACAACTTGGGGAACAAGGAGGGATCGTTTCAGGATTTCCCAGTTTCGATATCGGGCATTCCTTCGATGCGTCAGCGCTGGTCTCTGTCTGCCGATTCGTCTTTAGCGTTACACTGGACCAAAAAAACGCTTGCGCCCGATTCGGTGCAGGTGGTGCATGGCATGGCGAAACTCCGGTTGCAGGAAAGTCTTTACCGCCAGCGCTCCAGTTATCGCATTCCCTTTGCGGTACAGTCCTGTGATGCGGGGAATCCGGTCCTTGTCGGAAATTCGATTCCCCAGGTGATGTCTTCGCTTCCGTTGTGGGAAAATGGGCGCAAGTCCCGCCTGCCCGGAGAAGTCTCCGGTGAAATTTGTCCGTATTACGCGATGCCCACGGAAGATAACGCCTCCGAACTTTCGATTATCGTGGTGTCCGATCCGCTAAGGGCCCCTGTGGTCGGTGATGCGCGAAGCCGCCTGTTGAAACTTCATGCCGCCGATATCCTTGCGAGCCAGCCGGGTGTTATTGTGCGTGCTCATACCATTCTCGATACAGCTCGTTTTGCGTGGATCCAGTCTGGGTTCACCTCGTTCGAAAAGCGGCTTTCCGAGTTTGCCGTACTGAAGGGGCGCAAGGGCGACTATTCTGCAAATCGCGAGGGGGCTAAGCCATGGTTCCGCTTTGAACCGAGATATGACAGCCTGTCGTCGGAAATCCAGCAAGCGGTGAGCTCTTACTGGAACGAATCGGATACGGGTATGGTTGCTCCGGAGGATTTTTCCTACAGGCTCTTGCAGAATCCGGCTTACGATTCGCTGGACTTGAGTATGCAGCCGAGCGGAAATCTGCAGGTGGATGCGGCGGTGCATCCGACATTTGATGTGGCCGTGGGCGGATTTGGTTCCAACGCGATAGGCCCCAACGCCTATTTCGAACTGTCTACGCATTATGTAGACCATGTGGAAATCGAGCTGATTCTTTCGGGATTCTGGGGCGAATATTCGTACGGACTGCAACCCCGCCTGAATTTGTCCAAGTTCTGGAATCGGCATTGGAATTTGCAGTTTGGCTACGACTACTTGAAACTCGAACCCTTGAAGTCGTTCAACGGAACGACGGATCGATACCTGCGCGTCGTTTCTGAGGAACGTAGCGATCTTACGATGAATATTTTCTATGAGGTCGATGCGTTCCAGCGAATTTCCGCCGAATTTATTTTTGGCTCCAGAACATTCGAACTGGATCCGCTTTACTACAAGCGTAATACTGTCAAGACTTATCCCGTCTCGCCGATGTTGCATTACCGCTATCTGAATGGTGCCGACGACAACTGGTTTGCAAATAAGGGCTACACCTTGAATATTTGGGGTGGTTTCGAATCGATTGGCTTTGACGACGGCATTATCGATGTGGTTCCCATTTACTGGAAACTCCTGGCAGATGCGCGTTATTCGGTTTCACCGATTCGCTTTACGACTTTTGCCGCCGCTCTTGCTGGTGGAATAGAACGCTATCATGATGAAGGCCATGGTTACGTGTCGCCCAGGTCCTTTAATTATGCTCCTCTGGATATCGCCTACCGTCAGCATGTAGCGGTGACTCCCTGGTCCACGGAATGGTACAATGCTGAACTTTCTTCGCACGAATACGGAATGGCTAGGCTAAGTGCGGGGCTACACAGCGACTATTTTGGACTGTGGCTTTTTGGAGCCTATTATCATGATTTCGAAAAATCCCCGTATGCGGAGCTGAACGAAAACAAGTTTATTTTTGAACCGGCCCTGCGGTTTGCGTATCGCTCGTTTGTTGTCTATGCCGGTATGAACCGCATTGTGGACAAGGATTCGTTTGACGACTTTACTCACGTCAAACAGTACAATTATTTTATCCGAATCGGCAACTACGATTTCTAATCGGTTTGGAATTATACCACGCCGTACTGTTTCCACTTACCGCCATGCCAACGGATGTAGTTGACAATGGAACGGTAGAATTCGTCGGCGGCCATGCCGAGCCAGATACCCACGAGCCCGAGGTGAAGCCCGAAGGCTAGCAAAAGTGCGGTGCCGAGTCCACAGGTCCACATCATGGCAGAACCCACGATGGCGGGAAACTTGGAATCGCCCGATGCGCGGAGTGCCGAGGTAATTACCATGTTTGCGGCCTTGAACGGTTGCAAAATTACGTCGCACCATAGGCAGAGTTTGCCGAGGTAGATGACTTCAGGGTCGTTGGTGTAGAGGGTGAGCAGTTGCCCGCCAAAAATCGCGACGACGATGGCTACGATAAAGCCGCTTGCGCTTCCTGCGATAAGGCTTTGGTGCAGTCTGCGGTTAGCCTTATCAAAGTCGTGGGCGCCAACGAGGTGTGCGACCAAAATCTGGTTTCCGCTACTTAGGCCTACGCTCAAAATGACGGCGAGCATCGCAAAATTTGCGCTGAAAATGCGGGCGGTCATGGCGATAATGCCTAAATGCACCACGATGGCGGTGAGCACCACCTGGAATATCTGGAAACTCACCGGTTCTACCGCAGCGGGGAATCCGATGCGAATCCAGTCCGGTAAAATGACGCGGGAACGCTTGAAGTCGCTTCGGCGAATCTTATGGTGCACCTTGACTCGCAAAATGATATAGAGAATGCTTGCGGCAATGAGCCACGAAAGCATGGTGGCAAGCGCCACGCCCTTCACCCCCATCTGCGGAAATCCAAAGTAGCCGTTTAGAAAAACGACGTTCATGGCGGCGTTCGAAATAATCGTGATGATGTTTCCGAGCAGGTTCCACACGGTAAGGCCGTGAGTGGCGATGAGAGACGTCAACGTGGATTGCAACGCGCGGAATGCAAAGCCGAACGAGACGATATGCAGAAAGTCGCGGGCGTGGTGGGCGGCATCGCCTGTAAGCCCCATCCAGCTTACAATCTGGCTGTTCAAGGGAATCACCACCAGCGTAATCGCGATGCCGAGCAGAAGGCTCCCGAGCAGCACCATCGTTTGCGTGGTACCCGCTTGCCTGGGGCGTTCTGCGCCGATAAACTGCGAGGCGATGCTCGCCCCCGCCTGGGCGAAGGCGTTGATGGCCATGAAAAGTGCCCCGAGAACGGGCATCAATGCCCCCACGCCCGCCGCCGCCGACTCTGACGTCCGCGACAGAAACCAGCTGTCCATCATCGGCTGGCATGTGGCAATCCCGAAGGTGATGAATAGCGGCCACGAGAGGCTTAAAAGGGAACGGTCCTTGACTTGCACCTGCATACGCTGCCAATTTTAGAAATGCCCCTAGCAAAAAGCTAGAGGCAAAAAGAATACTTTTTGTATACGGCTGTGTGCAGTTTCGCCAACGTCATCCACTCTGGATCCCGTCACTCACGATGTTCGTTCCAGGATGACGTATGTAGTTGTGTCATCCTCGGAGCGAAGCGAAGGGGGTCCAGGGCGACTACTCTCCGCGGTTCTTCGCGGCGACGTCCTTGTACTTGTTGTGGTCGGAGAGGTTCTTGCTAAAGAAATGCGTCATGCTCCCGTCGTCTTTTGCAACAAAGTAAAGCGCCTCGGTCTTCGCGGGGAATAGCGCCGCCTCGATTGCCTTGCGGCCAGGATTCGAAATCGGCCCCGGCATCAGCCCCTTGAACTTGCGGGTGTTGTAGGGGTTGTCGCTGTTGAGCTGGCTCTTGTAGATGGGCCCGGTTAGGTTCCTAAAGATGAACCGCACCGTGGGGTCTGCCCCGAGCGGCATTCCGATGCGGAGCCTGTTGTGGAACACTCCTGCGATCAGCGGACGTTCTTCGGGGATTCCCGTCTCTTCTTCGACAACACTTGCAAGGGTCAGCACCTTGTGCCAGCTGCCGAGCGTATTCCACATGGAACCGGACTTCTTCTGCATTTCGTCGCGGACCTTCAGATTCGCGGCCACCATCTGCTTCAATATGGTTTCTTCGTCGGCGTCAATCGGGAAGGGGTAGGTGTCGGGGAGCAGGTAGCCTTCCAGCGAATTGGCTTCGATTCCAAGCGAACGGGCGAACTTCGGGTCTTGGACGAGCTTGTTCCAGCGGTCCTCGCTCAGTTCCGGGTAGGCCTTCTTTATATAGGCGGGCATTTCCCACGAGGCTCGGCCTTCGGGAATGGTGACTCGGCGAACGGCAACCTTGCCCGACTCGATAATCGAGAGTACCTGCGGGAGGGTAAGTCCTGCGGGAATTTCGAACCAGCCGGCCTTGAGGTTCGGGTTGAGTCGTTTCATCGTCAACCGGAAGGCGAGGTCGTCGGTCCAGATTCCGTTCTGTCTTAGAATCTGGAAAACTTTGGCGGGGGAACTGCCTTTGGGGATTTCCAGAAGCACGGTTTGGCTGTTTTCAGCCCGAGATTCCATCCTGGATTTGAGGTTGAAGGCCAAAAAGGTGCCCAAAAGTGCCAAAATGACGGCCAAAATAAGTAAAATCTTCTTCATATCGCAAAAATTTAAAAGAAAATCTGACGAAAGTCAAAAATAAAAGGTATATTCCTACTTGCATTGTTAAGTTTTAACCTGTTTCTGAGGAAAGATATGAAAAAGGTGCTCTTTATTGCTCTCGCTCTGTTGGTTGGCGTCTCCTTCGGTGCCGGCAAAAAAGTGAAATCCAAGCTGGGTGACGTGGACCTGACCAAGGAAAAAGATGGTGGTTCCGTCGTCTGTACCGCAGGCTTCAATGATGAACTTACTATCCTGAAGGACGGCGACACCGAAGTGCTCGTGAAGGGTCCTTGCGGACAGGGCTGGGTTCAGAAGTCCAAGGTGGAATACGTTGCACAGGCCGCTGGTGACAAGTCCATGAAACTCGACCAGGTGGACGTGGTCGGCTGGCTCGATAACCCGAGCGCCGTGTTCGTGTTGGAAAACGACGACATTGACCTCGACGGTGTGAACATCGACCGTGACTTCAAGGAATACTTGCAGCACACGATGGACCGCGAACAGATGGAAATGCACAACAACGAAAACTAGTTCGTTTCGTTCATTCGTGTCTTTTGTTGCCCGGCTTTAGTCCGGGCTTCTTTTTTTTGAGGGATAGTCATCCTCGACCCTGGAGTGCGTAGCGCGATAGGGGAGCGAATCCAGGATGATTTATCATTTTTAATTTTTTGTTTACTTCCATGTGTACACTCGTATACACTTATGTTTTTTGTGTGCATTTTAACACGTGGAAAATTGCACCCTTTTAACTAAATTTGCCTTTTGGAGATTGGTGTAAAAAGAGGATGTATGAAAATTTCGAATAGCATCAAAGTCGCTGGCCTGGGCGTTCTCGCCGCAGGTCTTGTTTCACTTTCTTTTGGCCGCGTGGGTCCGGTGAGCCAGTACGGTCAGCTGCAGGCTGGTAAGAATTCGGCAGACAAGGGACAGATTTATGGTTCCTGCAAGGGTATTTCCGATGGAAATGAAGTTGCCGTGCAGGGCATGAGCCTTTTCTGGAGCATTTCGAGCGACGTGGGTGAGCCTTTCTGGACGGCCGAACATGTGAACAAGCTGGTTAAGGAACAGAACATTCAGTTGATTCGTGCTCCGATGGGTGTGGATGAAGACTGGGGTGCGGGTAACTATTTTACCAAGACTGGTCATTACCAGGGACTGATGAATACCGTGGTTCAGGCGGCAATCGATAACGATATCTATGTGATTATCGACTACCATAGCCATAAGGCCTCTGGCGATGTGAACAGCGCAAAGTCCTTCTTTGAATATATGGCCCAAAAGTGGGGCGGCTATGATAACGTCATTTTCGAAATTTTCAATGAGCCGACTTCGCAGTCCTGGAGCGAAATTAAAACTTATGCCGATGCAGTTGTATCGACCATTCGTACGTATTCCGACAACTTGATTCTCGTGGGAAGCCGCGACTGGGACCAGCATCCTAACGATGCTTACCAGAACGAAGTGAACGATCCTAAGAAGAATGTTGCTTATACGTTCCATTATTACGCCGGTTCGCATACTACGGGCAACGAAGGTGCGAATGCTGTTTCTGCGATGAATAGCGGACTTTCCGTGTTTGTTTCGGAATGGGGTACGGTTCATTCTTCCGGCAACACCGGTTTCAATTCCGACAATAGTGGTGTGTGGTATCAGTGGATGAAGGACCACAAACTTTCGGGTGCGAACTGGTCTGTATCCAACAAGGTAGAAGATGCCTCCTATTATACCGGCAGTGCGGATAATCCGTCTTATACAACGAGTGGTCAGTGGGTGAATTCCAACGTGTTCGCCTCGCTTCCCCAATCCTATACGCCGTGTGACGGCGCTACGGCCTCTAGTAGCTCTGTTGCAAGTTCTTCTAGTGCTCTTCCCGAAGGCTACACCGACTATATCGATGATTTGGAAGATGGTGACCGCTTTGCCTATACGGGCGGAGAATGGTATGCCTATCTCGATTCCGCCGACAAAGGCGCGTCTACGATTTCCAATGGTCCCGGCGAAAAGGGCGGTTTCGATGTCGTAATTGGTGGGGATTTGGCGGGTAATTCCTCTAAGTATGTGGCGGGCGTTACCGGCGTAAAGCTTTCTAAGGGCGAAAATAAGTACGATCCGTATGTTGCGCTGGGTGTTGGCTTGAATGCAAAGCAGACAGCCTATGACCTTTCTTCCTGCACCTCCATTTCGTATAAGTATAAGGGTGCCGCCCATAATTTCAAGGCCGAAGATACAGCTGTCTTGGATTACGGCTTCCATCAGATCGCAAAGGCCGCTTCGGATAAATGGACGACTGTGACGATTCCGTGGGATATGCTTACGCAGGAATCCTTGCCGTATCCGGTTTATCTTTCTCCG
>JAEEGG010015515.1_pt1 | contig 15971 bp, 6 predicted proteins | sample 9134161 | NCBI WGS metagenome assembly JAEEGG01 (sample SAMN16246543, study PRJNA631951) | gut metagenome | biome: gut microbiome; feature: rumen; material: CR-attached | host: Bos | place: Iran: Karaj | collected 2018-10
GTTCTTTCTCCGAGAAAAAGTTACAGACCCCACCCCTGCCCCTCCCCTCGAGGGGAGGGGAGCGGCTACCGCACAAATAGGTCAACTGCTATATCATTGCCTAAAATATAGTGTTCAACCGCTAAAGTGGTCTTACCAAAACAAAGAAAATAAGTAAAACAGGGGTAAATTAATCATTGAACGCAAAGACGCTCGTTCTCTGCGTCTTTGCGTTCAAAAACAAACTTGCGGAAGTTGAAGATATTACTTCATGACCACTTTCCTGATGCTTCCGTCGTTCATCACCACGATGTTAAGCCCCTTCTGGAACTTGTCCAGTTTCTTGCCGTTGGGCGAATAGATGCACCTGACGCCATGCAGCATCATGGCATCGATAATGGCCGTCTCGTAGCTGGCATGCACTGTCACGTCGCGGGCGGGCATCGTTGCAGGCAGTCCCACCCACTCGAAGTGTACATAGTCGCCGTCGGGCTGTGGCTCAGGCGTAATCGTGGCACCATATTCATACGTTACCTTCTTATAGACTTTATCGTCTATCATGTAGGTCAGCAGGTAGCTGTTGATGCTGAACGAGCCGCTCACTGTCACGTCGTGTGCAGGCATCTTTTCGGGTATCTCGCTCCATCCGCTGAAAGTGTAGCCTTCCTTCGTGGGTTCTTCCTCAGGCGTGATAGCCGTACCTTCTTTAATGGTATATTCCTTGTAAAGAGCGCCATCAACAAGATAGGTCAGCGTGAAGCTTGGGATTTCTGTGATGACGAGTGTTCCCGGCACATAGCTGAACTTGTAGTTCTGGGCCTTGGCGCCGCTCACCGTCACAGGGTATTCGCCAGGAGCGCTGTCGGCCGTGGCTTCACAGCTGAAGACAGGCTTCTTGGTCAGCACGTCCTCTGTCTCGCCGTTCTTGAACCCTTCGTAGGTGGCCTTGAACTCAGGCATGGCCTCTCCCTCTCTCATGGTGTAGTCGCCGGCATAGACGGTGAGCTTGGCCTTGTTGATGGTCAGCACGCCGTCGATGAAGGTCACTTCCTCGTTGCTCACCGTGCCCTGCCTGATGACGATGGGATAATCGCCGACGGGTGATGTTTCCGTGGCCTCGCAGATAATCTCAGGTGTTCCCTCCAGGGCACCTCCCGTGACGGTATATTCAAACTCGGGGTTGGCTTCGCCATACTTGCGGCTGCAGTTCGTTATGGTGACCACCGACGGCTCGGGGTCGGGGGTGAACTTGAACTTGGCGCAGTTCACCACCTCGCCGGTCTCCTTGTTCAGCAGCAGGGCCACAACGGTAAGATTGGCCTTGTTTTGGATGCGCGTATTGCTGGAGATGTCGAGCGTATAGGTGTAGTACATGGGAACCTCGCTGGTGATGGTGGCAGGCAGTGAGCCTTTGACGCCTTTCTGGTGCTGCCAGGTGGCTACGGGCACATAGTCATAATTCAAGTCCGTCATCTTCGCCGGGCTGTCTACCAGACTCTTCAGGTTGGGATCGTTGTTGGTACTTCCCGAGAAATAGTTCGACTGATACCAGTCGGAGGTGGTGCCGGTCAGCTTGTTCTCAAGCAACAGATAGCCTATCTGATAGGGCGACGATGCCACGTCTTCCACAAAGGTGGTGGTCGTGCTGACCTTGATAGCCGTCTGGCTGTCGTCAGTCCACTCGGCATTTACGGCAATCTCGCCAATAGTATACTGGCGCATGACGGCCTCCACGTCTTTCCTGATGCCGAAGGGCTGGTCGCTGGAACCATAGTAGGGGTCGCAGAATTCACCTCGGTTGATCTGACAGCTGGGGAAGCTGCTGGCATTCAGATTATAATCTGGCAGTTCCATCGGGTCGTCGCGATGTACGGCCACGGTGACCACATCATTGCGGAAGGTCTTGTTAAGCAGTTTCAGGCCGATGGCACCACGCGGACACCATCCGCACCAGGTGCCGGTGGCCTCCTCCACCAGTGGCGTGAACTTGGGCTTGCGGTTCACGGTGACCAGCGTTCCGCTGGCCGTGTTGTCGGTGGCTTCATTGGCCAGGCCGTTCACCTTGGTGATGGTTACCTTCTTGGTCTTTTCGCCCACGGTGGCGTCGGCCTTCATGGGTATCAGCACCTCGGCAGTCATCATATAGGTGATGGGGTCGATGTCCAAATGATCCTCCGTCACGCTGCTGCCCGTAGTGATGGTATAGTCGATGCTGGTGATGGGGTCGATGCTTCCACCTACCACATAGACGGGCACTTCCACCTCATTGCCCAGACCGGCATACTGCCGGCCGAAGTCGGCATCGGCCACGCTGGCAGCATGCTGGTTCAGTTCCTCGCCCGTGGGATTCATCTCCACAATCATGGGGAAGGCTCCCCAGCCGGAAGTCGTGGAGTAGGCATTCTTCGTGCCGAAAGGAACATAGAGCACCGCCTTGCTCATGTTGTCGCCGCTAAATACGCTGGGGTTGACGGGGAACGGTTTTTTGATATGGCTGATAACGGTAGTCAGGTCGTTGCAGTAGAGGAAGGCATCCCTGCCTATCTCCCTGACGCTGGAAGGTATCTCGACCGACGTCATGGTCTGGTACTGGAAAGCCGATTGTGCTATCCTCACCACTCCCTCAGGAATCCTTGTCGAGCCAAAACCCTGGACGAGCGTGTTGGTGGCCGTCTCGATGATGGCGTTGCAATAGTTGCGAGAGTCGTAGACGGGATTTTCCGGGTCGATGGTGAAAGTCTTGATGTTGGAGCAGCCTACAAACGGGCCAGTGCCCAGGTTCGTGACACTCTTTGAGAGCGTGAAGGAAGTAAGTCCCTCGTCGGCCCAGAATGCGGCATCGCCGATGCTGGTCACTCCGTCGGGCAGGTCTACACTGGTCAGGCCAGGCACACCGCTGAAGGCAGCATAGCCAATGGCCGTCACGCTGGCCGGAACCACGGTCGAGCGGCAGCCTATGCGTAGCGTGTTGGTGGCCGTCTCGATGATGGCATTGCAGTTATCGCGCGAGTCGAAGCTGGGGTTTCCCGCCTCTACGCTGAGGTCAGACAGATCCGCGCACTGGTAGAAGACTTCATCGCCTATGTCGGTGACCGATTTCGGAACGACAATCTTCTTAAGGCCTGAATCCATGAAAACAAAGCGTTCAATTGTCTTCAACGTCTTGGGCAGCCTCACTTCCTTCAGCGGTGGCGTGCCTGACAGGGCAAATTCGCCCAGCACGTCATCCTGCATATTGGCATTGGTCATGTCGAGCACACGCAGGCAGCCCATCCAGTTACACAGGTTGTCGCGAACGAACAGCATGTCGTCATGGTTTAGCTTGCCAGTCAGCACCAGCTCGTCGAAAAGCCGCCACTCGCTCTCGGGAATGAGCGTCGACAAGGTGCCTGCAGTAGCCACGTTGACGGTGTGTGTGGACTGGAATTCCGTCTCGTCGAGAATGGTCTTGAAAGCATCCCATCCCTTTGCCGCCTTGTATTTGGCCTTCTTGCCGGCGGGCACCACCAGCTGGGCTTCATAGGGAAGGCTGGTGAACGCCTCTTCGGAAATGCTGGGCGGCGTCGCGCACTTCACCTTGCAGACAGTCAGGAATTGAACCATGGAGAAAGCATACGTGCCGATGGAGGTCACGCCGGCGGGTATCTCAATGCTGCGGAAGAAAGTGCCTTCGAAGGCGAAGTCGCCAATGGTCTTCAGCGACTGGGGCAGTGTGATGCTGGTGATTTGGCTATAGCGGAACGCCTTTTTGCCTATGGCCACAATACCTTCGGGAATCTGCGCGCCGGTGCTGCCCAGGATGACCGTGTTTGTAGCCGTCTCAATGAGGCAGTTGCTGTTCTGCCTGCTGTCGAACACCGTGTTCCCCTCGTCCACCGTGATGCCTTGCAGGTCGTAGGAGGGGAACGCTCCCGAGCCTATCGTCTTCACATTCTTGGGTATGCGGAGATATTTCAGCGAAGTGCCCTCAAAGGCGTTATCCTCAATTGTTGTCAGGCTTTCAGGCAGGTTGATGGCGTTCGTGGGAACCGACATGGCAAAGCTAGCAATCGTGGTCACACCTTCGGGGATGACGGTGTTGGGACAGCCGGCAATGAGCCTCTGGCCAGAACGCTCGATGACGCAGTTGCTGCCCGTCGGGGAATAGTAGGCAGGGTTGCCTTCCTCCACTTCCACCACCGCCAGGTTACTGCACCACGAGAAGATGCCCCAGCCTATACTGGTGACGCTCTTCGGCAGGGTAATGGCACACAGGCCGCTCTCGCTGAAGGCGCCATTCTCAATGGAGGTGATGCTGGCGGGGAGGGTGACCGACTGCAGCTTGTCGCACCGGAAGAACAGATTGGCTCCCACCGTATTGTCCTTCGTGGTGTAATTATCATAGTAGGACTTTCCTCCTTTCACAATCTTGGCATCCGTGAGGTCTAGCGTAGCCAGCTGCCCGTCGGGCGACGAGGCCATTTCGCGAATCAGGATGAAGTCGGTGCCGTTGAGCTGGCCTGTAATGGTCAGCTTCGCAATGCTGAACTTCTCCTCCTTGGAGATGAAGTTCGACAGCGTTCCTGCCTTGTCGAGACTGACAGTCCGCTCCTGGGCGGCGACGATGGCAGCATCGTCATTGTTCGATGCCGGCTGGATGCCTACGACGGCACTCTGGTTCTCCGTGAAATGCTGCATTTCGTTAGGACTCAGGTTGGTCAGGGCGAAATAGCCGTCGCACAGCCCGCTCCAGCCCCAGTTCACACAGAACAGCCCGTCCTTGTAGCCATGCAGTACGAAGGAGTGACCCGAAGCCCCGTTGCCCTGGTCGCCATTGTAAATGACGGGATGGCCCACGTTCAGCTCGCCATATATCAGCTCCTCCCAGTCGTTGTCGGAATAGGAGTCGCGGGTTGCGAGGCTGGCCGTCTTGCTGTAGTTGAATACCGACATCAGGGCACCAGGAATGTCTATGGCACGGGCACCCGACTCGCTTGTCATATAGTCCATCTGCACGGCCTGGCCGCAGTAGCGCATCAGCCATGCCGTCTCGTCGTCGGTCATGTTGTACCACCCGATTCTTCTGGCGGGCAGGGCGGGCACATTAATCTGCCAGGAGTTTGTCGTGTAGTCGGCCATCGACCTCACCTCGTTGATGGGCCACTGGAAATAATTGATGACCTGTGCCATGGCCGTAGCCACGCATCCTGTGGGAGGCTGCCCGCCTTGCACGTCGGGGCAATGGGCATTGTAGGGAGCCCACTGGTCCCAAGTCGTGGTGAGCAGCGGCTGCAGCTCCGGCCGGCTGGCAGGGGCAGCAGGGGCGTCGCCCCTCTTGTTGTCGGTGGGCAGGCTGGCGGCTACCTGGGCATAGACATCCATCAGCCACTTCATGTTGCAGGGTAGGGCATCCTCGTCGAAGCTTCCCTTTTCGGCATAGCCCAGGATGCTCCTCATGCGGTCGTCGGCCGCCACGATGACGAAGCCCCCCTTGTCCTCGGCGATAAAGACATAGTAGGCCGCCGGTGCGCCGTCCCCCTGCTGCGGGGCACGTCGCATGGTGCTATGCCTGAACTGTTTCTCCGGCATCAGCTGCTGTGCTTTCAGCAGCGCCTCCTGCTCAGAAATTCTCTCTGCCTGTGCCGTCATCCCGACCAGGGCACATGCCAACAATAGTAAAAGCTTCCTCATCATCATAAACAATATTTATTCTGGTTTCCTGTATAATTGTTGAGAAGTCGTTTGTTTTTTGCCATCAGGAGTTGTTTCCTTATATGTAAACATCATCGTGTTGCCGCTCCTGTCAAACGAGACAACATTTTCAGTCTTCGTGTCCTCCCGACGCCTGAATGCCTCCAGGATGGTTTCCCTCGCCTCCTCTTTCTTAATCTCCAGATTGTCTTTCAGGCGTTCCAAAGCCGACTGCGGGAAACTGCTCGCGTCAAAGTCAAACGAAAGCATCTCTGCCGTACTGAAATCGTACTCTCTTCTTAGCGTGTCGCCGTCCAGTTTCCACTGTCCTTTCGTGCGTAAGGACGCAGACATAAATATGCAGGCCTCTTTCTGCTCCACATCGAGTGGAAGCATCACATCCCACTTAATGCTCCAAATCCTTTCGAAAGTGTTGTCCTCATGAAAGGCTATGGTATCCTTATACTCACCCTCCACCAGCCATGTGCCAATAATCAAGTCGGCCATAAGCTGCTGCGAGACATTCTTCGAATTCTGCTTGATATATTTTTCTATATCCTCGTCGGTAATGTCCATCAGCAGTTTGTTCTCGCTGTTCAGCCTTTCCAGCTTTGTAATAGCATTCTGATAGGCATCTCTCCGGATGAAATAACGCTTGATATAGAGCGTTGTCGATTTGTGTTCGAAAACCGACTTCATCACATATCGCCAGTCTTCGGGGTACAACGGCTTGCCGTTTATACCGATAACGTTTATGGGCAACTTGTACAGGGCGTCCTCGTATGCATCCTTGCTGATCGGACGGCGGAACATGGGCGCATCCGCCATCACCTTTATCAGCGAGCGGCGCACGTAGTAGCACTGCTGCACATTGTCGTAGAACTGGTTATTCCCCAAGTTCATGCGGGCATCGATGCCGCTGTTGAAGGCGTTCTCCTTCGTGTCGGCCGTCCATTCCTTCACCACCGTAGGGTCATCGTACAGATACTTGAACGCCATATCCAGCGTGTCCATCGGCAGCGAGTCAATCAGTTCCTGATGGGACGCGACATACATCGCCACCTTGAACAGACTGTCCTCCAGTTGTATCTCGTCCTTGAGACCTTGCACAATCTCGTCGATGTCGCACACCGCCATGATGGCAGTCTCGTGTTGAGCTGCCCGCTGATGGGCATCCTCCACCTTGTCGTTCACGAAGAAGGTCAGTCCCACACCGATTGCTGTACCAAGGGTGGTCAGCAGCAGTTCGCTGAGCCATCCCTTTCCAGTAAGTTTGCGCCCGAACTTGGGCATCTTGAGTTTCACGTTCAGCATCTTCTCGTTCTTGTTTTCCGTCTCTGCCGGCTGGGCGCTGACATCATTGCAGCGAAGCAAGCAAATACTGCCATTACAAAAATTATAATAAGGTATATAGTCTGTCTCATATCAATGAGTTTCTCAAATTTTTTGCAAAGGTACTTCTTTTTTGCCAAATAGGGATTTGATTGACTGATTTTACGCATTCTTTTATGATTATTTACGACCTGTGGTCTAACCAGCCCTTCGGGCTTCACCCGTATAGGTCGAAAAATACACTGCTTTGCATAAATATGCAGGTATTTAGGAAATACAAAAGGTGCTTGCACCCCTTGCACCTGCCGTCTGGCAGAATAGTGTCTCCATTTTTGGAAATACGCACGCCATTTTGGAAAATACGCACGCCGTTTTGGAAAATGCGCACGCCGTTTTGGAAAATGCGCACGCCGTTTTGGAAAGCGGCGTGCGTAGTATCTAAATATCAGCCGGGGTGCAACCTAGGTTCAACCAAAACTATTCGTAACTTACTGATACTCAGTTGTGGTGCAAGGGGTGCAAGCACCCTTTGTTTTTTACATGTGCGCGCAAGCAAACAGCTTCTCTTCATTCCTTATTCGGGCACTTTTACACCCTCAACCGTCGGGCGGGCTGCGCGGGCACCGCTATTGTCGTTCGTTCCGAAGTACCGGTAGAGGGCCTCGATGGCATCGGCCGGCGTGATGCTGCCGTCATGGTTGAGGTCGGCCACCTTGTCATTGAACCCATTCTGGACAACGTTGAAGTAGTGATACAGGATCATGATGGCATCAGCCGGCGTCACCTTGCCGTCGCCGTTCACGTCGCCCTCCACATATGTCTTCCTCGTTAAGTAGCCTGGGTTAGAGATGCCTCCGTCGATGTGGGCATACTCTTTGTCAAGATGATTTGTGTCGTAAACAGTGCCTTCGCCACCGACAAGGTTATTACAAAAAGCAAACATATATGTAGGTTCAACAACCATGTCAGTACTCCATCTGTCACCAACATATATAGTTTTTAGGCTACTGCAAAGCCAAAACATCATCCACATATTTTCCACTTTTCTTGTATCAAAGCTGCTCAAGTCAAGAGAAGTCAAGCTTTTACAATCATTAAATAGGTTCGAAAAATACGTCACATTTTTTGTATCGAAGCCGTTTAAGTTTAGACTTGTCAGGCTACTGCAACCAGAGAACATCCCCACCATGCTTAACACATTGCTCGTATCAAAACCGCTTAAGTCAAGACTTGTAAGACTACTGCAATCAGCGAACATAACACTCATATTCGTCACATTACTTGTATCGAAGCTGCTCAAGTCAAGATTGGTAAGGCTGCTGCAACCAGAGAACAGTCCCTCCATGTTTGTCACATTACCCGTGTGGAAACTGCTTACGTCAAGACTTGTAAGGCTTCTGCAACCAGAGAATATCCCCTCCATACTAGTCAAGTTACTTGTGTCAAAGCTACTCACATTAAGGCTAGTGAGGCTGGCGCAACGAATGAACATATATCTCATATCAGTCACTTTACTTGTATCGAATTTTGACAAGTTAAGGTTCCTAAGGCTTGAGCAGCCACGGAACATATTTTTCATGTCGGTTATGCTTGACGTGTTCCATGTGTCCAACCCGTTAAGTACCTCCAATGACATACAAGAATAGAACATCATATCCATGGTTGTCACCTTCGACGTTTTAAGGAAACTTAAGTCAAGATACTGCAAGTTATAGCAAGAACTGAACATGCTGCCCATCTCTGTCGTTTCTGACGTATTCAAGTTGGCAATGTTGCTGACTAACTTAAGGTTTGACATGTCGCTGAACCAGCACGATGTGCTAGTTGGCCTAAAGTCGGCAAAGGACTTGTCGAAATTCACCCAGGTAATGCTGTTCAAATTCAGACTGGCATGATACCACGTAGGTGCTTTAAATCCATTTAAAATATAGGAGCTTCGCTGCCCAACAAGGTATGTCTCACCTTGCCTACAGCTTCTCATGTCATCATAGTAGAACGTCATAACTGTGTCGACAATGTTTACATATGCCTCAAGCGGCCCCAACACATAATCGCCCGTCAAATAGCCAGGATTACAACAGCCTCCGTCGATGCGAGCATACTCCTGGTCAATGTGTTCAGATGTGTACTTCGTGCCTCGTCCTCCAACTAGCTTCGTGTCGCCATAGAACATGAAGTCACCAGCAACGACATGTTCTGTACTCCATTTATCGCTGGCGTAAATGGTAGTAAGATTGTCATTGCCTAAGAACATATATGTCATGTCTGTCACCTTGGTGGTGTTGAAACTTTCCAGATTGAGCGTTTGCAGTTTCTTGCATTCAGCAAACATTAAGCTCATGTCAGTGACAGTTGTGGTGTTGAAGCTGTTTACATTGATTGACGACAGGGGACATTGATGGAAGAGGTGCGACATCGTTGTAACCTTCGCTGTATTGAAACTGCTAATATTTAGGTTGGTAAGCTTCCGGCAGTAGCAGAACATGCATGACATGTCGGTGACGTTACTTGTGTCGAACGAGCGAAGGTCAAGGTTGTTAAGCACACTACAGAAGCGGAACATCTCAGCCATTGACGTAACTTTTGACGTGTTCAGGTTGGCTATGCCTTCAATGGCGGTCATGGCCGTGCAATTATAGAACCAGTACGCCGTGCTGGTGGGACGGTAAGACGCAAAAGAGGCATCGAAAACAGCCTTCGTGAAAGTACGACGATAGTAGTCAAGAATCCACCGTGGCAAGTTCGTGTTGCTATAGCTATCAGCTATGACATACTTGGTACCTGTTCGGCTGTTGGCCTTGTTGTCGTAATAGAACGTCAGCGTATTACCGTTGTATATGGCGTAAGGCTGTAAGCCGGATGGGATGGTGGCAACAAGACTTGTGAAGTAGCCTGGCGAGGCAGAGCCGCCGTCAATCTTGGCGAAAGCATGCGATACATTGCTGCTATTGTAGATTGTGCCGTTGCCTCCTACAAGACTGGTACACCCCGTAAACAAATAGCTGCTGTCAGTGACTTTGCTTGTATTCCAATCATCTTTAACAAAAATAGTAGTCAATGAATAGCACGCATTGAACATAGCCCTCATAGTGGTAACGTTTGCAGTGTTAAAACCACTTAGGCAGAGCGATGTCAGAGCGTCACATCCTGCAAACATCCACGCCATATCGGTCACATTTCCTGTAGAGAAGCCGCTAACGTCGAGTGTAGGCACTGCTTTGCATTTGTAGAACATGGCGTACATATTTGTGACATTACGAGTGTCGAACGTGCTGATGTCGAGCGATGTCAGCGCTTCACATTCATAGAACATAGCATGCATGTCAGTAACATTGGTAGTATTGAAGTTGCGCAATTCTAGAGTCTTGATAGTGGAGCATCGCATGAACATCTGGCGCATGGTGGTGGCCTTGGCTGTGTTGAAGTGGGTCACATCAAGATTCTCCAATGCCCTGCACGTATAGAACATGAACTTGAAATTCTTCACGTTTGACGTGTTGAAAGAGCTTAAGTCAATGCTCTTCAGGGCAGTATCCTCAATAAACATGCTGTCCATAGCAGTAACCTGTGAGGTGTTGAACGGCCGCAAGTCCAATGATGTTAGTGAAGGGCAATAGCCGAACATGATGTGCATATTGTTAACTTTCGCTGTGTTGAAAGCACTCAAGTCGAGGTTCTCAAGCTTCGTGCATTTGCTGAACATTCCCGACATGTCGGTCACCTCAGACGTATTCAGGTTGCGCATGCCTTCAATTGTGGAGATGTTTTTCAAACCATAGAACCAATAGGCCGTGCTGTTAGGACAGTATTCTTTCATTGACGAGTGGATAGATGCCTCGGTGATGGTTCCTGCATAAGTCGTCGTCCAGCCAGGCAGGTTGGTTGCTGAGAAAGTAGCATTGAGGTCGTACTTCGTGCCATTTCGGCGGCTTTTTAGATTGTCATAGTAGAATGTAAGCCTGCTTCCATTGACCATTGCGTAAGCTTCCTTTACGCCAGTGTCGCTCTGGCTACCCTTCAGTGTGAGGTATCCCGGATCGGATATTCCGCCGTCAATGTGTGCGTAGAGCTGGTCTACATGGTCACCATCATATGTCGTGCCACTGCCCCCCAAAAGGTCTTTGGAGTATCTAAACATATTGCTTCCATTGCTCACCATGGCCGTACTCCAACTGTTGCCCACATAGATAGTGGTCAGCATAGGAAGGCATTCAAACATACTCTCCATATTTGTGACATTGGCAGTGCTGAAAGAGCTAATATCCAAAGTTTTGAGTTGTTCTGCAGCCCCTTCGATTTTGGATTTTGCGTCAAAATAGTAGTCTTGCCAGACTGGTGACGGCTTTATCTGTGTTCCTATTGAAAACAAAGGGTGGCCAAACATGAAAGCCATGTTTGTCACCTTGGCCGTATTGAAATTACTGAGAGTAAGGTTCTGTAGGCTGCTGCAATAATTGAACATGTATGACATGTCTGTGACATTGCTAGTATCGAAGCTGCTCGTGTCAAGTTTGGTAAGGTAGCTGCACCAAGAGAACATGTTCGACATATCTGTGACATTACCAGTACTAAAGCCCGTAATATTTAGCATTCGCAGCCGTCTACACTCACAGAACATAGATTTCATTGTTGTTACTTGCTGAGTGACAAGACTGCTCAGGTCCAGACTTGACAATGACATACAGCGATAAAACATGCTCGACATGTCCGTGACTTTTGATGTGTTCAGACCGTCGAGGTTGACGTAGTTTAGGGAGAAACACTGATAGAACAGACCTGACATGTTGGTGACGTTCGTCGTATTAAGGCCGCTAAGATCGGCAGCCCCCAACGAACAACAGTTGCTGAACATGAAGCTCATGTCCTTAACGTCAGATGTGTTCAGGTTCTCAATATTGCGAATGGCGACCACCTCATAGCAGTTGGTAAACAACTTGGCTGTGGTAGTAGGTTTAATATTGGACATGGAGGCATCTATATGTATTTCCTTAATAGCAATGTTGCCACCATAATTGGGAGCTTCGCCGAAAGTGATTTCATACTTGGTACCCATGTGCCCATAGCGTTTGTTGTCATAATAGAGTGTCAGCACATCATTATCCAACACGGCGTAAGGAGCAAGAGGGGCTGGCTTGCAAGTGAAGAATCCCGGATTTGCAATGCCTTCGTCCACATGGCAATATTCATAATCTTTGTTCTTTATAGTAGCGTCATACTTGGTTCCGCTACCGCCTATGAGGCTAATGCAGCCATCGAACATAAAGCTATCCTCAGTATGGTGCATTTGCCAAATAAGGAACTCTTGCCGCTCCGTGGTAGTCATGTTGTCAAGTAGGCTCCACGCATTGCCGTAGATTGTTGTCAGTTTGCTACAGCCAGCAAACATATTCTGAAAGCCAGTAAGCTTGTAAGTGTTCCATCCAGAAAGGTCAAGCTCCACCAGTTCTTTACAGCCATAGAACATATAGTTTGCTTTCTTAACACTGTCTACCCTGAGGTTTTCTATCCCCTCAATTGTCTTTAAGTTTGAGCAACCGCTGAACCAATAGGCAGTGTTACTAGGGTAACAACCATGAAATGACGAATCGAAGACAACCTTTGTCACTTTCGTTGAGCACCATGCAGGTGACTCATTGTACTCTGTTTCAATGGAGTAGTCTGCCTCAACATAGTTTGAATTGTTGAAAAACGTAAGCGTCGTACCGTCAGTGCTTACCATCACTGCCGGATTGTAAGGTACGACAATAGTTCTTGCTTTGGATTTAGAACTTGATAGAAGCACCATAATCAGTGCTAGGATGATAGCCCATGTTTTCTTCATATTTATAGTATTTAAGTTTGGAATAATCTATATGCAGGACCTAAGAACCTATCTATTAAACGGATTTATCTATGACATTTTCCCGTTCAAAAATACCTCCCCTCCGCTATGCGGACGCAACGCACTGCGCCCTTACTTCAGTTGGGCGGCACAAAATTACAAAAAACTATTCAAACCGCCAAGTGATTTGACGGTTTTTTGGCTGTCCTGGTAAAAAACTGCCGAGGGGCTTGGCATTCAGCAGATTTTTTGCTACTTTTGCAGCAGATTTGACTACACAGCATTGTTATGGAACGATTCTTCAACAACGCCGGCCCGCAGAAGCCCGAAATCAACTACACCATCGACCCGCTGAGCCGCTTCGACTTGGAAGAGATTCTGCTGCTCCTTCGCCAGCAGCGTTACTTTGTGCTGCACGCTCCCCGTCAGACAGGTAAGACATCGTGTATGCTGGCACTGCGCGACTATCTGAACCGTCAGGGGGACTTTGTATGCGCTTATGCCAACGTGGAGGGCGGACAGGGTTCGCGTGAGGATGTGGAGAGCGTCATCAAGTCGACGTGCGACACGCTGGCCGAACGCTTGCGGGGAATATTGAAGAGCGACATGCCGCTTCGCCTGCGCGACGAGGTACGCAACATGGGCAAAGACTCGATGCTGACCACCTATCTGCGCCGTCTGTCAGAAAATGTGGAAAAGCCCATCGTCCTCATCCTCGATGAGATTGACGCACTGGTGGGCGATTCGCTGGTCAGTGTGCTTCGGCAGATACGTTCCGGCTATGACGACCGTCCGCGGTCGTTTCCCCAAAGCATCATCCTCTGTGGTGTGCGCGACGTGCGCGACTACCGCATTGTGACTAGCAGCAAGGACATCGTGACAGGAGGCACTGCATTCAACATCAAGGCAGTATCGCTGCGACTGGGCAATTTCACGCAAGAAGAAATACGCAATCTCTATATGCAGCATACCCAAGAGACTGGCCAGCAGTGGGATGAGGGCTGTTTCGCAATGGTGTGGGAAGCTACCGAGGGCCAGCCCTGGCTGGTAAACGCCCTGGCCCACGAGGTGACGTGGACGATGAGGGAGAACCGCGACCGGACAGTTCGTATTACTCCTGAGATGCTGTATCGTGCCCAGGAACAGATTATCTATTGACGCGACACTCATATCGACATCCTGGCAGACAAGCTGAAGGAGCCAAGGGTGAAGCGAGTCATAGAGCCAATCTTGGCCAACGAGGATGAACCCGATGAAAGCAGAATGACGGACGAGGACATAGAATATGTCAAGGATATGGGACTCATTGTCAAGGAACGCGGCAGACCCTTGCGCATATCCAATGCCATTTACAGAGAAATCATCCCCCGCGAACTGACAGCCAGCACCCAGCAACAGCTGCTGCAACAGCCACAGTGGTACCAACGGGCCGACGGCAGCATTGACATGGAGAAGCTACTACTTGACTTCCAACAGTTCTTCCGTCAGAACGCCGACTCGTGGATTGGTTCTTTCGACTATGCCGAGGCGGGGCCGCAACTGCTGTTGCAGGCATTCCTTCAACGCATTGTCAACGGCGGCGGCTACATAGACCGCGAATACGGATTGGGGCGTAGGCGCACTGACCTGCTCATCCGCAAACCCTTGGGCGAAGGATATGGAGTTCCCATGCAGCGCATCGTGCTGGAACTAAAAATCAGGCGTGGACAACTGGATGCTGTCGTTGAGAAGGGGTTGCAGCAGACCTGGGAATATATGGATATGGCAGGAGCTATAGACGAAGGGCATCTCGTCATCTTCGACCGTATGGGCGACAAGTCTTGGGAAGAGCGCATCTGGCATCGCCAATGCGAATACCAGGGGCATCCCATTATGGTGTGGGGAATGTAGCTCGTCGTGCTACTGCCGGAGGTCGCTAGGCTTGCGACCGGTCTTGATTTTGAATTTCGAGGAGAAATAGTCGGGCGACTCGAAGTTCAGACGGTAGGCTATCTCCTTGATGCTCATTTGCGTGGTGGAGAGCAGCTCCTTGGCTCGCTGGAGGCGAAGGTCCTGCTGGTAGGTGGCGGGCGAGAGGCCGGTATGCTCCTTGAAGAGCTTGCGGAAGTTGGAGTAGCTCATGCCCATCTCCTCGGCTACCTGCTGTATGGTGAGCGGCGACTCCAGTTCCTCGCGGATGCGGAGGCGTGCGCGGTTGATGAGGTCTACATGTCCCTGGTTGCGGTTCATCAGCTGGATGTTGCGCTCCAGTGAATACATCAGCCCGATGAGGTGGTTGACGATGCCCGCCATGACCTGCTGGGAGTAGGCTGCCTCGGCCAGTGCGGCCTCATAGGCGGTGCGGTAGAGGTGTACGATTTCGCTGGAGAAGCCCACGTGGTAGATGGGCTTCGTGGGCGAGAGGAATCCGGCGCGGACACGGTCGTCCATGTTGTGGCCGCGGAAGCCTATCCAGTATTTCTTCCATCCTCGGGGCCCCGTGGGGTGGTAGCTGTGCCACTCGCCGGGGAAGAGCAGGAAGAAGTCACCCTCCTTCAGGCGGGCTTCGCTGACGGTGCGGCTGTGGAAGATGCCCTCGCCCTCGGTGATGTAGAGCAGCTGGTATTCGCTGAGCACGCGTCCTTTGTCCAGGTCGAAGTAGTAGCCGTCGGCATGGCCTCGGGTGGGGTAGGGGTCGTCATGTCCGATCTCCTCGTAGCCGATGGTGGTCACGGTGAGTCCCCAAAGTTCGTCGCGCTCGCTGGCGAGCATGTATTTACTGGTCTGCAGGCTCATAGTTGATAATGGGACATGGTACCCAGATCCAGAACAGGCAGCCGTGGCCTTCGCCTTCACTTTCCAGGCCGATGCGTCCGTTTGAGCGCTCGGCGATGGCTTTGCAGATGTTCAGGCCCAGTCCGGTGCCCTGCACGAAGTCGTTCAGCTTGACGAAGCGGTCGAACACCCTCTTCTGCTTTTCTTTGGGGATGCCGGTTCCCGTATCCTCGCAGTAAATGAGGAGGCCTTCGTTCTGGGGGAGTTTAGATTTAAGATTGTATTGTTGAGAGTTTGCTGCCATAGTATCCGATATACACTCTCCACTGGCGGAGCGCTCATCACTAATGGGTGTTGTCATGTAGCCTATGCGGATGTGTCCTTGGCGGGTGTATTTCACGGCGTTGGTCACGAA
>JAEEGG010015517.1_pt1 | contig 15970 bp, 11 predicted proteins | sample 9134161 | NCBI WGS metagenome assembly JAEEGG01 (sample SAMN16246543, study PRJNA631951) | gut metagenome | biome: gut microbiome; feature: rumen; material: CR-attached | host: Bos | place: Iran: Karaj | collected 2018-10
CAAAGGCATTGAGACGATTATCCGTTTCTATCATCATTATGCTAAATAATTAATCCCTATCTAACGCTACATATCACATGAGAAAAGACATTTTTGAAAGAATCAAAGAGTCGTCGGGTGGCCCGATAGGGCAATACCGTGAGAAAATAGATGGATATTTCGCATTCCCGAAGTTGGAAGGCGAACTGGGTCCGCACATGAAATTCAATGGCAAGGAGGTGCTCTGCTGGAGCCTCAACAACTACCTCGGACTGGCCAACCATCCTGAGGTGCGCAAAGCCGACGCGGAAGGTGCCGCCCGCTGGGGTATGGCTTATCCGATGGGCAGCCGTATGATGACCGGCCAAACGGCCCTCCACGAACAACTGGAAAGAGAACTGGCCGACTTTGAACACAAAGAGGCTGCTTTCGAGTTCAACTTTGGCTATCAAGGCATTGTGTCCACCATCGACTCGCTGGTTTGTCGCCACGATGTCATCGTATATGACGCGGAAGCACACGCATGCCTGTTGGATGGCATTCGCTTGCACATCGGCAAGAAATTCAAGTTTCGCCATAATGACATCAAGGATTGCGAGCGAATTTTGGGCAATGCATGCAAGATTGCCGATGAACAGGGTGGTGGCGTGCTGCTGATTACGGAAGGTGTATTCGGCATGACCGGTGCCCTCGGTATCCTGGATCAGATTGCTGCTCTCAAGAAAAAGTATTCGTTCCGCATCCTCATTGACGATGCCCACGGCTTCGGCGCCATGGGCCCGCACGGAAGAGGTACTTCCGAACATTTTGGCGTTATGGACGACATTGATATCTACATCGGTGCCTACGCCAAGTCTATGGCAACCATAGGCGGCTTTGTGGCTTCCGAAAAGAGTATTATCAATTTCTTGCGCTACAACATGCGCTCTCAGATGTACGCTAAATCGCTCCCGATGCCTATCGTGGTGGGCTGTTTGAAGCGTCTCGAAATCATTCGTAGCGAAGAAGGCGACCGTTTGAGAGCCCATCTGTGGAAAATCACTCGTGCGTTGCAGAAAGGTTTCCGCGAACTCGGCTACGAGATTGGACCGGCAGAGGCTTGTGTCACCCCCGTGCATTTGTATTGCGGTATAAATCAGGCTGCTAACATTGCCGTTGACCTGCGTGAGAATTACAATATCTTCTGCTCCATCGTCACTTATCCTGTCATTCCTCCTGGAATGCTCATCTTCCGCATCATCCCAACGGCTGCTCACAGCATGGAGGATGTGGAACGCACACTGGCAGCTTTCAAAGACATCAAGGAGCGTCTTGCCAAAGGCGATTACGACAAGCCTATTCCGGATATGGCGCTGATTAAGTAGGGAACAGATGTTTTCTAAAACATGTAATTTATGAATAACAAATATCAACTAAGATGTACTCAATGTGGCGAAGTCATTCCCGACTTTGCCACTTGGCTTTCTCAGAATCAACAATGCAAGTGCGGATGCAAACGCGCTGTGGCTGAGTATTCGGCTGATTATCACAAACTTGACGATTTACTAAAAGTCAAAAATCCTGATAGTTTCTATATCTACTCCGACTTTCTGCCGATAAAGGATGCCAACAATGCGGTTTCCTACGGCGAGGGCACTATCCCGATGGAGGAGTGGGCCTATCTGGAAAAAATCGCCAACGAGCAATACGGCATCGACTGCCAAGTGATGGTCTATCGCAACGACCTGAACGGCGGTACGGGCACTTTCAAGGATGTGGCCGCTTCGTTGGCCGCTACCATCTTCAAGGAAAATGGTGTGAAGGAGTTCTGTGTGGCCTCGACGGGCAACACGGCCACGGCCTACAGTCGCTATTTGGCCAAGGCTGGCATCAAGTTCACCGTTTTCGTGCCTAACTGCGTGTCGCCCGACACGGTGCGCGAAATCAAGTCGCACGGTCAGAACGTTGTGGTGGCCGATGGTGACTATGCCTATGCCAAGAAGCTGGCCGCCGACTTCCACACCCAGAACAATGTGCTGATTTCGGCCGGTAATATCGACCCCATCCGCGTGGAGGCCAAGAAGACGATGGTCTTCGAATTCCTGCGTCAATTAGGCAAGATGCCCGATGTGTATGTGCAGGCTGTGGCTGGTGGCACGGGCCCCATCGCCGTTGAGAAGGGCGTTCGCGAAGTGGAGAAACACTATCCCGAGGTGAAACTGCCCCGCATGTTGCTCATTCAGCAAGATACTTGCGACCCGATGGTGCAAGGCTGGGAGAATGCCAAGAAGAGCGGCTTCCCCGAAGGCTATCAGAACCATTATCCCGTGATTGACAATCCGCAGACGATGGTATCCATCCTCTCGACGGGCAACCCGGGTATGTTCCCCGTGGTGGCACCTATCGTGAAACGTAGTGGAGGTGAATTCCTGCGCGTGAAAGAGAGCGAACTCGTTGCGACGGCCCGCCAGGCTTACGAGGAGACCAATGTTCTCTTGGGTCCTGCTGGCGTGGTTTGTCTGGCCGGTTTCCTCGAAGCGTTGCGCCAAGGACAAATCCATAATGGCGAAACGGTGCTGGTAAATACGGGTGAAGGTGCTGGTCGTGCGACGGCTTTTGCGGCGCAAGTGCGTGCTAAATAAGTGGTTTAGCAGTAGTTTGCGTTGACGTTATTATTTTTTATACCTTTGCAGCCTTAATTATGAACAGATTAACTTCTGAAGAAATACAACTGGCGCAGGATGCGTTGACCCGCAGTAACAAGGTGGTCATTGTGTCGCATTACAACCCCGATGGGGATGCAATGGGCTCATCTTTAGCTATATATCACTATTGTAAGGGTAAAGGAAAAGATGTCCATGTCATTCTGCCGAATCTGTTTCCTTCGTTTTTGAATTGGATGCCGGGGGCCGACACCATTGTGGTGGCTGCCCAGCATGCCGACAAAGCACGCAAGTTGTTTGCAGAAGCCGATCTGATGTTCGTGGTCGATATGAATGCGCCCAGCCGCTTCGGCTCTGCCTTTGAGGAGTGCATTACCGACTCGAAGGCCTTCAAGATTCTGATTGACCATCATGTGTCGCCAATCATCGACTGCAACGTGAAGTTGTCGGAGACACAGACTACGTCCACCTGCGAACTCGTCTATAACTTCCTTTTTGATGAATTGTGTGATAAAGAGGCGCTTACGCTTGATATTGCAGAGTGCATCTATGTGGGCATGATTACCGATACCGGCTCGTTGAGCTATATGTGCAATCATCCCGAAACTTACCTGGCTATTAGCGAGTTGATGAAAAAAGGTGTGGATGGCGAGGCTATCCATAGGAAAGTGTACGACAATTACTCCGAGAGTCGCCTTCGTCTGTTGGGACTGCTCTTGAGCCAGCGCCTGAAAATAATGAACGACTATGCCACTTCTTATAGCTATTTGACAAAGAAAGACTTGATGGACAATAATTTCCATATTGGCGATACCGAAGGGTTCGTTAATTATGGTTTGTCGGTAGGCACTGTCAAGTTCACCGCGTTCTTTACCGAACGCGATAATCGTATCAGAGTCTCTTTCCGCTCGAAAGGCGACTTTGATGTGAACAAGTTTGCCCGCAAGCACTTTGACGGCGGCGGTCATAAGAATGCTTCTGCAGCGTATCATTATGATACACTGGAGAATACGATGGCCTATTTTGAAGAGGTGCTGAAGGAATATAAAGATGAATTAACTGCACAAAAATGATGAAACAACCTTTCCTTCTGGCTGTTATGGCAGGTTTGTTACTGTCCTGCGTTGCTTGCAAGAACAAGCAGACGACGGGAGTGGTACAGTTGCCCCATCAGGAGGAAGAGGAGGTTTACGACCCCTTTGTGGATGGTAATCGTAAGATTGTAGCTCTGGAGGATGAGGAGATCGACCTGTTTCTCAAGCGCTACGGTTGGAACACCGAAAAGACGGGTACCGGCTTGCGTATTGAGATGGTCAAAGAGGGTTCGGGAGGTTGTCCCATGGCAGGGCAGACAGTGACACTGAAATACAAGACCATGCTGCTTTCGGGCGATGTGGTTTATAGCTCGGACGAGTCAGGTGATTTGGTGTTTGTAGTGGATAAATCCAACGATGTGGCTGGCTTGCACGAGGCAGTGAAACGAATGAAGAAAGGGGCTGCGGCCCGCGTGGTCATCCCAGCGCACCTAGCCTACGGTGTGGGTGGCGACGGTGACCGCATTAAAGGACGTAAACCCATCGCAATGTATTTGGAACTTATTGACATTAAATAATTTATAATCTAAACAAAAACATTATGAAAAATATGAAGAGAATCATGCTCTTTGCTTTGGCTATCATCGTGATGGGCAGTATGGCATCTTGCAAACACCAAGGTTTTAAAAAGGACAAAACCGGTTTTTATTACAAATTTTATGAGCAGAACGACACTGCCGCCCAACCCGAACTGGGTGATGTGGTGATGATGATGTACACCATGCGTACGATCGACTCGACTCTGGACGGCCCGCGTCCCTTACAGGTTGAGATTCTGGAGCATGCATTTGAAGGCGATATTTATGATGCTCTCAAGTTGATGCATGTAGGCGACAGCGCCACTTTTATCCTGGATGCCGATTCGTTCTATCACTATTACTTAGGTCAGGAGTTCAATCTGGAGACCAAAGACAAAGATCTCTATTTCGATATCAAGTTGATGGACCTGATGCCTCGTGTTGAAGTGGAAGCTATGAGAGCTGAGCAGCTCAAAATGCAACAAGAGTTCTTCGAACATCGTAAAAATGCAGAGGACAGTCTGTTAACCGATTATATCGTTACCAATAAGATTAAAGTAAAACCCACCGATAGTGGACTCTATTTCATCTCAACCAAGGCTGGCAAGGGCGCCAAGGCTGAAGCCGGCAAGATGGTTTCCGTGCATTATGAAGGCAGAACGCTGGAAGATAACCGCGTGTTCGACAGCTCAATTCAAAGAGGTGAACCTATCGAATTTGTGTTGGGTCAAGGCAAGGTTATCCCTGGTTGGGAGGAAGGTATTGCTATGATGAAGGAAGGCGGCAAGGCCACCCTAATCATTCCCTCCAAACTGGCTTATGACTCCATGGGTGCTTATCCCGTGATTATGCCTTATAGCACTTTAATTTTTGATGTTGAGTTAGTTTCGGTTAAGGATGCCGCTGATATGAAATTGGCTCAATAGTTTTCTACTAAGATTATCATTATGGAAGTAACCCGTCTTTTTGATTTATTGCCTCATTATGCCGAGCATTTTCCTACCGACAATGCGTTGAACGGGAAAGAGAACGGCATTTGGGTAAATTATAGCATTTCGCAATATATTGAAAAGGTAAATAATATCAGCTACGGATTGATGCAGCTGGGCATTAAGAAAGGCGACCGTATCGCTTCTATCAGCAACAGTCGCCCCGAATGGAACCTGCTCGACATGGCTATCATGCAGTTGGGCGCCATCCATGTCTCCATCTATCCCACCATCAGCGAGAGCGACTATCAGTACATTTTGCATCATGCGGAAGTGAAGATGGTCTTCGTCGCCGGCTGGGAGTTGCTGCGCAAAATTGAGAATGTCATCAATGGCATCCCCGAACTGGCAGATAATGTTTACACTTTCCGTAACTTGCGTGGTTATAAGCACTTAAATGAAGTGATAGAGCTGGGGCGGGCGAACCCGAGTCCAAATTATCTGGAAGAAATCAAGGCGCAAATTACGCCTGATGATGTTGTTACGATAGTTTATACGTCGGGCACGACGGCCAACCCTAAGGGAGTGATGCTTACCCATAGCAACTTCCTTAACAATGTGAGGGCAATCCTTCCCATCGTGCCCGATAATCCTAATAATAAGGTGCTTAGTTATCTCCCTTTGTGTCATGTGTATGAACGAATGATGATTTATGCATGGCACTATCTGGGCATCCCGATCTATTATGCGGAGAATATTGCCAAAATCGCCGATAACCTCAAGGAGGTGCAGCCCACTATCTTCACTTCCGTACCACGATTGTTGGAGAAGTTCTACGACCGCTTTATCTCGACAGGTCGTAAATTAAACAAAATCAAGAAGAAAATATTCTTCTGGGCTAATGATGTTGCGCTGAAGTATGATGTTGGCGATTTGTCGAATGCCTACAAGCGCCGTCTGAACAGGGCGCGTAAACTGGTGCTCCGTAAGTTCAAGGCTGCCTTTGGTGGACATTTGCAGGTTATCGTTTCGGGTGGTGCTGCTGTGCAACCGCGTCTGTGCCGCGTGTTTGGCGCTGCTGAAATGCCCATCCTCGAAGGCTATGGCCTGACGGAGACTTCGCCCGTGATTGCCGTGAGCAACTTCTTCAAAGATGGTGTCTCCTTTGGTACCGTGGGCCCTGTGCTGCCAGGCATTGAAGTCAAGATTGCCGAAGATGGCGAGATTCTTACACGCGGTCACTGCCTGATGAAAGGCTACTACAAGGCTGAGGATTTGACCAAAGAGGCTATTGACGAGGAAGGCTGGTTCCATACTGGAGACATCGGCTGTATTGAGCCGAAAGGCCAGTTGCACATTACGGGCCGCAAGAAGGAGATGTTCAAGACCGCTTTCGGCAAGTATGTGGTGCCCACGCTCATTGAGAGCAAGTTTGCCGAAGATCCTATGATTGACAATATTATGGTGGTGGGCGAGAACCGCAAGTTTGCCGCCGCCCTCATCGTGCCCAACTTCGCCGACCTGCGCTCTTGGTGCGCCGGAAAGGGAATTCCCTATACGACCAACGAAGAGATGATACATCACCCCGATGTGGAACGTAAGTTCATGAAGACAGTAACTTATTACAATAAGTTCTTTGGTGAAACCGAGCAGGTAAAACGTTATCTCTTAGTCGATTACGAATGGAGTATACAAACTGGCGAGTTGACTCCAACTCTCAAGTTGAAGCGTAACTTCATTCTCAATAAGTATAGCGAGAAAATAGAGAAACTGTTCGAATAGCTCTCTTACGAAGCTAATATCGTGCTCATCTTCAGAAACATATCTGTCATAATGAGCGATGTGTTGCCATTACGTTCTATGTGGTAATGCGCTTTGTTGCATTCTTCCATCAGCGGTTTGGCATTGAAGACGGTTACGCGCGTTTTGTAGAAATTGAGCAGGTCGCGCTCTTCATGTGTGGCTTTTACTAAAGCTTCGTTATTTGTGTTGATTAGCAATATGTTGCGCAACATACGCCCCATGTACTGCACGAAATTCTTTTGTGATTCGCGGCCCAGTTTGCCAATCTTTTCAATGACAGCTCTCACTTCGAAAAATTTCACTTGGTTGAGAGGGCGTTTGCCATCGTTGGCCAACACACCGTTGAAGAAACATTCGAAATAATGCAGCATCTCTTCTTGCTCTTTGTTGTCATGGGCGAGGGTTAGCGCCTTGACATAGTTGCCCTCGGAGATGGAGGCAATGTCTTTTGCCGTTTCTTCTGACACTTCGAGTTCCTGCTGAAGATGTTGGGCGATAGTCGTTTCCGACAGCGGAGGTATCTTGATATATTGTGTACGCGACTTGATGGTGGATAGGATATTGTCGGGATTCTCAGTCATGAGGATGAACAAGGTCTTGTTCTCAGGCTCCTCGAGTGTCTTCAGTAACTTGGGGGCGGCGGCATGATAAAGCCGTTCAACCATCCATAACAAATAGATTTTGTAGCCGCCTTCGTAGGCGCGTATGCTATTCTGTTCCACAATATTGCCGCAGTCGCGGATGTTAATGGTGGCTTGCTTGTTCTCGCCACCTAATTCTTTCAGCCAACTATTAAGCGAGATGTGATAGTTGTTTTGAAATACATATTCCCTGAATTCTGGAAGCCATTTTTTAGAATTATAGTCCTTGTCGTTGGAATTTTTGGCCACATTTGGAAAAATCAAGTGGAAGTCGGGATGCGACAACTTTTCGAATTTGAGACACGAAGGACAAACGCCGCAGGAATCGTGTTCGCCGCGGTTGTGGCATGACAGATACTGGGCGTAAGCTACAGCCAGGGCAAAACTATGGTTCCCCGGACTGCACAAAAATAGTTGCGCATGGCTCACTCTGTTGCTTTTCACAAGGTTGATGAGACTTTCCTTGATAGAATCATCAACCATCACATCTTTAAATAGCATAGTCGTAAATCGTCTTAACAGAATGCAAATATACACGAAATTATCGTGCGCTCAACCAACTGCTAGGATTAAGGTTGGTGCTGTTTTTCCAAACTTCGAAGTGCAGTTCGTAGGTGTTCGAACGCGTTGATTTGGAAACGGTTCCAACGGTCTGCTTCGTGCTTACTTTGTCGCCTTTCTTCACGTTTACGTTGGCGATATTCTGATATACAGAGAGATACTCGCCGTGGCGGATCATCAGCACCTTGGTGCCCATGATGTCCAAAACGCCGGCCACTTCGCCTTGGAAGACGGACCTGACGGGTGTATTGGGTTCCACAAGGATGTCGATGCCCTTGTTCTCAATCATCACCGAAGGCACATCAGGGTGCGGATAGCTGCCGAACTCGCTGATTTTGGCGCCTTTAACGACGGGCCAGGGCAACTTGCCCTTGTTGCTAACAAACGAGTCGCTGATGAGTTTTTCTTCAGGTGTAAGGGTGATTTCGGTCTTGGAAGTTGAGGTCTTTCCCGAAGTGCTGCCTGATGAACTCTTCTTGTTGGCAGCCGCTTTCTTCTTGTTGGCCGCTAAAATCTCCTCCTGGATGGCCTTCTTGATGGCAGCATCCAGCTCTCTTCGTTTCTGTTGCTTGCTCTTGAGCTCGCTGGCCAGCTGCTTTTCCTTCTTCTTCAGTTCTTCGGTAGCTTTGGTCTTTTTATTTCTGTCGATTTCCAATTGCTTGATTTCCTTTTCTTTGCCTTCTAGTAAAGCGGTTTTTTCCTCCTTTAATTGGATAATCTCCTCATTCTTTTGGGCAATTTCCTCTTGCGTCTGTTTGATAAGCACCACCTGGCGTTTTACGTCATTGGCGAAGATGGTGTAGTATTTTAATCGGCGGAACATCTGCGAGAAGTCTTCCGAGGCCAGCAGGAATGCCACCTTGTCGATCATGTTGCGGTTTTTGTAAGCCAGATAGACAATGCGCGAATAGTCGGTCTTCATATATTCCAACTTCTTATCCAACTCCTTGTAAAGCTTCACGTTGAGGTCCAGTTCCTCTTCCAAATTGAAAATCTCGTTGTTCAGGCTGGTAATTAGTTCTTCGCGGTTGGATATCTGCCTGCGAAGTACGGATAGCTGTTGTAGCGAGGCTTGTTTGTTTTTGGAGGTCTGGTTCAGCAACTTCTGAGTCGTGGCAATTTCGGCTTCAATCTTTTTCTTGTTGCTTTTCAGCTTTTCGCTTTTGGATTGAGCGAATCCGGTTGCCAGGATTCCTAAGCAGAGAAGGGCGAGTAAGATATATCTGCGCATAATGGATGGATTCTTTTTAACACAATGGTCAAAAATACGATGAAAAGCAACTTCTCGGGGTTTGCGCCGTTGAAAAATATAAACAGAAAAATGTGAAGAAAGGACTCTTTGTGGGAGTCCTTTCGTGCTTTGTATTAGGCGATTAGTGAGATAATCTTGTCAATGGCCGCTTGCAGGCCGCCGGGCTCTTTGCCGCCAGCCGTGGCGAGGTTGGGCTGTCCGCCGCCGCCGCCCTTGATGAAGGCTGCACCTTCGCGGATGAGCTTGGAGGCGTTGAGACCCTTGGCTACCAGGTCGTCGGAGAGGGCCACCAGCAAGCTGGGCTTGTCGTTATAGACGCTGCCCATGACGATGGCGTGGCCAGCGTGGCTCTTCAGTTGGTAAGCGCTCTGTTTCAGAATTTCGGGGTCGTTATGGCCGCAGTGGCTGATGAGGTGGACACCGTTGGTTTCCTTGGCGCTCTTGAGCATCTCGTCGATAAACTGGCGCGTCTTTTCTTGCTGCAAGCTTTCCAAGTCCTTTTTCATCTTGTCGGTTTCGGCCATGAGTTTGGTCAGGGCCTGCATCGGGTTGGTGGTATTGAGGAAAGCCTTGACCTCCTCGAGGGTGGTGCGGAACTGCTCCATGTACTCTTCGGCTGCCTGGCCGGTGACGGCCTCAATACGGCGCACGCCGGCGGCGATGGCGCTTTCGGAAACGATCTTGAAATAGCCGATGTTGCCCGTGGCCGAAGTGTGTGTGCCGCCGCACAACTCGATAGAGTCACCAAAGCGGATGACACGTACTTTGTCGCCATACTTCTCGCCGAACAGGGCCATGGCTCCCATCTGGCGGGCTTCGTCAATGGGCACGTTCACATGCTCGTCGAGCGGGGTGTTGCGACGAATGAGATCATTGACAATATGTTCTACCTTTTGTATCTCCTCCTCGGTCAACTTGGCAAAGTGAGAGAAGTCGAAGCGCAGGCGGCTGTCGGTCACCAGCGAGCCTTTTTGCTCTACATGCGTGCCTAATACCGAACGCAGCGCGTAGTGCAGTAAGTGCGTGGCACTGTGGTTGTTCTGCGTGCAGAAACGGCGAGTTTCGTTAACGCGAGCGGTGAAGGTAGCTGTCAGGTTGTCGGGCAGCGTGGTGACAATGTGGATTGGTAAGTTGTTCTCTTTGATAGTGTTGATGACCTGAATCTGCTCGTTGATGTTGGACAGAGTGCCCGTGTCGCCCACCTGTCCGCCCGACTCGGCGTAGAACGGAGTTTGGTCGAGGACTATCTGGAACGACTGCTTGCCTTTGGCCTTCACACTGCGGTATTTGATGATGTGGCATTCGCATTCCAAAGCGTGATAGCCAATGAACTGCGTCGGCTGTTCGGCCCGTAGCATTACCCAGTCGTCGGTCTCAACGGCTGCGGCTGCACGCGAACGCTCTTTCTGCTCTTTTAATCCTTTTTGGAAGCCTTCCATATCAACATCGAGTCCCTTCTCCGAAGCTAATAGTTGGGTCAGGTCGATGGGGAAGCCGTAGGTGTCGAACAACTCGAAGGCAAAGGCGCCGTCAATTTGTTTCGACGAGCCCATCTTGGAGCAATAGTTCTCGAACTTGGCGATACCTGATGCCAAAGTCTTGAGGAAGGAGTTTTCTTCTTCCAGTATAACTTTTTCAATAAGAGTCTGTTGTGATTTAATTTCAGGGAATTGCTCGCCCATCTGGGCTACTAGATCCTTCACCAGCGTGTTCATAAACGGCTCGTTGAAGTTGAGGAAGGTGTAGCCGTAGCGGATGGCGCGGCGCAGGATGCGGCGGATGACATAGCCGGCGCCGTTGTTCGAGGGCAGCTGACCGTCAGCGATAGCGAAGGTGACGGCGCGCAGGTGGTCGGCCACCACGCGCATGGCCACATCGCGACTTTCGTCCTCACCGTAGCGCATACCGGCCTTGGCGGCGATGCATTGGATGAGCGGTTGGAAGATGTCGGTGTCGTAGTTCGACTTCTTGTTTTGCACGGCCATGCAGAGGCGTTCAAAACCCATGCCGGTGTCCACATGCTTGGCTGCCAGCGGTTTGAGCTCGCCCGAAGCCAGACGGTTGAATTGCATGAACACAAGGTTCCATATCTCAATCACGAGGGGATGGTCCTTGTTGATGAGGCTGGCGCCATCGACTTTCTGGCGCTCGTTGTCGTCGCGCAGGTCGATGTGTATTTCAGAGCAGGGGCCGCAGGGACCGCTGTCGCCCATTTCCCAGAAGTTGTCCTTCTTGTTGCCGTATAAGATGCGATGCTCGGGCAAGTGGCTCTTCCAGAACTCTTTGGCTTCCTCGTCGGCTTCGGTGTGGTCCTTCTCGTCGCCGCCGAAAACAGTGGCATACAAGCGGTTGGGGTCCAGTTTCATCACCGAGGTCAGAAATTCCCATCCCCAGTCGATGGCTTCGCGCTTGAAATAGTCGTTGAACGACCAGTTGCCGAGCATTTCGAACATGGTGTGATGGTAAGTGTCCTTGCCCACCTCTTCCAGGTCGTTGTGCTTGCCCGATACGCGCAGGCACTTCTGCGAGTCGGCCACGCGCGGGTTCTTGGCGGGTTGGTTGCCCAAGAAGATGTCCTTGAACTGGTTCATACCGGCGTTGGTGAACATCAGCGTGGGGTCGTTCTTCACCACCATGGGGGCCGACGGCACAATTACATGTTCTTTAGAAGCAAAAAAATCAAAAAAAGCCTTTCTTATCTCGTTGCAATTCATCTAATTACGGTTTTTATGTTTGAAACGCCAAATATACGGCTCTTTTTGTTATGTTGTGCAATGTGGGTGATAATTTTGTATCTTTGTACCCTTTAATAAACATTATGTTCAATCAAACTGAAAAGAGAATGAAAAAACTTGTTTCGCTGTGTATGTTGTTATGTATGTCGGTGTTGCTGGGCTGGGCCCAGAATTATGAGCGCACCGGCGACCGTATCTGGCTGGATTCAAAAGACGGCCATAACGGCACCGCAGTATGGAAAATGCAAATGCTGGATAAGATTAACGGTCCCGCCGAGGCCATTTCGAAAGTGGGCTACGACATGAGCGGCTGGCTGCCCGCCATCATCCCTGGAACCGTTTTAAATACAGATGTTTACAATGGCAAGGTGCCTGAACCTTACTACGGCCTTAACAACAAAGTGCAGAAGAAACTGATACCCGACATTACCGAAGTGGGCCGCGACTACTACACCCGCTGGTTCCGCACCGAGTTTGAGGTGCCCGCCGACTTTGCCGGTCGCCAAATCTGGCTACAGTTCGACGGTATCAACTACCACGCCGAAGTGTGGGTGAACGGCATTATGCTGAGCTCTATCCACGGCATGTTTGTGAAAGACTACATCAACATCACCGACTTTGTAACCCCGGGCGAAAAAGCCGCTCTGGCTGTGAAGGTGATTCCCGTGGACGTGCCCGGCACCTGGAAAAAGAAAAAATGGCGTGTGGTTAATGAGTTCCACAACGGCGGTGATGGCAACATTGGCCTCAACACCACCATGCTGATGAGCATCGGCTGGGATTTCTCGTTTATGGATGGTATTCGCGACCGCAACACGGGTATCTGGCGCAGCGTCAGCCTCTATTCTACGGGCGAAGTGGCTCTGCGTCATCCTTTCATAAAATCGGAACTGCGCCACCCCAATTACGATCAGTCCAAACAGACCGTTTCGGTGGAAGTGGTGAACCCGACCTTCGCCATGGCCGAATGCGTAGTGAAAGGCGAGATTGAAGGCATCACCTTCGAGAAGAAAGTGTCGGTGGACCGCGGTTGCACCGAGGAGGTGGTGTTTACCCCCAATGAATTTAAACAACTGGTAATCAATAATCCACGTCTGTGGTGGCCTGTCAACAAAGGTCCCCAGAACATGTACGAGCTGAAGATGTCGGTGAGCGTGAACGGCAAAGTGTGCGATACGCTGCGCACCCGCTTCGGCATCCGTGAAATCACTTCCGACACCAACACGCCCGACCAGTCGCGTGTGTTCTACGTGAATGGCAAAAAAGTCTTCATCCGTGGCTCGAACTGGATTCCCGAAGCCATGCTCCGCTCTAACGATGAGCGCATGGCTGCCGAGCTGCGCTATACCCGCCAGTGCGGCATCAACCTGCTGCGCTTCTGGGGCGGCGGTATCGCCGAGAGCGACTACTTCTATCAGCTGTGCGACGAGTACGGCATCCTCATCTGGCAAGAGTTCTTCATGACGGGCGACACCCGCCATCCGCAGGATAAGGGTATCTATTTCAACAATGTGGAATCGACGGTGAAGCGCATCCGCAATCACCCCGCATTGGCTTATTACGTTTGCTCGAACGAGAGCACCGAAATGCCCGGCATGCGCGAGTTTTTGAACCGTCTGGACGGCACCCGCGGCTATCAGATGCAGTCGGAATGCGATGGTATTCACGATGGCAGTCCCTACAAGCAGGTGAACCCGATGCGCCACTACGAAAATACCGCTTCGGAGCGTGGCAGCCGCATCGACGGCTTTAACCCTGAGTACGGAGCACCCATGTTGCCGCTGGTACAGTCGCTGCGCCTCATGATGGACGAGAAGGACTTGTGGCCTATCAACCAGGAGGTTTGGGATTACCACGATGGCAATGGTTTCTCGCAGGTGAGCACGCTCTACAAGCAGATGACCGACGAGTACGGCACCTCTTCTTCCATCGACGAGTTCTCGAAGAAGGCTCAGCTGGTAGCTGCCGTCAACTCGCACTCAATTTGGGAGACATGGAACTACAACAAGTTGGGCTACGGCGACCGCTGGTGCTCGGGCTTGCTCTTCTGGTTCCACAACAGCCCCATGCCGCAAGTGTGCGGACATATCTACGACTGGTATCTTGAGCCGACGGCTGCGCTCTATCATACAGCCAACGCTTTGGAACCCATCCATGTGCAGTTCGACTATATCAAGAATACCGTATCGGTGGCCAACGATTACTACACCGCTTTCAAGGACGGCAAGGTGTATGCGGCTGTGTATGACTTAAATAGCAAGAAAGTATGGGAAGCCGGCGCCAATGTGAATGTGGACGAAGATGGCGTGGCCAACGATGTGATTAAGGTCGATTTTTCTGGCGCCACCACCGATGTGCAGTTCCTCTATTTGAGATTGACCGACGCCAATGGCAAGGTGGTTTCGGAGAACTTCTACTGGCGTTCGAACAGCGAATACAAAGGCTGGAATACGCTGACAGGACCTTGCACGGCTGGTTTCCAATCGCTGCAAACGATGAAGCCCACACAAGTGAAATATACCACCAAGGTTCGCCGCGAGAATGGTAAGTTCTTTGTTGATGTGATCGTGAAGAATTCATCCAAGGTGATTGCTTTCTTTAACCAACTTCACCTGATGAACGGTGACATGAACCCCATTCGTCCTTCGTTCTACGACGACAACTTCTTCACGTTGATGCCCGGTGCTTCAAAGACCGTGACTATTGAGACTGAAGAGAAAAATATTTCGGGCGCACCGAGTTTGTCGGTTAGCGGCTGGAACGTGAAGGACCAGACGTTGAAACTGAAATAGACATATTTTTTCACAAGACAAAAATGATGCGGTGCCTGAGCATGTCGAAGGCACCGCATTATTTGTTCTTTGATCTTTGTTCTTTGTTCTTTTTAATAGCTATACCCGAACCGTTTCATCTGCGTGTCGCTGCTGCGCCAGTCTTTGAGCACTTTGACCGACAGATCAAGGAAAACATGCTTGTCGAGGAACTCCTCGATGGCGGCACGCGACTCCATGCCCAACCGCTTGATGGCGCTGCCTTTGCTGCCAATGATGATGGGTTTTTGCGTTTCGCGCTCCACATAGAGCGTGGCCCCAATGCGCGTAATGTCGTCCTCTTCGTGAAAGCTGTCCACAGAAACCTCTACGCTGTAGGGAATCTCTTTTTTGTAAAGCAGCAGAATCTTCTCACGGATGATTTCGGAAATGAAAAAGCGCAATGGCCGGTCGGTCAGTTCGTCTTTGGGAAAGTAGGGTGGTGAGGCTGGCAACTTGCTGACAATGAGTTGTTCTAACTCGACAATGTGCAGGTGCTCTTTGGCGGAAATTTCAATGCACTCTGCTTGGGGTAGCAATGTTTGCCAATGGGCACGGGTGGCTTGAATGGCATCCGCATTAGCTTTGTCTATTTTGTTGATGACCAGAATAATAGGGATGCTCATCTTGGACAATTTCTCGATAATCTGCTCATCATAGCGCGTCTCGCCACACTCAATGAGGTAGAGCACAACGTCGGCATCCTTCAGCGACTCATTCACGAACTTCATCATCATCTCCTGCATCTTGTAAGCAGGTGTGAGGATACCCGGCAGGTCGGAATAGACAATTTGGTAATTCTCGCCGTTGACAATTCCCTTGATGCGATGGCGGGTGGTCTGCGCTTTGGCGGTGATAATCGACAGCCGCTCGCCCACCAGCTGGTTCATCAGCGTGCTTTTGCCCACATTGGGGTTGCCGATGATGTTGACAAATCCGGCTTTGTGAAGTTGCTCGTCCATAAGATTATATTATTCGGAAACTTCTTCCGTTTTCTTTTTTTCGG
>JAEEGG010015518.1_pt1 | contig 15969 bp, 13 predicted proteins | sample 9134161 | NCBI WGS metagenome assembly JAEEGG01 (sample SAMN16246543, study PRJNA631951) | gut metagenome | biome: gut microbiome; feature: rumen; material: CR-attached | host: Bos | place: Iran: Karaj | collected 2018-10
CAATGTGGTTCGACAGCTTACGCGTGTTCAAACTCTCCAGATTCTTCACACGTGCATACCACTTGCCGAAAGCAGCATTGTGCTCGTTCTGGTTCTGATAAACTTCATAAATAATCTTTGCCATACTTTTTAATGTTTTTGATAGTATTAGATTCGCTCAGCCATCTACATCGGGTGGCCGAATCCCGCCTTTTGCCTTTCAGTTGATTTTGACTGCGCGCTTGTCTTATCTTCTGATTGACACTGCAACCATCGTGCAAGGCGAATGCAGAGGCAAGCTCGCTTGGCCTTTGCTGAGCCGCCGCCGATGGTCGCCATTGCAACTTGTTTGCGATGGCAAAGGTACACATAAAAACGATGCAAAACAAGCATTTTTTCGATATATTCCAAATTTATTTTGGCTCCAAAATTCTAAATTACAGACAATCAATTACTTACGATTTTGAAACGCTTAAAAACGCACAAATAACGACTCATCTTTTTCGCCCCATCCTTGCGCGCCCACGCCGAGATTACTTAAATCTCCCTCGAAAAATAAATATACCCAAGAGATTGCAGTATTTCTACCAGACGCAGTGACACAGCTACGCAGCTACACAGCGTCATAAGCAATTTACGCTAATACCACGCCGTATCACCGTAACATTTGCTATCTGCGAAAAGTGCAAAAGAGCAAAATAAAGCAAATTATAATTATCTTATATTATATAATTATAATTATATAATATAAGATAAGATGTATCTATCCATTTCTACTATCCGAACCTCACTAAATGTTACGGTGATACGGTGATACGGCGCTGTTCTCTAATCCCCACACATCGAGAAAGCCTTATGACGCTGTGTAGCTGTGTCACTGCGTAGCTGTCCCCGTTTTCCCGTTGTGCCGTTTTCCCGTTTCGTCAACGTTCTGCCGATGCAGCATGAGCGCAAACCCTGATTGAACACACTCCGCTTTCGTGCCAACGTGCCATCGTGCCATTTGGTATTTTACTATCACCTACAATTTTGCCTATTTAATATTTATATATTATATTATAATATAATATATAAATATATAGAACATCATTCACCCCCATCATCCTCCATACCTTAAAACTAAAAAATCGTTTTGGCACGATGGCACGTTGGCACGTTTCGATGTCTTTTCCTGATGTGGTTGACAGTCGTTTTACTGGACAAGTTGACAGTCTTCCTGACACCGTTGACATCATTCCTGATTCCGATGTCTTTCCATCCATTCACAACCACATCACGAAACGGCACAACGGGAAAACGGCACAACGGGATGTTGACTTGTGATACTGAAAGTTTTTTACATAACAAAATAGTTCCAATACCAACTCCCGTAATACTTTCTAAAGTCATTAATGGAGTACCAATCGTAGATATTGTTGTCAGTAATCCCAATCTTACGATATCGTTTGTCGTATTTCAGCCAGCGTGTACTCCAAGACCAACATTCCAATTCGATGTGAGGTTTCTGTGTAGTGGATGTCATTGAGGTATTAACAGATAGTACCAATCCTCAAACCTATTGGCGAGTTCTGAAGAACAGGTTAAGAAAAGAGGGAAACGAAACCGTTACAAATTGTAACGCTTTGAAACTTCGTGCTGCTGATGGTAAGATGCGCCTTACAGATGTTGCTGATACTGGAACAACTCTTTCGTTTGATTCAGTCTATACCATCTCCCAAGGCAGAACCTCTTAAACAATGGATAGCACAAGTGGCCAGCGAAAGACTTGACCAGTGAAGGAGCATGAGGCAGCCCGCTGGCTCAGCAAAGAACAACTCGATAGCGTTGACTGGCTGCCAGCGGATAAAATTGTGGTAGAAAAGCTGTAAGGATTATAATGCTGTGACTACCTAAAAGCGTCGCTCATAGCTGTCGCTCCACGACTGCAGGCGGTCGTACTCCTCGTGAGTGATGCGGAGGAAGGAGCCATGCTGGGGTCGGCTGACACCTTCGATGTTGCGAGGGTCGCGGAAGTTGCGCATAAACTTGTCGGCCAGACAGAGGCGGTAGTTACGCGGACGCGAGGAATACTCGATATAACCAATGACCCAGTCGTCGTGACCTGCCAGTTGGAAGGCCGACACGCCCTCACACTTCTTCTTGCCCTCGAAGCTGACGTAGTCGTCCTCTACAGGTTCGCCCCAGGGACCCGTCAGCGACTTTGCGGTAGCCGTAAAGAGACCAGGCTTGCCACCCTCCTTCTTAATCATCATGTGCCACTGCTGGTCGCTGTCGAGCCAGTTGATGTCGGCATCGATGGTGGCATAGCCCCAGTCGAAGAGCAGACGGGGCTGCGTGAGCTGCGTAAACGTCTCGTCGGCATACGAGTAGTACATGCGGTCGTAGGCTTCCTCGGCACGGTTCCACATGGAGTAGTAGATGAAATAACCGCCCTTCTTGCCATTAGGCCAACGGTAGTCGGCGTCCCACATAATCTGTGGTGCCCAGACACGATTGATAGTTGACCAGTCCTTATAGACGCTTTCAGCCTTTGGGTTTGAGAAGATGGCAGGTCCCTGGCGGTAGTCGAAGGTCTTCGACGTCCAGTGTATGAGGTCGTCGCTGACGAAGAGGTCGATGCCATAGTTGTCCCACTCGGCTTGTTTCTTCAAGTCCTTGAAGCGTCCGACGTTCATGTCTGTACAAACCATCAGATAGCCTGAGCCGTCGTGTTTGCGACAGATGAAGGCATCGCGCGTGGCGCCCTCGATGCGGGCATGCTCGCAGTCGCTGAAGATGGAGTCGCCGTTCAACAGGTCGTGGTAGTGGAACCCGTCGCGACTCAGGGCGTAGGCTGTCCAGGCTCGTCCGCGGTCGTTCATGTGACAGTAGAGGTAACCGTAGTCGCCCTTTTGGAAGTTGCCCTTTTTCGTCTGTGCCGAGAGACACATGGGTATCAGCATTCCTGCCAACAGCAGGCAGTAAAAAAGTCGTTTCATGTTGTGTCTTAGTATGATTTGAGTGCAAAATTAATAAGAAAAACACGAAATAAGGCTTTTTTTACATAAAAATGTTGCACATGCGCGAGATTTTATGTACTTTTGCGCGCAAAAAGTAAACGACAAGCATAAAAAAGATAACATTATGAAGAATTTGGATTGGGGTAGCCTCTCGTTTGGCTACATGAAGACCGACTACAACGTGCGTTGCTACTATCGCGACGGCAAGTGGGGTGAAATCGAAGTTTGCTCCGACGAGTATCTGAACCTGCACATGGCTGCAACCTGCCTGCACTACGGTCAGGAGGCTTTCGAGGGTCTGAAGGCCTATCGTTGCAAGGACGGCAAGGTGCGCATCTTCCGCGTTGACGAGAATGCCAAGCGCTTGCAGTCAACCTGTCGCGGCATCATGATGCCTGAGGTGAGCACAGAGCTGTTCACAGAGATGGTGAAGAAGGTGGTTCGTCTGAACCAGGAGTGGATTCCCACCTACGAGAGTGGTGCCACGCTGTATATCCGTCCGCTGCTCATCGGAACGAGCGCCCAGGTGGGTGTGCATCCTTCTAAGGAGTACTGCTTCCTGATTTTCGTCACCCCAGTAGGTCCATACTTCAAGGGTGGTTTCTCAAGCAATCCTTACGTCATCGTTCGCGACTACGACCGCTCGGCTCCCCTCGGAACGGGTAAATACAAGGTGGGTGGTAACTACGCTGCATCGCTCTTTGCCAACAATCTGGCTCATGAGAAGGGTTATGCCTGCGAGTTCTATCTGGACGCCAAGGAGAAGAAATACATCGACGAGTGTGGTGCTGCCAACTTCTTCGGTATCAAGAACAACACCTATATCACACCAGAGTCGACCTCTATCCTGCCCTCTATCACGAATAAGAGCCTGATGCAGGTGGCTGAAGACCTCGGCATGAAAGTGGAGCGCCGTCCGATTCCTGAAGAGGAGCTGGAGACCTTCGAGGAGGCTGGTGCCTGCGGAACAGCAGCTGTGATCAGCCCAATTTCGTATATCGACGACCTCGACACAGGCAAGCGCTACTCGTTTGGCGACAAGCCCGGTCCTCAGTCGAAGAAGTTGTTCGACACGCTTCGCGGTATTCAGTACGGAGAAATCGAGGACAAGCACGGCTGGACAACTGTCGTCATAGAGTAATGGGAAAAGGCAAGCTGGCGAAATTCGCCGACATGGAAACTTACGAGAACGTGTTCCAATACCCCTATTCGGTAGTGGAACATGTTCCTTTTGACATGCAGGGCCACTGGCACGAGCAGTACTTCAAGAACGACAATCCCATCGTGTTGGAACTGGGTTGCGGCAAGGGCGAGTACACCGTAGGACTGGCAAAAATGTTTCCTGACGTCAACTTCATCGGCGTCGACATCAAAGGAGCCCGTATGTGGACTGGCGCTACGCAGGCACTGAACGAAGGGCTGAAGAACGTCGCCTTCCTGCGTACGAACATCGAGGTAATAGACCGTTTCTTCTCGTTGGGTGAAGTCAGCGAAATATGGCTGACGTTCAGCGACCCTCAGATGAAGAACCCCAGAAAGCGTCTGACATCGACATGGTTTCTCAATCGCTATCGTAAGTTCCTGTCCGACGGTGGTTTCATACATTTGAAGACCGACTCGAACTTCCTCTTCACATACACGTCGTATCTGGTGGAGAAGAACCACCTGCCCGTGCTGGTGAAGACCACCGACCTTTACGCCGATGCGTGCAACGATTCGGTCGCTGCCAGCATCCAGACGTATTACGAGTCGATGTGGCTGGCTCGTGGCCTGAACATCAAGTACATGAAGTTCTGCCTGCCACGCGACGGTGAACTGGTAGAGCCAGACGTAGAGATAGAGCTGGACGACTATCGTTCCTATCATCGCGATAAGCGTAGCAGCAAAGACAAGGCGAAATAAGGGTAAAAAAAGTAAAAAGGTAAAAAGGTAAAATGACATTATACCCCAAAATGATCATGGACGCGCTGGCAACGGTAACGTATGCCGGCACGAAAAAGAATCTGGTAGAAAGCGAGATGGTAGCCGACCAGCCCGCTGTTGCCCAGCGTGAGAACGGCTCTTGGAAAGTCAGCGTCGTGTTGGAATTCCCACGCGAGACCGACCCGTTTCTGAAGTCGACGGTAAAGGCTGCCGAGGCAGCCATCAAGTATCACTGCGGCAAGGACGTCGAGGTGGACATCGTGACGGAATTCAAGTCGAAACCACGACCCAAAGGCGACGAGTTGCTGAGTGGTGTGAAGAACATCATTGCTGTCAGCTCAGGCAAGGGCGGCGTGGGCAAGAGCACCGTATCCGCCAACCTCGCTATAGCACTGGCTCGCCTGGGCTATAAGGTGGGCTTGCTGGACTGCGACATCTTCGGTCCGTCGATGCCCAAGATGTTTCACGTCGAAGACGAGCGTCCGTATGCTGTCGAGAAAGATGGTCGTCAGCTGATCTGCCCCATCGAGGCCTACGGCGTCAAGATGCTCAGTATCGGTTTCTTTGTCAGCCCTGATACAGCAACGCTGTGGCGTGGCGGTATGGCAACGAGTGCGCTGAAGCAGCTCATTGCCGATGCCGATTGGGGCGAGCTGGACTACTTTATTCTGGACACGCCTCCAGGCACCAGCGACATCCACCTCACTCTGCTCCAGACATTAGGCATTACGGGAGCCGTCATCGTCTCGACACCACAACAGGTGGCACTGGCCGACGCCCGCAAGGGTATCGATATGTATAGGAACGAGAAGGTCAATGTGCCCATCTTGGGACTCATTGAGAATATGGCTTGGTTTACGCCTGCCGAACTGCCACAGAACAAGTACTACATCTTTGGCAAGGAGGGATGTAAGCAGCTGGCCGAAGAGATGAACGTGCCCCTGCTAGCTCAGATACCTCTCGTTCAGAGCATTTGTGAGAGCGGTGATGCAGGAGAGCCTGCTGCTACGAGCAGTGAAACAGCTACTGGTTTGGCCTTCATCAATCTGGCACAGGCTGTCGTGACGGTTGTCAATAAGCGCAATCGCGAACTGCCAAAGACCAACGTTGTGGGAGTTAAGAGCTAAGAGGGCCTACTGGCTCTTTTTTTCTTCGCGCTGTCGTCTCAGCTGTTCCAAGCGTTCCTTGGCATAGCGGCGACCACGAAGAATCTGGTAACGATAGACAACGGCTGCCAAGAGGAAATAGACGCCAACTTGTACCCAAAGAATACGGTATTCTGTCAGTACATCGCCAAGCGAAGCCCCCATGGAATTCAGGCGGACGTAGGCACGGGCACCAAACGTGCAGGGGAAGAGCCACGACACACCCTGCAACCAACCAGGAATGTTGCTCTGAGGCCACGATACGCCCGTGAGGAACAGCAAGGGTACAGAGACAAACACCATAATAAGCATCACATTCTCGCGATACTTGACCAGACACGACATGACGATGCCGAAGAAGACGCATGCCAGGATGTAAGGCAGCATGATGGTCAGCAGCGACTGCCACGTTGCCAGTTGTGGGAAATGGAACAGACGCGGCACGCCAGCCGTCAGCCATGCACCCATGACGGCATAGATCATGAAATAGCACAGTCCCTTACCCAGAATGATGCTCAACGACGACTCGAAACGTTTGTCGCCAACAGGTACCAGGGCACCAAGCGGATTGTCCTCACGCGCCGTACCTGCCGCAAGACCGATGCCCAGCACCAGCGTCTGCTGCAGTATCAGCATCAGCACAGCAGGCAGCACAAACGAGCCATAGCCGCCCTGCGGATTGAAGATGGGCACATCGGCATAGTCGAGCGGACGTGCAGAGATAGCTTCCTCGCGCGACGTATAGAGTCCGCTCATCTTGGTCTGTATCTCCTTTCCCATCTCCATCGACACCAGCTGGGACGTCTGGAAGATGGCCTTGTACGTCAGCATCAGACTCATGTCGCAATAGACACTGACAACAGCCTGCTTCATACGCAGCACATTGCTCTCGAAATCGGGTGGAATGTAATAGATGCCCTTGACCAGTTGACGACTCACCAATGAAATTCCTTCGTCAAGGTCCTGTGCATAGTAAGCCACACGAATATCGGACGAGGCATCACACTTATGGATGAAGTCGCGCGAGAGACCCGTATGCGACATATCGACCACGCAGACAGGCACCTCGTGAACGGTCTCGTTATTGTATATCCATGAATACAGCAACGGATAGGCAATAGGCACAAGGATGAAGAAGATGAGAACTCCCTCGTCCTTGATGATCTGCTGCATCTCGCGGCGCCAGATATAACAGACATCCTGCAAGCCTTCGTATATATCACGGAATATAGACATAGGTGAGCATTGCGTTTTTTATTTTATTGACAACCAGCCAAGGCAACAGCATAAAACCAGCCAAGGCGGCAAAATGGAACCACGACTCGATGAGTGGGAAACCATTGAACACACACGTCTGATAGACCATCCAGTAGTGGCGCAGGGGGAACAGCCACGACAGCGACTGAAGGGGACGATCCATACCCATGACGGGGAAGGCAGAACCTGCCATCGAGATACTGAGCACCGCCCATAACGAACAGATACTCATCGACATACGTAGCGACGGGGCCAGTCCGAAGATAAAGATGCCAAAGCCCTGCGCTGCCAGCACCTGCATCAAACCTATGAGTACCAGCATCCACGGACTGCCCAGATGAGGGAATCCGAGGTGGAAGAACACGTAGTATTCGTAGCTATAGACGACAGCCAGCCAGATGAGTGTCTGAGGCAGGAACTTGCCCAATATAGCCACAACCATGCGGTTGTCAGCCATTTCGACCCATTTCTTGGACGTATTGAACTTCAACTCCGTACCCAACGAATAGGCTGTTATCAGAAAGATGAACAGCATCGTCAAGCCAGGCACCATCATCGTGCTGAGATAGGCATTATAGCTGGTCCAGGGGTTGGCTATCTGGTGCAGGTCGATTTTGACGGGTTGCAGGAAGGTCTGAATCTGTTCAGGTGTAAAACCCTTGGCACGCATGGTGGACTGTCCGACAGCCGCAGAGCCCAGCGTCGAGAGGGTCTTCAGGTCTTTCATCATCAAGGCACCAGCAGCCAGCGTGGTGTACGTATAATAATAGGATATCTTAGGCTGACGCGACGCCAGCAGCTTTTCCGTTGTACCTTTGGGGAAATAAAGAAATCCATAGATTTCGTTGTTCTGAATGGCTTTGCGCGCTTCGGCAACAGTGGCGTAGCTATGCTTGATACTCGTCATCTGGAAGGCATCGAGCCTACGTATCAAGGCGCGTGTCGTCGTGGTATTGTCGGCATCCACGATACCCATCGGCATCTCTACTGGCAGTCCGTCTTGCATCAGGGTGGTGAAGAATACCATCACCATCAGCGGAAACACCACCATGCAGAAGCCATAGATATAGTTCTTGCGCAAAATGGACAATTCACGCAACATGACACTGTATATCAGCCTCAGCGTATTCACTTCTTACTTGATAATCAGCGACATACCAGGACGCAAGCCTTCGAAATTCTCTACGGGACGGGCCTTCACCTCGAAAGTCTTCAGGTCGTACTGACCATTGGCCTTGGTGGCCTTCCATACAGCGTAGGTGCCCTGATCCTTCAAGTAGTAGACCTTCATCTTGATGGTCTTATTGAAAGCAGGCACAAAGGCATCGACGACAGAACCAACAGCCAGTGAACCCAACTGGTCCTCACGAACGTTGAAAGCACCCCACATATCCTTCATCAACGAGATGGTCATGATGGGTGAACCTGTACCAACCAGCTCGCCAACCTTGGGATAGATATCGCTAACCTCTCCTTCCATCTGGGCTATCTGCACCGTTTCGTGGATATACGAGTTGACCTCCTGAACAGCACCACGGGCACGACCCACCAAAGCAGCTGCGGCCTTCTTGTCCTCATAGCGGGCACCGTTCTTAGCCATATCGTACTGGCTCTCGGCGGCCTTGTATTGAGCCTCCATCGCCTTGTAGTTGGCGTAGGCCTCATCACGCTTCTGGGCACTCATCACACCTTCGTCGAACAGGCGTTGTACACGATTGTACGACTTCTCGGCAATCTCAAGGCCTGCCTTGGCTTGTTGCATCAGTTGGAAAGCGCCCTGAATCTGTTCCTGACGAGCACCATTGCGTGCCATCTCCTCTTGAGCGGCGGCAGCATTCTCGGCACTACGGGCCTGTTCCATCTTTGCACGAACCTCTGGCGCATCGAGAATGGCCAGCGTATCGCCAACCTTCACGTAGTCGCCTTCCTTCACACGTATCTCAAGGATACGCCCAGGCACCTTGCTCGATACACGATATTCACTCACTTCTACCTGTCCTTGCATCAATTCTGGGTCACGACCCAGGGCAAAGAAACCTATCAAGGCCACCAATACCACTACAATGGAAAAACCTACGATGGCCAACAGGATGTTGTTATGTTGTGTTTTTGCAGACATCTTGTCTTATATTTTTTATGTTTCAACGTTCACTTGGTTCCATGAAATCATCAAAAAACCGTTGCAAAGATAGATGTTTTCAACGAAATGACAAAGAAAAAAAATATTTTTTTCGTTTTTGTGCTTGTTCTTTAGAAATAATTCACTATATTTGCAACATCGTAACGAAAAACTGATGCTATGAATAGGAAAAGTTTCCTTTATCGCGTGTATGACCTGTACATCGACGGCTTCCGCTCCATGAAGCTGGGGCGTACGCTTTGGGCTATTATCCTCATTAAGTTATTCGTTATCTTCGTCATCCTCAAGCTGTTCTTCTTCCCAAACTTCATCAAGGAGCATGCCCCAGAGGGCGACGAGTCCGAATTCGTGGCTACACAAATCTTAAAACAACAATAACATGACTACAGATTTATTTCTAAACATCGACGCTGGCTCCATCAATTGGGCAAGGGCACAATTCGCACTGACAGCCATCTACCACTGGCTCTTCGTGCCGCTAACCCTCGGACTGGCAGTCATCATGGGCATCTGCGAAACGCTCTGGTTTCGCTACATTACTGATCCCACCAAGGTCATTGTCGGACAAATCGACACCTTTTGGGAGGACTGTGCCAAGTTCTGGCAACGTCTCTTCGGCATCAACTTCGCCATGGGTATTGCGACGGGCATCATCCTCGAATTCGAGTTTGGCACCAACTGGTCGAACTACTCGTGGTTTGTAGGCGACATCTTTGGTGCGCCATTGGCCATCGAGGGCATCGTGGCCTTCTTCATGGAATCGACCTTTGTGGCTGTGATGTATTTTGGTTGGAAGAAGGTGTCGCCAGGCTTCCACTTGGCAGCAACGTGGCTGACAGGCTTGGGTGCAACGATTTCAGCATGGTGGATTCTGGTGGCGAACGCGTGGATGCAGTATCCTGTAGGCTGCGCCTTCAATCCTGACACAATGCGCAACGAGATGGTATCGTTCCTTGACGTTGCCCTCTCACCTTTCGCCATCGACAAGTTCTTCCACACGGTCATCTCTGCCTGGATTATCGGTGCCGTCTTCGTCGTAGCGGTATCGAGCTGGTATCTCATGAAGAAACGCGACGTCAAGCTGGCTACGGAGAGCATGAAGATTGCTGCCATCGTTGGTTTGGTAGCCTCATTGGGTGCGGCCATGACAGGTCATAAGTCAGCACAGAGCGTTGCAGAGGTACAGCCCATGAAGCTGGCTGCTATGGAGGCGCTCTACGATGGTGGCAACGGCGAAGGGCTGGCCATCATTCCTGGCATCAAGGTGCCCTACGCACTGAGTTTCATGGCTACCAACGACTTCGAGGGCTATGTGCCTGGCATCAACGACATCCTGAACGGTTACGACAAACCTGACGGCACACAGGAGCCCTCCGTCGATGAGAAGATAGAGCGTGGCAAGAAGGCCATCACGGCACTTGCCGATTATCGCAAGGCCAAGAAGGCGGGTGCCGACTCCGCCCTTCTCGCTTCTCAATTGTCAATTATCAATTCTAACATGAAGTACTTCGGCTATGGTTACGTGAAGGACAAGAACGACGTCGTGCCGCCCGTCTGGATTAATTTCTGGGCGTTCCGCGTCATGGTGGGTCTGGGATGTTTCTTCATCCTGTTCTTTGCCGTCATCCTGGCTGTCTCTTACAAGTTCCCCAAGTTCTTGTTCAAGAAGTACGACATCACCACCCTACCCTCGTGGCACTATTGGATAGCTATTGCCTTAGTACCACTGGCCTACATCGCCTCAGAGAGCGGCTGGCTCGTCGCTGAGTTCGGACGCCAACCTTGGACTATTCAGGACATGCTGCCCACATGGGTCGCTGTCAGCGATATCGAAGGCTTCAGCGTGGCCCTGACGTTCTTCCTATTCCTCTTCCTGTTTACCCTCATGCTCTGCGTGGAAATCAGCATTCTGCTCAAGCAGATTAAGAAAGGGCCTGAGTACTATCAGCCAAAAAGCAAACGACAAACTACAGACACTAAACAATAAACTCTTATGACATACGATTTCTTACAGCACTACTGGTGGTTCCTGGTATCCGTCTTAGGTGCATTATTAGTATTCTTGATGTTTGTGCAGGGTGCCAACTCGATGGTGCGCTCGTTGGGCTATACTGATGAGGGACGGCGGTTGATTATCAACTCGACGGGACGCAAGTGGGAGTTTACGTTCACCACGTTGGTCACCTTTGGCGGTGCCTTCTTCGCCTCGTTCCCACTGTTCTACAGCACGTCGTTCGGCGGAGCCTACTGGCTCTGGATGATTATCCTCTTCACCTTCGTGCTGCAGGCTGTCAGCTACGAGTTCCAGAACAAGTTGGGCAATCTGCTGGGCGCCAAGACCTTCCAGACATTCCTGGCCATCAACGGTTTCTTAGGTCCGTTGCTGTTAGGTGGAGCGGTGGCAACCTTCTTCGAGGGTTCGAACTTCATCGTCGTAAAGGATAACCTCATCAATTCTCAATTCTCAATTGTCAATTCTCAATTCGAGATAACGCCTGTCATCTCACATTGGGCCAACGCCTCACACGGTCTCGACGCCCTGCTCAATCCCTGGGTTTTGGTGTTCGGACTGGCAGTGATGTTCCTGGCGCGTGTGTTGGGTACTTTATATATAATTAATAATGTGAACGACGACGACATCCGCTCGCGTGCCGGCTTCCAACTGCTGGCATCGGCACTGGCCTTCGTCGTACTGTTTGTCGTCTACCTGGTCCACCTGCTCTTGAAGGACGGCTTTGCCTACGACGACAGCGGACTCATCGTCATTGAGCCCTATAAGTATCTGCACAATTTCCTCGACATGTGGTATCTGCTCATCGTCCTGCTCATTGGTGTCGTACTGGTACTCTTCGCCATCGGACGCAGCTTCATGGACAAGAAGTGGATATGGGGCATCTGGCCTGCTGGCATTGGTGTCGTACTGGTGGTGCTCTGTCTGCTGCTTTGTGCCGGATGGAACAACACGGCTTACTATCCCTCAACAGCCGATCTGCAGTCGTCGCTCACCATCCAGAACTCCTGCTCCAGCGAGTTTACGCTGACCACGATGGCCATCGTCAGCATCCTCATTCCCTTCGTCTTGGCATACATCTGGCATGCGTGGTGGAGCATCGACAAGAAGAAGCTCGATAAACAGGAGTTAATAGACGACCACGCATATTAAAATAAAGAAATGAGCCAACTTTTTGGGCTCATTTCTTTATTTTTATTAACTTTCACCCTTGGTGAAGTTAGGCTGCACCTCAGAAATACAAAGAAAAACAAGTTTTCCTTTGGTATTTCGCTCGGTTTGCACTACCTTTGCACCTTGTATGATAGTTTGTATAGCAGAGAAACCTAGTGTGGCACGCGACATTGCCCGCATTATCGGCGCTACGTCGAGCCACGACGGATATATGGAAGGCAACGGCTTTCAGGTGACATGGACGTTTGGTCACCTGTGTACGTTGAAGGAGCCCCACGACTACACCCCGATGTGGCGTGCGTGGAGCCTGACGTCATTACCCATGATACCAGAGCGCTTTGGCATCAAACTCATTGACGACCAAGGCATCAAGAAACAGTTCTCTATCATCGAGGGCCTCATGCAGAAGGCTGAGCGCATCGTCAACTGCGGTGACGCTGGACAGGAGGGTGAACTCATTCAGCGCTGGGTCATGCAGAAGGCTGGCGCCAAGTGTCCCGTCAGTCGTCTGTGGATATCCTCGATGACCGACGAAGCCATCCGTGAAGGGTTTCAGAACTTGAAAGACCAGGCCGACTACCAGCCGTTGTATCTCGCAGGACTCTCACGTGCCATTGGCGACTGGCTCTTGGGCATGAATGCCACACGCCTCTATACCCTGCGCTACGGGCAGAACCGCCAAGTACTCTCAATAGGTCGCGTACAAACCCCCACCCTTGCCCTCATCGTCAACCGACAGAAGGAGATAGACAACTTCAAGCCTGAGCCCTACTGGGTGCTGGCCACCGTCTATCGCGACACCACGTTTACGGCAACATCAGGTAAGTTCACCTCGAAAGAAGAGGGCGAGAAGGCGTTTGCAACCATCGAGGGCAAGCCGTTTACGGTGACTAAGGTCGAGAAGAAGGAGGGCAAGGAACAGCCGCCCCAGCTCTACGACCTCACGTCGCTGCAGGTCGATTGCAACCGCAAGTTCGGCTTCTCTGCTGAGATGACGCTAAACCTCATCCAGGCTCTCTACGAACGCAAGTTCACCACCTATCCACGTGTCGATACGCAATACCTCTCTGACGATATCTACCCCAAGTGTCCGCAGACCATGAACGGCCTTTATCAGACTAAGTTCGGCGGTGTGGCACCCTACGCAGAATTGATAAAGCCCATCGGTGGCAAACCGCTGAAGAAGACCAAGCGCGTGTTCGACTCGTCGAAGGTCACCGACCACCACGCCATCATCCCCACAGGCGTCATTCCCCAGAACCTGAGCGATGCCGAGCAGAAGGTTTTTGACCTCGTTGCACGCCGTTTCATTGGCGTCTTCCTGCCCGACTGCAAGTTCTCCACGACAACGGTCTTGGGCGAAGTCGACGGCATCGAATTCAAGGTCACAGGTAAGGAGATTCTCGACCCAGGCTGGCGCGTGGTGAGGGAAGTGAAGAACGAAAAAAACGACGAAGACGAGAAGAAAGATGACGACGAAGAACGCACCCTTCCCACCTTCGTCAAAGGCGAGAGTGGCGAACACGTGCCGACCCTCACTGAGAAGATGACCACACCCCCGCCCTACTACAACGAAGCCTCGCTGCTACGCGCTATGGAGACAGCTGGCAAGTTCGTCGAGGACGAGACCCTGCGTGCCGCCATGAAGGAGAACGGCATCGGACGTCCGTCGTCGCGTGCCGGCATCATCGAGACACTCTTCAAGCGCCACTACATCCGTCGTGAACGCAAGCGACTGGTGGCCACACCGACAGGCATCGAACTCATCGACCTCATTCGCGAAGACCTGCTGAAAAGCTGCGAGTTGACAGGTATCTGGGAAAAGAAGCTGCGCGACATAGAGCATCAGACATACGATGCCCAACAGTTCATCAACGAACTCAAACAGCAGGTCACTGACATCGTTCGTGACGTCATGAGCGACCCCACCAACCGTCGCATCACCGTCATGCCTGCCGAAGAGGAGAAAAAGAAGAAAAGCAAGAAGAAATAATTTTGCCAACACCTAACCTCCTACCTCAATCCTTTGTAATGCCTTTGTACAAAGGGAAAGATGGCAGGTAGGTGTTGACGCAACACCTACTTCATGGAATCCCCTTTGTATAAAGGCTTTCTTGAGGTCTAAGGTAGGAGGTTAGGTGTTTGCATGAATATTCGCATAAATTCAAAACATAAGTTTACAGTAAGTAAAACGGCGTTTCTCCACCAGAGTTAGGCCGTTTCTCTCATTGAGAAAGGCCGTTTTGCTCCGAGCGCACTAAAAGTGCATATACATTCAAATACTTATCTACGGGTCGTACTAAAATGACTACAATTATAAAAATAGCACCAGTAGCACTATTTTTTCAACTTTACTTAATCCTCATTCTGATCCATAGCCAACGAGGAATAAGACGCCAGAAGAATACGAGCAGACGATAGCGCCAGTCAACAGTAATGATGCTTCGTCCATGCTCCAGACCTTTGACGATTTGCTGTGCCACCTTGGCTGCATCAAGTTGCAAAGGATAGTTACTACCGCTGATGAGGGCTGTACGTACAAAGCCAGGACGGATGTCATGAATGCTGATATGACTGAGGTGGCGTATATGGCAGAGTTGGGTGAGGCACTCCAGATAATGGTTAACAAAGCGCTTTGTTGACGAATAGGCAGGTGCGGCACCCAAACCCTTAGTACCAGCAATACTGCTAATGACGGCTATCTGCCCCTTCTGCTCAGGATGCGCCTCGAAGTAGTGGAAGGCCGCTCCCACCATACGCGTCATACCCACCGCATTCGTCTCGACGGTAGCCAGTTCAAGCTCCATATCAAGTTCCGTATTCTGGTAGCCGATACCAGAGCTATGGAAATAAAGGTCCATTCCTCCCATCTTCCCAATCAACGTTTGCAGGTGTTCAACGGCATCCGCTTGTGTCACGTCTATCCGTTCTGTCGCCACTATATTCAGGTGCTTACGCTGAATCTGTTGCAGCAATTCTTGTCGTCGTCCGGCAATACCCACCAGCCATCCTTTTGCTGCCAATACCTTGACCACCTCAAGCCCTATGCCCGAAGTCGCCCCCACTATAATTGCTCGTCGCTGTTCTTTCATTATCCTTGCCTAAATATAAAATGCCAGTGCAAAAATAAGGAAAATAATCGGACCAACCAAAAAGTCAGCCCCGATTATTATCATTTTATTCGTTATTGCCTAAGAATAAGTACACAATAGGGACTCTAAGTTTGCACTCTGATAGAGAATATCAGTGAAGAATTTGCTCAATACCGGCCAAATCCTTACCTTTGTTGTTAAAAGGAGGAAAAGGCCGACAGGAAAGGGAAACTATCACGGGGTCAACAGT
>JAEEGG010015522.1_pt1 | contig 15966 bp, 16 predicted proteins | sample 9134161 | NCBI WGS metagenome assembly JAEEGG01 (sample SAMN16246543, study PRJNA631951) | gut metagenome | biome: gut microbiome; feature: rumen; material: CR-attached | host: Bos | place: Iran: Karaj | collected 2018-10
CGGTGAAGGCAACTGTTATATGGATTGTCCTAATTTTGTTCTTCCTCCTATTTGATAACGGTACCTGAAACCAAATAAGAGAGGTATTTATGCCAATTGACAAGACTAAATTAACAAAAGAGATGCTTGAGAAAGCAGCAATGTGTCAGACTGCTGATGAGCTGGTTGCGCTGGCCAAGGCCAAAGGTATTGAGATTACAAAAGCCGAAGCCGAGGCTTATCTGGATGAATTAGATGACTTTGAACTGCCCCCAGAAGCCCTTGAAAATGTGGCTGGTGGAAAATTTATTGGTGGATCTTTTACATCAGATGCTTGCTCAAAGCATGGTCAGGCTTACTAGCGAGCATACAAAACTAATGCTCAAAAAATTTCAAAAACTTTATAAATACTTATTTAGCCAGCAATAAGCCGCCTCCGCTCGATGGATGTACATGTACATAACATCGCCGGAGGCAGCTTTTGCTGGCATGATAAACCACATAGAGTTTTTGAGATTATTATCGCTTGGTGGGAGGTGCGCTCCCTTCGGGCCGCAATGCTGCCTAAGCCCTGTTTTGGCTCTCTTTATGTGGCTTTATCTACTTTTTGAAGCTGTTTTCGCATGGAGTGGGGATATTTTTGCCCTGTAGCATTATTTGACACACCCCTGGGGCTATACTAATACCAGAGTACTTAGTACAAGGAGGTAAGGATACGAGTGAGCAAGCCCAGGAGAAACAGAGTGATGTGCCCCGACTGCGGCAGGGCCAAGATGCTGTTCGAGAGCGAGAGCAAGGCAGAGAACTTCATTAAATGGAACGGAGACGATATCGACACCCACGGCGACGGGCTCAGGGCCTATTACTGCCCGGCCTGCTGCGGATGGCATATCACCCACAAGAAGCACAGGAAATCCTACGACCACAGGACAGATGAGCTTATAGAGGCATACAACAGACTGGTGGAGACCAGCGCCCCGGGACTCGGCTACCCGGAGAAGATAGACTCTGACGCCTACAACAGGAAGATTGCCCGGGAGATATGGGATTCAATGCCGGTGGAGGTTAGGTGCACGCTGTCGAAGAAATGCATAAGGCAGTACATCACATCATATTTCGAGGACAACGGGGTGACCGATGACGGCCTGATAAGGGTGATCGTGTACGACATGTGGATGGAGCACAACAGGAGCCTTTTCGGGGCCAAGAAGCTGAAGGTGCTTATCTCGTAGGGCGGGCGAGCGGGAGGATGGTTTTATTAAAAAAGCCCCAATAAATGGGGCTTTATATTTAGAAATCGATACATACTATAGATTTTTTCTTTTTCCCATTTTCTAGCACATAAAAGTACCAATAATCTTTTGATTCTTTATCATCTTGTTTCTTCACATGGATTCTATTACTTTTTGTGTCGTAATCAGTCCATTTTTCAAATCCATTTGAATCTTTATAGTGGATTTCATTCCCTTTATCATCATAGTTGAGCCACTCTTCATAATTGTCTGACCATTTGTAATGGATTATATTGCCTTTATCATCATATTCTGGCCAACTTTCTGTCCCATCTGAATATTTCTCATGAATTTTTTTGCCCTTATCGTCATATTCAAACCAGCATTCAAAGTCATCTGAACTTTTTGAATGAATTGTATTGCCTTTATCATCAATGTCATACCACCATTCTTCATCTTCTGTCTTGTAGTATATGCTATTGCCTTTGTCATCGTAGTCAGCAAACCCATAAACTACCAGCCATTTGTTGATTTTCTTACCATCAATAATAATTTCTTTGTATACTTTCTCACCGATTTCTTGGGCAAAAGTGTTTGAGATAGCTAAAGTAAACAAAAAGCAGATGCAGATAATTATTCTTTTCATAGGCAACAGTATAGTGTAGATAGGGTAGTTTAGCAAGTTTATATATTAATAAAAATATTTTAATATACAAATGGTCAAATCCGTGGTAAAATAATGCCCAAATACATAATTATGCCCAGTATTGCATTATTCGTGATATAGGATGGAAAGGTAAAAATGCAAAAAATTGATAAAACTGAAACGTTAAAAAAGATTCTTTCTGGTAGAAGATTTACTGTAGATTATTTTCAGCGTGAATATCGCTGGGGACGCAAACAGATAGAACAGATGATTAATGATTTGCAAACAACCTTTGAGGAATTCTATGATCCTTCTCATGATCTTTCAGATGTAGCTAACTATGGTTATTACTATATGGGAAGCATTATCTGTACTGGTGAACCAAATAATAAGATTATTGATGGTCAGCAGAGATTGACTTCTCTTACATTGTTACTAATATATCTAAACAATTTGCAAAAGGATAATATTCAATCCGAAGATGACAGAATAAAAATCGATGATATGATTTATGATAATATATTTGGTAAAAAGAAATTCAATATTGATGTTCCTGAACGCGAACAATGTATGCAGGCTCTATATAAAGCAGATCCTAATTTTACTGCTAATGATGAAAGTTCCCAAAATATGCTTACGCGTTACAATGATATTACAGAATGTTTCCCAGATAATTTAAAAGAAGATGCTTTACCTTTTTTTATTAATTGGCTTATTGAACGTGTTCTATTGCTTGAAATTGACACTCCTTCTGAAGATGAGGCCCATACAATCTTTCTTACTATGAATGATAGAGGATTAAGTTTAAATAGTACTGAAATGATGAAAGCTTATATTATTCAGCAAGTAACAGAAAGTGATCGCATTGAAGTAAATCATAGATGGCAAGAAAATATAAATAAAATAAAAAATGCTTCATCCTATGATAGTAGCGGAGAAGAAAAAACAGAGGATGTAGAGTTTATCTCTATGTGGCTTAGGGCTAAATATGCTAATTCTCTTCGTGAAACAAAAAAAGATGCCAAGGATGAAGATTTTGAGCTACTTGGTGACAAATTTTATTCATGGGTAAGAAACAATGCACTTTCATGCATGAAATTACAAAAATCTAAAGATTTTAAGTCCTTTGTCATGGATGAAATGACAAGAATTACTGATTTATATTTAAGGCTAAAAAAATATAGTACAACCTTAACTAAAGACTATGAGGAAGTTTTTTATAATGCCAATAGAGATTTGAATTATCAATATTTGTTGATTATTTCTTCCATTGCCAATGCTGACGAAGATGATACAATAAGTACAAAGATAAAGATGATATCAAAATTTGTTGATGATTTTGCTTCTGTTCGTATTTTTAATTATAAAAAAGTAAACTGGAATACAAATAAATACCTTCTTTTTAAACTAATGAAAGATATTAGAAATCAAGATCTTAAGACAATAGGAATGGTGCTTTATAGAACCTTAAGAAGAATGGATGAGCAAATTGATGGACTTACAAACTTAAGTCTTAACCAATTCACTGGAAGATATATGTTACATCTTCTAGCTAGATTTACTTCATTTGTTAATGTCTTGATGGGAAATCCTTCACAATTTGATGTTTATACAGATCGAACTATGAAGGGAAACACTTATGACATTGAGCATATTCTTCCAGACAAATTTGATGATTATAAATCAGAATTTAACGATCCCAAAGAGTTTCAGACTGAGCGTCAATTTATTGGCAATTTAATAATCCTTACACGCGATAAGAATAGAAGCTACAAAGCTATGAATTATGCAGATAAAGTAAAGAATTATTCTGGTGATAATATACTAGCTCAGGCCCTTAATACCACTGCATATCATAATAATCCTCAATTCTTATCAAATGTTGCAAAAAAATATGGATTTGAAGCTATTGTTAATTTTAATAAACAAAGCATAAGAGATCGTGCAGAAATATATCTCAAAATGGCATATGATATATGGAATCCAACCGATATTAAAACTCTTTCAGGAGGATGGTCTGACGAGGAAGAAAAAGAGTTTTTCAAAAACACTAAATTCCAAGAATTCACTGTTACATATGCTGACCGAAGTTGGTCAGATGCATTAAAATATGGATTTCTTTCCGCAAATATTAACGGATCGGGAAGGTATTTATTTAATATTCAACCAGGCGATATTGTATTTTGCTATATTACTGGTAAAGGGTTTGTTGGAATTGGAGAATGCTTGGCCGATGCCGTTCCAATGTCAAATTTTAAGGTAGATGTAAATGGTACTTTAACTCCAGTTGAAATAGCACCATGGGATTCTGAAACTTCAAAAGATAAACTTGATTCCAATAATGAGTTATTTATTCGAGTTGATTGGAAGAAATTTACTACAGATCCTACAGATGGATATTGGGAAAAGGGAATGACTAGTGTTCCTCTTGTTGCTTATAAAGCTAACGATAAAACAATTTATAAAAAGGTTAAAGATCATTTTAATTTCGATGATGGTGATGATTAATAATGATTAATGGTGTAGGGACTAATATATGACAGATGCAGAATTAAAACAGCTTAAAGATAAACTGCTTGTTGTGGACTGGTACAAAGATGACAAGCCTAGAGAAATGGTTAAAGATGCTATCCGAGACTCCTTGAACGAGGATTTGCCACCTTGCTACGACAAGCCATCTTTCCAAGCCAAGATTACACTGCTGCTTAATCACTTCATAGATATGGCAGTGCAGGGCTATGGTTGGATTGCAAATGCAATTGCATAGAAAAAGTTGACATCTCCAATATCCTATTTTATATTTTAAACAAGAGGAGAAAGCAATGCCAGTTGATAAGACAAAAATCACCAGAGAGATGATTGAAAGAGCAAAGCAGTGTGCTACTGCAGATGAGCTGGTCGATCTTGCCAAAGCAGCAGGAACCGAGATTACAAAGGAAGAGGCTGAGGCCTACCTGGCAGAGCTTTCAAATTTTGAGCTTGACAGCAAGGCTCTGGATAAGGTGGCTGGTGGAAAAGAGGGTATATGTTATATGGAAGATTGCCCTAAACACACAATGTAATTGCTTTATAGACTGAATAAAGAGGTGGAGACAATGCCAATCGATAAATCAAAAATAACAATTGAGATGATCAAGAAAGCAATGGAATGCGATACAGCCGATGATCTGATTGCTCTTGCCAAGTCCGGTGGTATCGATATCACCAAGGAAGAGGCCGAAGCTTATATGTCTGAACTGGCAGATTTTGAGCTCAACAAGAAGGATCTGGATAAAGTGGCAGGAGGCGATAATTCCTGCTATATGGACGGCTGCGGTATGTTATATCCTATCTGATCCGGCATTTAAGTTCTTATCGTCTTGTTCAGATTATATATAGTTTTTTTCTTTTCTTTTCTCGGCATGACATGCCTGTATCTGGCGTTCCGGCTCTATCGGGGGTTCGGAAGCTTCTTTACAGGGGTGCGCTTCTGGCCGGTGCTGGCCTCTGTTATCGCCTGTGCCCTCATCTCCATGAACATAAAGCACTTCTTCACACCGGTAAGCGGCTACTGCATGGGGCTTTTCTTCTATCTTTTCCTGTTCACCGTTGTTTCCGATATCCTGCTCCTTGTGCCCCGGCTGCTCAGGCTTCCTTTTACCGCACATCACCTGTACAGGGGCTGCGTGATGCTTGCCGTGCTGCTTCTGACTGTCATCACCTGCATATATGGGGTGCTTAATGCCCAGCGGATCTATCATGTCTCCTACGATATTAAGCTTGAGGGGAGGGATGATTTATCCCGCCTTAACCTGGTGATGATAAGCGACCTCCACCTGGGGGCCACTGGGGCTGAGGGACGTCTTGAGAAGGTTGTCTCTGCTGTGAACGCTCTTGAGCCAGATGTGCTCTGCATCGCGGGGGATTTCTTTGACAACAACTTCAGTGCGGTGCGGGACCCGGAATCTGCCCTGGGTGTTCTGCGCAGGATTAAGACAAAGTATGGTATATATGCCTGCCTGGGGAATCACGATGCGGGCAGGACGTTCGGCCAGATGGTGGACTTTCTGGATAGGGCGGGCATCCAGGTGCTGGAAGATGATTATGCTGTCATTGATGGCAGGCTGGCCCTGGTGGGGCGGCTTGACGGGAGGCCTATAGGGGGCTTCGGAGGCCTTAGCCGGAAGGCATTGTCTGATTTCTTTGTCCGCCCGGACGGATCGATGCCTGTGGTGGTGCTGGACCACGACCCCAAAGGGGTGGACGGGTACGGCGATGAGGCCGACCTGGTGCTGTGCGGCCACACCCACCGGGGGCAGGTGTTTCCATTCCCTTTGATCACCAGAAAGATGTTTCCTGTGGATTACGGTTATTACCGGAAGGATGATTTAAGCCCCCAGGTGGTGGTTAGTTCTGGCGTGGGCTACTGGGGCATGCCAATGAGGGTGGGCACACATTGCGAGGTGGTCAGCATCCACTTTGTGCAATAAAAAAAGCCTCCGTTTTTTTTCGGAGGCTTTGTACTTTATAAAACATTTTATAAAAAAGTTGACAATTCATTTGGGCGTTTATACAGCATCCAGAACTGCTTTTATCATGATTTTTGCATCTTCCAACTTAGTGAAACCGAAGCATTTCTTGCCTAAATCCTTTAATAAAGCACCAATATGATAGATTTCTGTGTTGTCGATAATTAGGAAACGATCATGCTCAATAAGCTTTGTCTCTGCAGAAGATAATCTGCTGATGACTACGACATTCCCAACTTGAGGTCGAATTTTTCGACCTCAAGTTGGGAAGCTCTTTTCGATTAGCGGTTAATTGTTGACAGATAGAATTTCATGGAGTATATTATTAACAGCTGGGTGCAGCCTTAGAGTCAGGTTCTGGTTTCCAGATCCGCTTTTCGCCGCCCGGCTATTTTTTTGATAGATAGTATGTGAATAGTATTTATTACCTTCTTTATCTTCTTTGATTACAATACCAACAAAACCTATTTCCTTGTTTTTTCTAGAGAATTTACTTCCAAGAATAAACTGCCGTTTTTTCCCATCAAAGTTGGTATATAACAATATACTATTTTCAATTAATAAATCTAAAACGGGATATAGTGATGCTTTATATCTGTTTGGCCCTTTAAACAGGGAAGCCCTGATTCCTTTTCTTGTGATTGTTACTATTCCTACTGGAGAAATTGGTGTCTTATTCTTTATTTGTTCAAAAGCCCAATCAATCTGCTTTTTTAATATTTCACTACTCCTTCCTTTTGAAATAGTGAAAAAATCTGGAATAATATCTACATCAGCAGATAATATGGGATTAAGCAATGCAAGTTTTATTTTAATTGTTTTTAAATTATTTATGTACATTTTGTGCCTCCACTGGTATATACAGGAAAATAATTCATATTGCTTCAATTTTGGAGAAAAAAGTTTGAAAAACTTTTTAAATCTTTATAATGTCAGCAATAATATGCCTTTGCTTGTTTTTTCTTGACAACGTAAATAGGCTAATTTATATTTTAAACAAGAGGTGGAGATAATGCAGTCAGTATATGAATTCATCAAGAAGTGTGGCGTATATTACCTGGCCACTGTAGAAGTGGATCAGCCCAGGGTGCGGCCCTTCGGCACCATCAATATATTCAAGGGAAAGCTTTATATCCAGACGGGGAAGGTAAAGCCTGTTTCCAAACAGATTGCTGCCAATCCCAAGGTGGAGCTGTCCTGCTTTGACGGCGCTACATGGCTAAGGCTTTCTGGGACACTGGTGAACGATGACAGGCTGGCGCCTAAAGAGGACATGCTGAATCATTATCCTGAGCTGAAGGCAATGTATTCAGCCTCCGATGACAACACACAGGTGCTCTATTTCAAGGATGCCAAGGCAGTGTTCTCATCATTCACAGCACCGCCTAAAGTAGTGGAATTCTGAGGAGGCATACATGTCGATCGACAAATCAAAGATAACATTGGAACAGATAAAGAAGGCAATGGAATGTGAGACACCTGAAGAGCTTATTGCATATGCTAAATCTGAGGGTTTCGATATTTCAAAAGAAGAGGCCGAGGCTTATCTTGCAGAACTTGACAACATCAAGCTGGACAATCTGGAATTAGGCAAGGTTGCAGGCGGATCCTGCTATCTTGTGGATTGTGATCTATTTTCCCATGTTATAAAATAATCATACAGTGCGCTCCAGAAGCTGGTAGAGCTTCTCCTTAGTAAGTTGGTAATACAGCGGCCTGCCATGAGGACACCGGGGCATAGGCATGGCAAACACCTTCTTTATAAGGTCTATGGCTTTATCGTAGTCTATGGCATCGCCGGCCTTGAAGGCCTTTTTGCAGGCTGCCCGGGCATAGAGTTCGGTCTTTATGTTCTCGAAGTCGCCTGTCTGAGTGGTCAACAAGTTCAGAACATCATTCTTAAGCTCAAAGAAAGAGGAGGGCATTGCATCTATGTAGAGCTGACCCGACTCATCCTTCTTAATTATAATTCCGATCTCCGCGTATTTCTTCAGCTGGCTCTCTATAAGGCGTGCCACATCGGGCTCGCAGTCAATGTTGTAAGGGATCAGGAGCTGATGAATCTCGGGCTTTTCCTTAAGGAATGTGTCGAAATAGAAGCGCTCCTGGCTTGCGTGCTGGTCTATGATGTAGAGGGAATCCTCCCGCTCGCAGAGGAGGAAGCTGTCGAAGATCTGGCCCAGGTAGCGGAAATCGCCCTTGTATTCGGGGCTGGGCTGGAAGTTGATTACATCGGGTTTGTCCTTGAGCAGGTTTGAGAAGCTGCGGCTCTGGTGCTGCGGAGGAGAGAAGGTCATCTGGGTCTTCTCGGGACCGAACAAGGTCTTGGGTTCTGGGCCGGATGGCCGGAATGACGGTGCCGGGTCTGCCGGTTTCTTTATTCCAGTGTTTATCTCCGCATCCTTGGGGTAGAGGGCATCGGCAGTGCCCGCAGGTTTCTGGAGTTCACCCATGTGCTGCTTCAGAGCCTCCACAATGGTGCGGTGTATCATGGGCAGGTTGTTTATCTTTACCTCCCGCTTTGCGGGGTGGATGTTGAAGTCCACCAGCGCCGGGTCTATCTGTATGAAGACAAAGGCGGCAGGGTAGGTTCCACCGGGGAAATAGGCCGAAAGGCCATAGCACACAGCCTGTACCAGGGCAAACTCCTGGATAGGGCGCTTGTTCACGTAAATCTTGATGTCTCGGCGGTCACGGCGCACAACCTCCACACCTGGGAACAGGATGGTGACAGAGTAGCCTTCGCACTGGGCATCAACCTGGTGGTAGAGCTTTTCGGGCGCCAGAGATGGGTATGCGTCGGAAACCCTCTTTTTAAGGCTTGCGGCCGGGAGGTAAGAGGCCAGTTTGCCCTCCAGAAACAGCTTGAAAGTGATGCCGGGAAATGCCAGCGCCTTCTCGTAGAACACGGTGCGGCAGCTGGAGGTCTCGGCGGCAGGACTCTTCAGAAACTTGCGCCGGGCCGGGAGGTAGCAGAAAAGGTCCTGCACGCTCACCACTGTTCCTTTGTTGGCCGTTACTGTGCCGAAATCTTTAATATTGCCGCCGTCTATGGCGATGGAAGCTCCCTTGGAGCCATCCTCTGATGTGATTATCTCAAGCTTGGCAGAGGCCGCGATGCTGGCAAGCGCCTCGCCCCGGAAGCCCATGGTGTTAATATTGAAGAGGTCGTCGGCAGAGGAGAGCTTGGAGGTGGTATGAGGAAGGAAGCAGATGTCAAGGTCGGCCTTGGACATACCGCAGCCGTTGTCTATAACGCGAATCTCTTTTATGCCGCCACCTGTCAGGTATACCGAGATCTCGGTGGCGCCTGCGTCTATGGCGTTGTCCAGAAGCTCCCGTACAACGCTGGATGTGCGGTCTATAACTTCGCCGGCAGCTATTTTTGAAGCTGTGACCTTGTCTAATACATGGATTTTTCTCTCTTCGCTCATACTTACAGTTTAACCGATACTGGACAAATTTCAACCCTAAAGTATAATTAAAGGGAAGGAGAATGTATGGGACTTAATGACACTCCAAGCGGAGAAAGGCTGCATATAGCGCTGTTCGGACGGCGGAATGCCGGGAAATCGAGCCTGATTAACGCAATTACTGGCCAGGATCTGGCCGTTGTATCTGATATAAAGGGAACTACAACAGACCCTGTCTCCAAGGCTATGGAGCTTCTGCCTCTTGGCCCTGTGATGATGATAGACACCCCGGGTCTGGACGATTCCGGTACCCTTGGTGACCTGCGGATAAAGAAAGCCTACCAGGTGCTGAACAAGACCGACATTGCTCTTCTGGTGGTGGATGCGGCCGAGGGTTTTGCCCCCGAAGACCAGCTGATACTGGACCGGATCAAAGCCAAGAACATTCCATACATCGTGGTGATGAACAAGTGCGACCTGCTACCATCCTGCGGTTCAGGTGATGAGCATACCATCTACGTAAGCAGTACTGCAAAGACCAACATCTACGAGCTCAAGGAGATGATTGCCCGCCAGGTTAAGCCTGATGGCGATGCAAAGCGGGTTATCGGCGACCTGATAAAAGAGGGCGATATTATCGTTCTGGTGGTACCTATAGACAAGGCTGCGCCGAAAGGGCGCCTTATACTGCCTCAGCAGCAGACAATAAGGGATATACTGGACAGCCAGGCCACCGCAGTGGTGTGCCAGAACACAACGCTGGAGGCTACACTGAAGAATCTGGGCAAGAAGCCTGTGATGGTGGTCACCGACAGTCAGGTGTTCGCCCAGGTCTCCAAGATTGTGCCGGCTGACATACCTCTGACATCTTTCTCCATCCTTTTCGCACGTTACAAGGGGAACCTGGCACAGGCGGTGAGGGGCGTGGCTGCGCTAAAAAGCCTTAAGGACGGAGATACTATGCTTATAGCCGAGGGATGCACCCACCACAGGCAGTGCAACGACATAGGCACAGTGAAGCTGCCTAATTGGATACTGCAGAACACTGGAAAGAAGATAAACTTTGAGTTCACAAGCGGTACCGAGTTCCCGGTAGACCTGGGCCGGTACGCTATGGTGGTGCACTGCGGTGGCTGCATGCTGAACGAGCGGGAGATGAAGTACCGCCTGCGCTGCGCCGAGGACGAGGGTAAGCCGATAACCAACTATGGCATACTGATCGCCTATGTTACGGGCATCCTGAAGCGGAGTGTGGCTCTTTTCCCAGATATTGCCGCTTTATTGGATTAATAGCAGTTAGATTTGAAGATTGCCTCGGGGTAGTAGTGCTTCAGGATGTCCCTGTAGCCGATGCCCGATACTGCCATGCCGGCAGCGCCGGTCTGGCACAGTCCCACGCCGTGTCCCCAGCCTCCGCCTATGAAGAGGAAGGTGTTGGGCAGGCCGTTACGGGCCAGCTGATATTCGCAGATAAACATGGAGCTCTTGAGGCCTCCCAGTTTGGCCCGCATATCGCGGGAGCCGATTACTATTACGCCCAGTGTGCCCTGGATGGTGAGGCTGGTGACACGGCCACTTATGTCGCGGCTGTTTACCTGCACACCCTTGATATGGCCTATGGTGTGGCCCGGGTCCACCAGGTTCTCAAGCTCCTCCCGGGTGAACTGGATGGCCCACCGGTACGCCGGGTACGCGGCATAAGGGGCTACGTAGCAGTACATGGGGGCGGGGCTTTTTATGAAGCTGGCCATCTGGCCGGGGCTTGGCTCTGTAGAGAATGCTTTTACCTTTTTATCGGGAACTGCTGTCAGGAACCCCTGGTTGTAGCTCCCCCAGGCGGTAGCGGGGGTTGAGGTGTAACCCCCGCTATTGGTGCAGAACACTGCATCAATCGGGCTGCCCAGAGGTGTGAACAGGGCCTGGCCGAAGGTCTCTGCCACAGCAGCTGTGGTCTGTTGCTTCTCTCGGTTGTACCCGCGGTACGCGGTGTTTACCCCCACGTATACATCGTACTGGGCTGTGGCCGAGGCCTGCATCTTCAGGAGTATGTAGCTCCGGGCAGCCACCGCCTGGGCCTTGAGGGCCTCATAGTGCCAGTCCGGGAACATCTCGGAGGGGAGCACACCGTACAGATATTCCTCCAGGTCTATATGGTTGATGATCATAAGGGCTTTGTCCTTGATAAGTACTTCGATGTCGCCCCTGAATTCACTGCCAGAAGAAATGGCTTTGGAGGCTCCTGACCTGGTTCTTAAGTCTGTGAGCTTGATTGTTCCCTTGCCGTTTTTGTTTGATATTTTGTATGAATTCTTTACGCTTTTTATAAGTTTACCTTGACTATATACAGAAATTGTACTGTTTTCAAAGTTTACATTTAAAACTTCACTAGTTTGACTGAGAGTTGCTTTGAAGGAAGTGATATGCTCTGCAATGCATGCCCGGACTATGCGGCCCGACTTTTTTCCTGCAAAATTGGCTGGCAGAGTCTTGGCTGGTTTTATCGGCGGTGGGCTGAAGTATCCGTCGCCCCGGGCCATGGTGGAGTACCGTCCCCTGAGCACTTTGTCGGCCTCTTCCTTTTTGCCCAGCTTCTCCTTTACCCGTGCCAGGGCAGGCCTTGCCGAGGAGAATGTCCGTTCCGATGCCAGGGCCAGGTCATAGTATATCTCAGCCTTGATCAGATCCCCTTTGCGCTCGGCGCAGTGGCCTGCCTGGTAGTAGCTGACAGCGGTGAACATGTTGTCGCCCTGGAAGCTGGTGTATATATCCATGGCTTTGGTCAGATTCCCCATCTCCTCATAATACCGGCCTATGTAGAAGTTGAGCTCGCCGTCCGGGTCCTTGAAAGGGAGGAGCCGGGTGGCATACTGAGTGTTGCCTGCCTTTACTGCTGCTATGAAGGCAAGTCGCTTGAGTTCGGGGTTTGTATCTTTATAAGAATTGGCCAAATTTATGGCTTTCTCGGGCTCTCCGCTCTGGAAATAGCCTTGGATTGCCATTTTGGCCTCGTCGGCAGTCATTCCGAAGACAGAATTAAGGGTAAAAAGGGCAAAAAGAAGGAGTAAAAGGGCTTTTCTCATCAGCACTCCCACTTGCCCTGGTCTATCTTGCTCTTGATGCCTGCTACTTTGGTGAATATCTTGTCCAGTTTGTCTGCTTCTTCACGGCACATCATGGCACGGGAGAAGATGTCACGGAAAAAGCGCTGCATCTCCTCAGATCCGTCTATCTTGAAGAATCCTATGGCCCTGAAGTTCTCTATCAAGTGGCTGCAGATCTCATCCATCCTCTGGCTTGAGAGGGGGGTGAAGGTGCGCTTGGGCAGTCTCTTAAGGCTGGCACGGAACAGGTGGTAGCACATGATCTGGACAGCATGGGACAGGTTAAGGGATGGGAAATCGTCGGAGGTAGGGATTGACACCACGGCGTTGCACTCGGCCAGCTCATCGTCGGTAAGGCCGTGCTCCTCATTCCCGAACACTATGGCAACCTCGCCCTCGGTCATCTGGCATATCTGCTCACACATCTCCTCGGGCAGGAATGTGCGGTACTTGCGCTTTCTGCCAGCCCTGCGGCTGGTTCCCACCGAGATGGCTGTCCCCACAAGGGCTTCCTTTAAGGTAGGAAAGAACTGGGCGTTCTGATAGATATCGAAGGCGTGGACAGCGCGTACTTCTATGGTATGCTCATCGTACTGCTGTGGGTCTGCTATTATAAGCTGGTGTATTCCCATGGTCTTCATGCTGCGGCATACGGCACCTATGTTTCCGCTGTCGTCTGGGTGCACCAGGACTATCTTTATCCGCTCTTTGATATCACTCATAGATAGAAAAGTACACTAAAACAGCTCTTTTAGCAATCAGCAGGCACCCTTGACAGACCAATTTATTATAAATATAAATAATTAAGGATTTATTTTGCAAAATAAATATATTTGTGTCCTGGACGACACCGATTTGATACCAGAACTATGCGGTTATGGCGACCGCAATCTCAAAGCTATAGAGGAGAAGCTGCAGGTTCCAGTCTATTGCCGTGGCAACGAGATACTGCTTGAGTCTGATGACAAGACTAAGCAGGAGCTCTTCAGTCAGGTGATCGGAAAGATGCGCACCTACGCCCAGAAGGGCATTTCCCCAGACCAGGACATGATAACAACCCTGTTCAACGAGGCCGAGGCCGGCACCTCGGAATCCAGCAAGGACTATTCCATTACAATAGCGGGCTCAAGCCGCCGGGTGTTCCCCCGGAACAAGAACCAGATGCGCCTTTTAGAGCTCTTTGACTCCAAGGACCTGGTATTTGCCATAGGCCCTGCCGGCACCGGAAAGACATACCTGGCTGTGGCTAAGGCGCTGTCTGAGATTATGCAGAAGAAGTACCGCAAGCTGGTTATAACCCGGCCGGTGGTGGAGGCGGGGGAAAGCCTTGGGTTCCTGCCCGGCGACCTGGCCCAGAAGATAAGCCCGTATCTGAGGCCCCTCTACGATGCCATGGAGAGCCTCCTTTCCTTTGAGGCTGTGGCCAAGCTGGAGGAGACCGGGGTTATAGAGGTGGCCCCTCTGGCATATATGAGGGGTCGGAGCCTTGACCACTGCTACATAATTCTGGATGAGGCTCAGAACACCACAAGGGAACAGATGAAGATGTTCCTTACCCGCATTGGAGACCATTCCCGGGCTATTGTGACCGGCGATGTTACCCAGATAGACCTGCCAAATAAATCGGCTTCCGGCTTAGTGGAGGCTGCCAAGATACTAAAAGACATAGATGACATCGGTTTTTTGGAATTTTCTCCCGGTGACATCGTCAGAAACCGTCTGGTAAAGAAAATTATAGATGCGTATGAAAAAAATAAGTGAACTGTTGCGGTACATAAAGGACCAGGGGCATAAGACCATAAAGGTTGTGTTTCTATGCTCGTTCATCCTGGACCTGCTTTTCATAGTCCTTTTAAGCCGTATGGAGACTCTCTCTGACCGCTCCAACCAGATTCAGCCCGGAATGGTGGCAGAGAAGGACATTGTTGCAGACAGGGACATCCAGTACATAGACAGCAATGCTATGTCCAAGCTCAAGTATGACACCGAGAAGAAGATTCTGCCTATCTTCAAGGTGGATTCCGGTGTCACAGCCAATGTGGTGGCTGCCTTCGGGGAGTTCACCAGCACTCTCCAGAACTACTTTGCCGAGAACATGGATTACGATGCTTTCTCCGCCCTTAGCGAGAAGCTTAAGGCCGACGGGTACAATATAAGCACCGACTTCCTTTACGGCATGGGCAAGAGCCCGGCTGCCAGCCAGATACTGGAGACAGCCCGAAAGGCCCTGGAGGATGTTATGACCGTGGGAGTCATGGACAACACTGCGGCCGGCTACGATAAGAACCAGACTGCCGAGGTATGGCGGTGGAGGGAGAACCTGCGGGAGAAGGAGGATATAGCCCTTACCGACCTGATGACTAAGGACAAGATACCAGACTTCATCAAGAGCCGCTACAGCTCCTTCCTGGACAAGACTGACCTGCAGACTGTGGTGCTCTTTGTGCAGCAGTTTGCCAAGGAGAACCTGTTCTACGACTACGACGAGACCAATAAGAAGAAGGAGACCCTGCTGGCCAACCTTGACCCGGTATACAAGACTCTGCTGGAGGGCGATGTCATCGTAAAGAAGGGCTTCATCATATCGGACACCGACATGGAGAAGATAGAGGCCCTCAAAAACAGCTCGGGCAAGCTCAATCTGGGCGGTGTAATCGGAACTGTCATCTTCCTTATCTGCCTGTTCCTGTTCGGAATGGTGCTTGTTCCGTTCGTAATGCAGCGGAACGGGGCCAGAAAGTACAGCTATATGCTCTTCTTCCTTATCTTGATACAGATTTTCTTCTTTCTGTTCCTTATTCTGGTTAAGACCCCGCCGCTCTTTGACAACCTGATAGCGGCCTTGATCATACCGTCTGCCACATTCTCCATGCTGCTCTCCATTGTGTGCAGCTCCCTGGCAGGCATAGCATTTGCCTTCATATCGTCGCTCATAGTGTTCCTTTTCGACATGAACAGTGCCCTGGCCGCCATATTCGTGGTGCTTTCGGGCATCTCGGGAGCAATGGTAGTGCGGAACTATACAAAGAGGATTCAGCTTATCCAGTCGGGCGCGTACCTGGGAATAATCAATATGTTCCTCATGCT
>JAEEGG010015523.1_pt1 | contig 15965 bp, 9 predicted proteins | sample 9134161 | NCBI WGS metagenome assembly JAEEGG01 (sample SAMN16246543, study PRJNA631951) | gut metagenome | biome: gut microbiome; feature: rumen; material: CR-attached | host: Bos | place: Iran: Karaj | collected 2018-10
CGCCTCCGCAATGCTGTGGATCCTTCCCGCATCCCTGTGCGGGTGTCTCCGGAAAACCCTTTGCGAGAAATCGTAACTGGAAAGCCCGGAAGCCGTGCCGATCCACATCCGGCCGTCGCTGCCCATCAGCAGGGCCATGATGCTGTTGTTCGGGAGGGACAGGCTGTCCGCCGCATGGGAGTAGAAGGTGCGGAACTCATAGCCGTCATAGACGTTGATGCCGTTCTGGGTCCCGAACCAGATGTTGCCCAGCTTGTCCTGCTCGATCGCCAGCACGGTGTTCTGCGACAAGCCGTCAGCGACATTGAGATGCCGGAAGGTCATGTCCATTTCCACTGCAGCGGCCCGGATAGTCACAAAGATGGAGAGAATCGCGGCCGATAGCCGACAATATGTCGAAAGTCTGTTGGACATCTTAAAAATTTTTATCAACTTAGGCCCGCAATACTCGCTTTTAGGGCTTTGGTTTTCATGGGTTTGGACAAATTTAAAACCTTTTGGACAAATACAAAATCGATTTTGTATGTTTTTTAAAGAAAATGAGAGGATAGTAAAACCTACAGCGCCCCGAGTTCGGTATATTTGTGATACGCTTTAAAACGCATTTTCACTATCAACCCATTCTTAATTATATGACACGACTGAGATCAATTCTTATCGCGTTCATCCTGGTACTACCGGTATGGACGCTTTCCGGACAGTCTGTCCGTGTCAGCGGCAAGGTCGTCGGCAGCGACGGCGTAGAGCTGATTGGTGTCGGAGTCCAGGTCAAAGGCGTACCGGGAGGTGCGGTGACCGGCCTTGACGGCAATTACTCGATCGAGGTAGCCGATCCTTCATCCGCTACGCTCGTCTACACCTGCCTTGGCATGCAGACCCAGGAACTCCGCGTCAATTCCAGAAAAGTCATCAACGTGACGATGGAACCCGACGCGGTCATGCTCGATGAAGTGGTTGCCATCGGTTATGCGACCATGAAACGCCGCGACCTCACCGGCTCCGTCGCATCGGTCGGCAGCGAAGAGCTCTCGAAGGTTCCCGTCAGCGACGTCACCCAGGCGCTTGCCGGCCGCATGGCCGGTGTCCAGGTGCTGTCCAGCGAAGGGTCCCCTGACGCCAGCATCTCCATCCGGGTGCGTGGCGGTATCTCCATTACCCAGAGCAATGAGCCGCTCTACATCGTCGACGGTTTCCCCACGGAAGACGGCCTCGCGTCGCTCGACCCGGCTGAGATCGAGACGATCGACATCCTCAAGGACGCGTCTTCCACCGCCATCTACGGTGCCCGCGGCGCGAACGGCGTCGTCGTCGTGACGACGAAGTCCGGGAGCAAGCGCAACCGCACGGACGTCACGTTCGACAGTTCCGTCGGCGTACGCAAGATCGCGAAGAAACTGGATGTCCTTTCACCGTATGAATTCGTCCTTGCCGACTACGAGCGTTCCGTCCTGGATGCCAGTTCGGGGCTGGAGAAGTTCGAAAACAAGTACGGCGCGTTCGCGGACATCAATAAGAATTACGCCAACCGTCCTGGGATCGACTGGCAGGAAGAGACGCTCGGACGCACCGCCGTCGTGCAGAACTACCGCGTCGGCGTCAACGGCACTTCCGACCGCGTCCGCTACAACATGGCTTATTCCTATTACGATGAAGAAGGCGCCATGGTCTACAGCGGCGTCAAGAAGCACAACATCTCCTTCAGCCTCAACCACAAGGTCAACAAGCGCCTGACCGTCACGGCGCGCCTCTCGTATGACCAGCGCAAGGTGACCGGCATGGGTACTTCCGGCGACGGCTCTTCCGGTACCGGTGACCGTTTCAACAAGATGCAGCACATCCTGCAGTACCGGCCCACCTACGGCATCAAGGGCGACGACTCCGTGCTCCTCAAGGGAGAGGATCCAGCGCTCGCGGACGATTCCGGCAACGTGATGCAGAATCCCCTGATCTCCGCTTCCGAGGAGACCAAGGACAGGACCTACCGTACCATCCAGGCCAATGGCGGCTTCACCTTCAATCTCGCGAAGGGACTGTCTTTCAAGAACACCACCGGCATGCGGTATCAGACCCGCCGTTTCGACATCTTCTTCGGAGACCAGTCCGTGACGGCCAAGCGGACCAGCATCAACGGCAGTATCCAGAACACGGAAAGCGGCTCCTTCCAGACTTCCAACGTGCTGACCTATAATCTGGAGAAAGGGGACCACTCCTTCACCGCCATGGCCGGACAGGAGTGGGTGTCGGCCTGGACCACCATGTTCAAGGCCTCTGCGACCAACTTCCCCAACGACGAGATCGGCCTGAACGACCTGAGCCTCGGCATCGCCGCTCCGGGCGAGTCCAGTGTCAATTTCGATGACAAGCTGCTGTCCTTCTTCACCCGTGTCAACTATTCCTTCAGGGACAAGTACATCATCTCGGCCTCGTTCCGTGCCGACGGTTCTTCCAAGTTCGGAAAGAACAACAAGTGGGGTTATTTCCCTGCGGTCTCGGCTGCCTGGCGCATGATCGACGAGCCCTGGATCAAGGACCTGGGGGTCTTCTCCGACCTCAAGTTCCACATCGGCTACGGCCTTGCGGGTAACAACCGGATCGCCAGCTACAGCAGCCTCGCCGTCATGGATTCCGTGACCTATCCTCTCGGTGACGGCACCCAGAGCGGATACGCTTCCAAGCAGATCCCCAATCCTTTCCTGAAATGGGAGGCCAACAAGACCTTCAACGCCGGTCTCGACCTCGGTTTCTTCAACCAGCGGCTCGTGATCTCGCCCGAGGTCTATGTCAACAGGAGCAGCAACCTGCTCCTGGATGCCAAGCTGCCCGACTCTTCCGGCTATACCAAGATGGTCATCAATGCCGGTGAGACCGAGAACAAGGGTATCGACCTGACCGTCAGCACGATCAACGTGGCGGCGAAGAACTTCACCTGGCGCAGCACGCTGACCCTGTCCCACAATGTCAACAAGGTCGTCCGGCTCACGGGCGAGAAGGTCCAGTACTGGGAGGCCTCCTTCGGATACAGCCAGAACACCCACCAGATCGGTGAAGGACAGCCCCTTGGGCAGTTCTTCGGCTTCGAGACCGACGGCATCTACCAGGTCGGCGACTTCGACTACACGGAAGCCGGCGGATATGTCCTGAAGGACGGGATCGCCTATCGCGGCGACAAGAACCAGATCAAGCCCGGCAACTGGAAGTTCAAGAATACGGACAAGAGCGAAGACAACCAGATCACGGATTCCGACAGGACCGTCATCGGCAACGCCCTTCCGATCCTCTACGGAGGTTTCAACAACACCTTCGTCTTCAAGAATCTCGACCTGTCCGTCTACTTCACTTACAGTTACGGCAACGACATCCTGAACGCGACCAAACTGACCAATGCCAGGTGGGCGCAGGAGAACCGGAACGCCCTCGCCATCACCGACCGGGCGCACCGCTTCACCTATGTCGATGATGCCGGAAACGTCGTGAAGGATCCCGCGGCCCTGTCCGCTCTCAACCAAGGCAAGACCTACGCCGGCTACTACGACAGCAACAACGGAGCCATGTACATCCATTCGTGGGCGGTCGAAGACGGTTCTTACCTTAAACTCAGCAACGTCACCCTCGGCTACACCCTCCCTTCCAAGCTCGTCCAGAAGGTCGGCATCAACAAGCTCAGGGCGTATGTGACCGGAACCAACCTCTATACCTTCACCAAGTACACCGGCCTCGATCCGGAAGTCTCGACGATGTCCAGCTACCTGACCCCCGGCGTCGACTTCGGCGCCTATCCGAGAAGCCGTTCCGTCGTATTCGGTGTCAATGTGACTTTCTAAAACATGGCAGATATGAAAAGATATTTGATTGCGGCCTTTGCCGTACTGCTGTCCGTCGCTTCATGCTCTCTGAGGGAAGAACCGCTTTCGATGTATGAGAAGGACACGTATTTTGCCAGCGAAAGCAAGGCTAAGATGGCCGTGGCAGGCGCTTACAGCTGCCTTTCCACCAGTAAACACTATGGTCAGTGGGAGATGGCCATGCCCTCCTCCGACGACACGTATTATATCAACGGAACGGGGTCCGACAACACCCGCCGTGACATTTCCCACTACAACAACACCCTCACGTCCAGCAACTCCTGGATCGAGGCCTCCTGGATGTACAAGTATCTGGGCATCGACCGCTGCAACGTGGCGATAGACGGGATTGAGCACATGGATGGCTTCGCCGACAACGCGAACCTCAGGAGCCTGGACGCCCAGGCCCGTTTCCTCCGTGCTTTCCTCGCCTTCGACGTCGTCAAGTACTGGGGCGATGCTCCGTTCTCGACGGATTTCACCGCGGGCTATGACGCCGCTTTCAAGCCCCGCCGCGACCGTGAGGAGATCTATGACGCCATCCTCGACGACCTGAAGTACTGCACGGACAACCTCCCCATGGCCAATGCCACCAGCAGCCCCGAGGTCCCCTGCCAGGCAGCGGCGCACGCCCTTGCGATGCGGGTCCTCCTCCAGAGGGCCGGTTACAGCCTCAAGCTGGACGGCACCATTACCCGTCCCGACGATGCCACCCGCAAGAAATACTTCGATGCGGTCATCGCCGAGTGGGAGGCCATCCAGGCCAAGGGTTTCCACGGTTTCTACACCGGAGGCTACACCCAGCTGTTCAAGGATTTCTCCGCAGAGGTCCTGAACCAGCAGGAGAGCCTCTGGGAGATCGCCTTCCATCCCATCGGAGCCACCTATTCGGAGAATGACGGCTTCTGGGGCACCTGGAACGGCCCCCTGGTCAACGCCCCCTCCGGCGAAGCGGGCACAGACTATGATCCGTCCAAGGTGATGGGCCGGGCCAATGCCTTCTTCCGCGCGGTGCCTGCCTGGAAGGATTTCTTCGAGGCCTCCGACGAAAGGCGCGACGTGATGATCTGCGACTACCAGTACAACTGGAGCAACGGCGCCCACGTGAAGAAGAGCAACACCAAGGCTCCCAAGAACTGGTATCCCGGCAAGTGGCGCCGCGAATGGATGAAACCCGGTTTCTTCCATCCCAATGCGACCAACGTCAACTTCTGCCCGCTGCGTTATGCCGATGCCGTGCTCATGGCCGCCGAGGCATATAACGAGACCGGCAACACTTCCCAGGCGTGGACGCTTCTCAACAGTGTCCGCACCCGGTCCGGGGCCACTCCGATCGACAATTCGAACTACGCCAGCCTGATGAAAGCCCCCAAGGTCTATGACCTTCCTTTCATCGACGACGGCAACGATGCCGGCAAGTTCCGCACCGCCCTCTACTACGAACGGGCGTTCGAGCTTGCGTTCGAGGGCCAGAGGAAATGGGACCTCATCCGCTGGGGCTGCATCAAGTCCGCGCTCCAGCTCTTCGAGTCCAAGCTCCCGTCCTCCTGCGCCGGCCTTTATATCGCCGGAACGAACTTCGTCTCGGGCAAGCACGAGCTGTTCCCGATCCCCCTGAAGGAGATCCAGTCCAACCCTGCACTCGGAGGCAAGAACAATCCCGGTTATGAATAGTAAACCTGCGAGGCTGAATCCCCGGCTGACGGCAACCCTGATGCTGTCGGCCGGGGCGGCCTTCGCATCTTCCCTGCACGCCGTGACGCCGCCCGACCGCCCCAATATCCTCTGGCTGACTTTCGAGGACGCCAGCTGGTATCTGTTCGGCTGTTATGGCAATCCCGAGGTGCACACGCCCGTGATCGATTCGCTCGCCGCCAACGGCATCCGTTTCAGCAACGCCTGGGCTGCGGCACCCCAGAGCTCCGCCGCCCGGTCATCGCTGATCACGGGCTGCTATGCCACCACCTACGGCATGGATTTCCATCCGTATCCTTTCGATACGCCCGGAGACATCTTCTTCCCGCAGTTGCTGCGGGATGCAGGCTACTACTGTACCAACAACAACAAAACGCATTACAACACCACCCGGGACCACGGTGCCTGCTGGGACGAATGTGACAAGACGGCTTCCTACAACAGCCCGAACCGCGCTCCCGGCCAGCCGTTTTTCGCGGTGTTCAACTGCGTGGCTTCCCACATGGGGCGCTACCGCACCTTCCATACCGACGGGCGCCGGGATTACACCACGGAAGGGATTTATCCGTCCCGGCTGACCCTGCCGCCACACCTTCCGGACCTGCCGCAGGTCCGCTCGGACTATGCGGCCAACCTCGAAGCGGCCCAGGACATCGACACCTGGGTGGGCTTCTTCCTCCGCGACCTCGAGGAGAAAGGTTTGTCGGACAATACCATCATCTTTGTCTACAGCGACCACGGGGGCTGCCAGCCCAGGGGCAAGGGCTTTGTCTTCGAGACGGGCCTCCGCGTCCCCATGGTAGCCTACTTCCCTCCGAAATACCGGGACCTTTATCCGCGTGTCCAGCCCGGGACCGACGGGCGGCTCGTCAACTTCGTGGACCTAGGTCCCACCGTGCTTTCGATCGCCGGCATCAAGCCTCCCGGGCGGATGCAGGGGCGCGCCCTGATGGGCCGGTATGCGGACAAGGCCGGGAAGGAGATCGACTTCGCCTTCACGTCCAACCAGCTGCACCACTTCGTGCCGATGCGGGCGGCGAGGGACGGTTCGCACAAATACATCAGGAGCTATATCCCTTACCGGCAGGAAGCCCTGCGCAACTACTATCAGTGGGGGATGCCGGCCAACAAGGCCTGGGACGAAGCCGTCCTCCTCGGACGGATCACCGATCCCAGGTATCTCGCTCCTTACCGCGCCCACGGGGCGGAGCGCCTGTACGACCTCCGCAGCGACATCTTCGAGCTGAATGACCTTTCGGGCGATGCGTCCCAGGCCGCCGAACTGGAAAAGCTGTCCGCTGCGCTTTCGGACCACATACGCCGGACTTCGGACCTCGGATTCTTCCTCCCGACTTCCCGCGAAGGAGTCAACCTCTATGAGAAGGTCCGCTCGGAGCGTTTCCCCCTGGACCGGCTCTACGACCTCGTGGAGAAAGCCGGAACGGCCGGGACCGCCGATTACTCCTATCTGCTGGACAACCTCTCCTCGGAGTGCCCCGAATTCCGATTCTGGGCCTGCGTGGGGATGGCCGTCCTTTCGACGGGCGGACATTTGTCACAAGCCCCCGGGGCACTCTCCGGGCTGCTTTCCGACAGCAACCCTTACGTCGCTGCGGAAGCCGCCCTCGCCTGTGCATACGCCGGCATGCCCGAAGAGGCGGTGCGCGTGCTCGTGACGGCGGGAGGCCCTTACAGGAAAGCGTACCTTTCGGCTCTCGAGTGCCTTGCGCTCGATCCTGCGATGGCTCGGTACATCCTGCCGTGGAAGGACAGGCTTGTGTCCGAGGCGGAGGCCCTGCCGAGGCTCGAGAACGAGGATGAAGGACTCATGGTCCGCGGGATCCTCGCCGACCTGGGCTGCCTGTCCGTCTGGGACATCCACGGCCCCGAAAGTTATGATGCCGGACTGAAACTGAATCACGGCAGGCGCAAGATGCTGCCTCTGCCCTAACCGTTGCTAATTGATTCTGAGATGAGACCCATACAATTGCTGTTCGCAGCCTTCCTCCTTCTGACCGGAGTGTGCTGCCAGGCGGGAGGAAGCCAGGCGGAGAAAGTCCCGGCGGGGACTGCCGTCTCCATCCCCGACCCGCCGGAGGGCCACCCGAGGCTGTACCTCGGGCGCAAGGACATTCCCGCCCTCAAGGCCAGGATCGAAAGCCCGCAGGGCCAGAAGATCCTGAAGACCCTCTCCCGGCTCGGCGAGGACCGCACGCCTGAAGAGGAAGCCGCAGAGACCGACCGCGGTTTCCGCTATTACCAGAAAATGAGGGGGCTGACCTCCCGCGCCCAGGTCGATGCCCTGAATTATCTGGTTTACGGCGACGAAGCGGCGGCGAGAAGGGCGATCAGCGGCATGCTGGACTCCCTCAGGCATACCCGTTTCGGCACGAAGAACGACCTGTCCCGCGCCAGCGGCATCATGCTGATGGTGGGGGCTGTGGTGTATGACTGGTGCTATGACCGGTTCACCCCCCAGGAGCGGCAGCAGTACGTCGATGAGTTCGTGAGGATCGCCGGGACCATGGAATGCGGTTACCCGCCCAAGCGCAACGAGTACCTGGCCGGTCACGGGTCCGAGTGGATGATCCTCCGGGACATGCTCTCTGCGGGCATCGCCGTCTATGACGAGTACCCGGACATGTTCGACCACGTCCGGGAGATGCTGCAGGAGGATTATATCCCCATCCGCAACTACACCTACCAGGGCCTGAACTACCATCAGGGCACCAGTTATGCCAACGTCCGCCTGAGCAACGACTTCATCTCCCTCTGGATCCTGGACCGCATGGGTGCGAAAGACCTTTACGTGCCCGAGATGCGGGAGGTCCTGTACGACTTCATCTACCGCCGCCGCCCCGACGGACTGGTGCTTCCTTCCGGGGACACGAACCACATCCGGGGAAAGGCGGATGCGTATCCCATCCCGATGATGCTCGCTTCCAGCTACTGGCATGACGCCTACCTGGCCGGGGAATGGGAGATCAAGCCTTCGATGGAGCCCCACTGCCTCCTCCTGCAGTTGCTCTGGCAGGACTTCGACCTGAAAGGACGCGGTCCGGAGGGACTTCCCCTGTCCCGTTTCAGCCCGTCTCCCTACGGATGGATGATTGCGAGGACCGGCTGGGACGACGACAGCGTCATCGCCGAGATGAAGGTCAACGAGCAGTTCTACGGCAACCACCAGCATCTCGACGGCGGTGCGTTCCAGATCTATTACAAAGGCCCCCTTGCGATCGATTCCGGCATGTACCAGACGGTGGAGGGCGGTTACAACAGCCTCAACAACAAGTGCTACACCAAGCGGACCATCGCCCACAACTCATTGCTGGTCCACGATCCCGCCGAAGTCTTCGAATGCTACAATTACGGCGGCGCCGACAAGACCCCTACCGCGGCCAACGACGGCGGTCAGCGGCTTGTGGGCAAGGGGTGGGACACCTGCCGTTCCTTCGAGGATCTCCTGAGTGAAGAGTACACGGTCGGCAAGACCCTCGCCCAGGGTTTCGGACCCTCGCAGGACCGTCCCGAGTTCACCTGGCTGAAAGGGGACATCACCCGGGCGTATTCTTCGAAGGTTTCTTCCGTGATCCGTTCCTTTGTGTTCATGAACCTGAAGGACAAGCGGATCCCGGCGGCGCTGGTCGTATATGACCGTGTCGTTTCCACCGACCCTTCGTTCCGCAAGGCCTGGCTGCTCCACAGCATCGAGGAGCCGGCCGTCTCCGGAGGCGGCTTCACGGTCAGCCGGACATCCGACGGGGATACGGGCATGCTCCGCTGCGACTGTCTCTCTCCCGAAGGACTTACCATCGAAAAGGTGGGCGGTCCCGGGAAGGAGTTCTTCGTGGACGGGGTGAACTATCCTGCCACGCCCCAGCCCAGCCGGCCGGATGTCGCCGGTGAGAGGGGCGCATGGCGGGTGGAGGTTTGCCCGGGCGCGCCTGCGCTGCAAGACTGCTTCCTCAACGTGATGCAGGTCGCGGACAACGACTGCCGGTCTTTCCACCCGGTCAAGCGTCTGGAGGGAGACCGGGTCTGCGGTGTCCTGATGGCCGGCAGAGGCGTGCTGTTCGATAAGGAGCTGCAGGTCCTGGACGGGCAGTTCTCGCTCGACCTGCCGGAAAAGTGCATGCTGCTCGTCACCGATCTCGCTCCCGGAAGCTGGAAGGCGGTAAGCAACGGAAAAACGATCAAGAAAACACTGAAGGTCACCCAGGATGGACATGCCGTGTGCCTGGAGGCTCCTGCCGGGACCCTGACGATGATAAAAGAATAAAAGCAAATGATGAAGACCAGAATACTCCCTGCCCTTATTTTCCTCGCACTCTGTTTTTCCCTGTCCGGCTGCAAGGGCCCTGCGCCCAGCGACAAGGATGTGGACCGCTCGCTCCGTACGGCTGTCTTCCAGATGAAGGCGCTGGGGCAGTTGTATTATGATTCGGATGTTTTCCCCAGGTCCTGGGATGAGCAGACCGGCAGTTACAATGAATTCACTTACCGCGACTGGACCTGCGGCTTCTATCCCGGCTGCCTGTGGCTGTGCCATGAACTGACGGGGGACGGGGAGTGCAGGGACCTTGCGGAGCATTTCACGGCCAAAGTCAAGGACGTCCCCTTCATGACCCATACCCACGACCTGGGATTCATGGTCCTGTGCAGTTATGGCCTGCAGTATGCCATCGAGGGCGACGATGTCTCCCGGGAAGCGGTCATCCAGGCCGCCCGGTCCCTCGCCTCCCGGTTCAACCCCGGAATCGGCCTGATCCGTTCCTGGGATTTCGGCAAATGGCATTATCCCGTCATCATCGACAACATGATGAACCTCGAACTGCTTTTCAAGGCCAGTGAGCTGACCGGAGACCCTGTCTACAGGGACATCGCCGTCAGCCACGCGAATAAGACGATCGCGAATCATTTCCGCGGAGACAATAGTTCCTGGCATGTCGTGAGTTACAACGACGACGGCACGGTCGAGATGAAGACCACGCATCAGGGCTATTCGGACGACTCCCGGTGGGCCCGCGGCCAGGCATGGGGCCTGTACGGCTACACGATGTGCTACCGTTTCACCTCGGATCCGGCCTATCTCGACCAGGCGAAGAAGATCGCCTCCCTCATCATGGACCTTCCCACCATGCCTGACGACGGTATCCCTTACTGGGACTACGACGCCCCGGGTATCCCCGACGAGCCGAGGGACGCTTCCGCAGCGGCGATCACCGCTTCCGCCTTGCTGGAGCTGCAGGGCATGGTTGAGGAGCCCCTTGCAGGGGAATATGTCCGTTATGCCGAAAAGATCCTCTCTTCGCTCTGCTCGCCGGCTTACCTGGCCGCTCCCGGCACCAACGGATCGTTCATCCTCAAGCACTCCACGGGCGCTGCACCGAAAGGCAGCGAGGTGGACGATGCGATCAATTACGCCGACTATTATTTCCTCGAGGCGCTGAAACGCCTGAAAAAACTCAGAAACCCGTGAAGCAGCCCCTGACCCCCATCTGCGGTGCGCTCCTCCTGGGCAGTCCTTTCTGCCTGGGAGCGCAGGACGCCCAATCCGCTCCCGCAAGGGAAAGCGACCCCCGGCCGGACATCGTGTGGATCATGACCGACCAGCAGACGGCGGGCGCCCTTTCCTGCGCCGGCAACCGCCATGTCCGCACGCCCAACCTGGACCGCCTGGCCGACCGGGGAGTCCGGTTCACCAACGCATACTGTACGGCGCCGCTCAGCGGCCCGTCCCGCACGGCGATGTTCACGGGTCTGTATCCCGACGAAGTGGACATGATACGCAACGGCGCCCCGCTACCGGAGGATCTCAGGCCGCGGCTCCTCGGGAATCCCGTTTCCTCGGCGGGATACGAGTGCGTGTACGGAGGCAAGTGGCACGTCGGCCCCCGGCTGGATGTCCCGGAGGAATCGGGCTTCCGGATGATCCATCCCCACGACGACAACGGCCTCGGCGAGGCATGCGCCGCCTGGCTGCGGGAAGACCATGACCGGCCCTTCCTGCTGGTGGCATCCTTCGACAACCCCCACAACATCTGCGAGGCAGCCCGTTTCCAGCCCCTCCCTTACGGGGAAGTGGATCTGCCGGAGCGCCTTCCGCCGCTTCCGCCGAATTTCCGCCGCAACCGCGACGATGCCGACGTCATCCTCTATGAGAAGGAGAGCAATTACAGCGCTTACCCGACCCTGCGCTGGACCCGGCGGGACTGGCGCCGCTACCGCGCCGTCTACTATGCGCTGGTCGAGAAGGTGGACCGGCAGATCGGACTGATCCTCGATGCCATCGACTTCGACCGTACGGTCGTGATCTTCACCTCCGACCACGGCGACGGCACGGGGGCGCACCACTGGAACCAGAAGTCGGCCCTCTACGAGGAAGTGGTCAACATCCCGCTGATCGTCTGCCTCCCCGGCGGCCGCCACGCGGGGGAGGTCCGCACCCAGCTGGTCAGCAACGGGATCGACCTGTATGAGACGCTCTGCGACTGGACCGGGGCGGATGCTTCCGGGCAGGGCCGTTCGTTCCGGGCAGCCGTCGAGGAGGACGCCCCGGGCCGGGATTTCGTCGTCTCCGAGACGACCTTCGACAAAGGGACGACAAGGGGCTGGATGCTCCGCACCGCCCGCTACAAGTATGTCCTTTATGACAAGGGGAAGGGCCGTGAGCAACTGTTCGACATGGAGTCCGACCGGCTGGAAAGGCACAACCTGGCCCGGCGCCGCCGTTACCGCCGGGAGCTGGACACCCACCGGGAGCTGTTGAGGACCTGGATGAAGGAGAACGGAGTCCGCCAGACCCGCCGGGCCTCCGGCGACGTTCCCGATTAAAGAAGGATCATTATGGATAAGAGAATACAGGCACTGTCCATGGCCGCCCTCGCAGCGGTCGGTTGCGCTCAGAAGGACAAGACTCCGGAGCGCCCCAACTTCATTGTCATCATGACCGACGACCATACGACGCAGGCGATGAGCTGCTATGGCGGCATGATAGAGACGCCCAACCTGGACCGCATCGCTTCGGAAGGCATCCGCATGGACCGGTGTTTCGTGGCGAATGCCATCTCAGGGCCTTCGAGGGCTTGCATCCTGACCGGCAAATACAGCCATGCCAACGGTTTCACGGACAATTCCCGCACGTTCGACGGGGACCAGCAGACTTTCCCCAAACTCCTCCGCGAGGCCGGATACCAGACGGCGATGATCGGGAAATGGCACCTCAATTCCGACCCCCAGGGCTTCGACTACTGGAGCATCCTGAAGGGACAGGGGGAGTATTATGACCCGCTTTTCCTGGAAGAGGACGGCGAGCACGTGGTCCCGGGATATGTCACGGACATCATCACTGACAAGGCCGTCGGTTTCCTGGAGCGCCGTGATAAGGGCAAGCCCTTCGCCATGCTGTATTACCACAAGGCCCCGCATCGCAACTGGATGCCTGCGCAGAGGCATCTCGGGATCTATGATGACCATGTCTTCCCGGAGCCGGAAACGCTCCTCGACGATTATGAGGGGAGGGGAAGGGCCGCCCGCGAACAGGAAATGATGATCTCCCGCCATCTGTGGCCGGCCTGGGACCTGAAGCTGATGACGCCCGAAGAACTGGCGATGGATTACGACGACGTCGCGTCCAGCGGCGATGCGAACATCGACGACGTGCGCAGGGCCAACGACTTCGAAACCAGCAAGAAACGCTTCAAGGAAGCCTTCATGCGCATGACGGAGCCGGAACGGGAGCGCTGGAACGAGGCATACGCCCCCCGCATCGCCGAGTACCAGGCCCTCAAGGATACCGCCTCGGAAGAGACGATGACCCGGTGGAAGTACCAGCAGTACATCCGCGATTATGCTGCGGTCATCCGGGGGGTCGATGAGAACGTGGGCCGGCTCCTGCAGTACCTGGAAGAGACCGGGGAACTGGACAATACCGTCATCATCTATACCTCCGACCAGGGTTTCTTCCTCGGGGAGCACGGCTGGTTCGACAAGCGTTTCATGTACGAGGAGTGCCAGCGTACGCCCATGCTCGTGCGCTATCCCCGGGCCATCAAGGCCGGCAGCACGAGCAAGGCCCTTGCGATGAACATCGACATCGCGCCCACGCTGCTCGATTACGCAGGGGTGGATATCCCCTCCGACATCCAGGGCCGTTCCCTCAGGAAGGTCCTCTCCGGCCGGGTGCCGGCGGACTGGCGGGATGCGGTGTACTATCACTACTACGAATACCCGTCCTGGCACAGCGTGAAACGCCATTACGGGATCCGTACCGAGCGTTACAAGCTGATTCATTTCTACAACGATATTGACGAATGGGAGCTCTATGACCTCCTGAAGGACCCCCGCGAGATGCGGAACGTGTATGAGGATCCCTCCTACGCGGAGGTCCGCATGCTCCTTCATGAAAAGCTGCTGCGGCTGCAGGCGGAGTCCGGGGATACGGATCCGGACGAGAAAGGCGGCGAGTGGTTCAAGGGGGCCGGGGCTCTGTAAACAACGATTGCCATGGAAAGAAGAGAGTTTATCAAAATCGGCGGATGGTCGGCCCTCGGGCTGGCTGCCACAGGGATTGTCGCATCTTGCGCCCGGGGAGGGCTCGGGGATGGGGCTCCCGCCCAGATCAGGGAGCGGTTCAAGCGGATCGGGGACCTGAGGCTGTGGTGGGGAGACGTACACAACCATTGCAATGTGACATACGGCCACGGCGACCTGGTGGACGCCCTTGCCGCCGCGCGGGAGCAGCTGGACTTCTGCTCCGTGACGCCCCACGCGATGTGGCCCGACATCCCCCATTACGACGACCCCGGGATGCAGTGGGTGATCAATTACCACCTGGATGCCTTCAGGCGCCTGCGGGAAGGCGGGTATGACAAATACGTGCAGATGCTGCGGGAGTGGAATGACCCGGAGCGTTTCCTGACCTTCGCGTCATACGAGTGTCATTCCATGGAGCACGGAGACCACGTCGCCCTCTGCCGGGAGTATGACACCCCGCTGGTCGAGTGCACGTCCGTCCCCGACCTCAAAGAGAAACTGCGCGGCCGCAGGGTGTACGTGACGCCCCATCACATGGGCTACATCGAGGGTTTCCGCGGCTACAACTGGAAAGCCTGGCAGGAAGGGGACGAGATGACCCCGTTCGTGGAGATGTTCTCCCGCCACGGCCTGGCGGAAAGCGACATGGGTGACTACGACTACCTGCACGACATGGGTCCCCGCACCTACGAGGGGTCGGTCCAGTACGGATTGGAGCAGGGCCATGTATTCGGACTGATGTGCTCCACCGACCAGCATGCGGGCTATCCGGGCAGTTACGGCGACGGCCGTATCGGCGTGCTCGCGGACGCCCTGGACAAGGACCGGCTCTGGGATTCCATGGGCCGCAGGCATATCATGGGGGTCACGGGCGACAAGATCAAGGTGGATTTCAGCATCAACGGTGCCGTGATGGGCGATGTCATCAGCACCGGCCGGCGCCGGGAAATCTTCGTCAACGTGGAAGCGCAGAACTACATCGACTACGTGGACGTGGTCAAGAATACGACGGTGGTTGCCCGCCTGAACGGCCCCTTCGTGGCGGACCTGCCCAAGGCAAAGGCGGTCCGCGCCAAGGTCAAGATCGACTTCGGCTGGAACCGGGAGGCCGAGTATGTCCACTGGCTCGGGGATGTCAGCCTCACGGGAGGACGGATCCTCGACATCCAGACCTGCTTCCGCGGCGCTGCGTTCACCTCGCCCCAGCCCGGAGAGACGGCGTTCAAGACCCGCGTCAACAAGGTGCTCGGCCGCACGGATACTTCCGTCCGCATGGAGATGTATTCCAGCAAGAACCCCAACACCATGACGCCCGCCCTGCAGGGAATCGTGCTCGATGTCGAGATGCCGCTCGATGCGAGGATCGTCGCCGGATTCAACGGCCGCATTTTCTCTCACAGCCTCGGCGAACTCCTGCAAGGCTCCAAGGCCCATTTCATGCGCGGGTGGCTCAGCGAAGCGGTCCGCTTCAACCGCGCCGCTCCCGAGGATGCGTTCCGCACGGGGACCTGGTTCGTAGACGACCAGCCCGAGAGGGATACGGATTACTATTATGTCCGGGTCCGTCAGCGTGACGGGCAATGGGCGTGGACTTCTCCGATCTGGACCAAACGCTGAGGCCATGGAAAAGAGCGGGAAACGTTGGGCCATGCTGGCCCTCATCATGATGTTCTGGTTTACGATTTCGTTCATAACCAACATCCTGGGGCCGCTGATCCCCGATATCGTCCATAATTTCAACTTGAAGAACCTCGCGCTTGCGGGGTTCATACCCACTTCGTTCTTCCTAGCGTATGCCGTCATGTCCATCCCGGCGGGGATGCTGATCGATCGGTACGGGGAGTAACCGGTCCTCTTCCTCGGCTTCCTGCTGCCTTTTGAGGGGTCCCTGGT
>JAEEGG010015526.1_pt1 | contig 15963 bp, 9 predicted proteins | sample 9134161 | NCBI WGS metagenome assembly JAEEGG01 (sample SAMN16246543, study PRJNA631951) | gut metagenome | biome: gut microbiome; feature: rumen; material: CR-attached | host: Bos | place: Iran: Karaj | collected 2018-10
GGAGACGAAGCACTTGGCGAACTCGGCCGAGATGATGAAGTTCTGATTCATCGCAAGCTTGAGGCCTGCGCCGCCGCTGTAGATCAGGTTTCCGGCCTTGGATGCGTCGTAGATCAGGGTGGGCTGGTTCAGCGTAGCCATCCTGGGATCGTTGATCTTTCCGTCGATCGCCGCTTTCGCCAGTTCGGCCGCCCTGTACTGCTTGGTGATGACACCGGCGTCGAAGAACGGATTCACTGCCAGGTAGAAGTACTGGTTGAGGAGCTTGAAGCTCACGAGCTTGACGCGGAGCTCCGTGTTGACCCAGGCGAGTCCTTCCGCGAGGACGCGGTTTTCCCGCAGGCCCCGGATGGTGTTGGAGGAGCCGAAGCCCTCGGAGATCATGTTGCGCTGGACCAGGAGCGGCACGTTCTGGATCATGTAGAACGGGGTTTCACCGGCGATGGTCTGCTGCCAGGCCAGGCGATAGGCGAAGACGGGCTGTCCGGCCTTGATGAAATGGATGGGCAGGCTGAGGTAGTTGCGGAAATAGGCGCAGGCCTTCAGATAGCGCTGGCCCAGGACATTACCGTTCAGGTAGGCTTCAGCCCAGACGCCGCGGTTGGGCGCCGCTTCCATGTCGCGGGTGTCGTACACCAGGCCGGCGTTGAGCTCCAGGGCCATGCCGCCTTTGGCTTCCTCTTCCTTGATGATTCCTTTCTGCTGATAGGTCTTGAAGAGAGTGAAGTCCGTGTTGTAGTACGCCTTGTCGCCGGTGGTCTTGTCCGCCACGCCGTTGTCCCGCATGTCGCCCAGCTGCCAGTTCCAATAGTTGATGCCGGCCGCCCAGTTGAGATGGGGGACGATCTGTCCCTGCACGTTGGCCAGGCCTCGGAGCATCTTGCGGCTCATGCCGTAGTAGTTGACGTTCTTGCCCCCGTAGGTCATGTCCCGGTTGAACCAGATGTCATAATTCTGGACGGAAGCCGGGCCGTTGAAGCCCCAGAAGCTGTACAGCGGGTCATCCACGTACGTGAGGGACGCGTTGATGCGCATGTTGGGGATCAGGTACTTGGAGTCGTAGGCCAGGTACAGGCGCATCCGGTGGCTGTGGGTGAAGTAGGAGGCTTCCCAGCTGATCTTGTGGAGGGGATCCGGATAGGTGGAACCGTCTCCGTAATAGTATACATCCCCGAAAGCGCCGGCCTGGAAGCCGTTGTCCACGGAATAAGTGGCGGTAGGCAGGACGCCGAGGCTCCAGCCGGTCTTCATCTCTTTTTCTTCCTGAGCCAGGGCGCTCACGCACACGAGGGTGCTGAGGATCGACAAAACAATCTTTTTCATAAGGAATAAGTCTTGATCAGTGTTTTAATTAAATGTGGCGCCAAAGATAAGCATTTTTCCGCTTATTTGAGGAAAATCTCGATCACCGGGACTTCCACGTCCGGCTTCAGGACCGGCGTGAAGAGGAAGTCCTTGTCGAACTTGATCTCCGACCCGTCGTGGAGGAACTGGGCATACGCGATCCTGTCGGCGAATCCGATCCTGAGTTGGGAGAGGGGATAGTCGATCAGGTGGACGTAAAGCCGGTTTTTCTCCGGATTATAGGTCAGCAGGGTCCTTTCCGGCACGGGGATGTCTTCCGGGGCCGCCGTGCAGCCGTAGATGGAACGGCCGTTGACGCGCATCCATTCGCCCATTCCTTTCAGGCGGTCCTGCGCCCGGGCGTCGAATTCCCCGCGGGCCGTGGGGCCGACGTTAAGCAGGAGATTGCCTTCCTTGCTCACCGTCTCGATCAGGAGTTCCAGTAGCTGCGGGACGCTCTTCCAGGTGGCCTCGTCGCGGTGGTAGCCCCAGGATCCGGAGAAGGTCTGGCAGGTCTCCCAGGTGGCCTTTTCACCGTCCCAGGTGGGGCAGGAAGCCACTTTCGTCTGTTCGGGGGTCAGGATGTCCCAGCCGCCCTTGACGTCCTTCAGGTCCAGGCGGTCATCGACGATGATGCCGGGCTGGAGCGTGCGCGCAAGCTTGAGCAGGCCCTCTGAATCCCAGTCGTCGCGCCCCTTCCCGTTCTCCCCGGGGAAGGAGAAGTCGAACCAGATGATGTCGATCTTGCCGTACCGGGTCAGCAGTTCCGTGACCTGGTCCTTCATATACTGGCGATAGACGTTCATGTCCTTGCCCTCGTTGAGCTTGGCATAGTCCTCCGGCGTCCCCTTGTCGATGCGCTGGGGATGGCAGCGGTCGATGGTGTAGTCCGGGTGGTGCCAGTCCAGCAGGGAATAGTAGAAGCCGACCTTCAGGCCTTCGGCGCGGAACGCTTCCACGAATTCCCCGAGCAGGTCGCGCCCGCAGGGGGTGTTGGTGCACTTGTAGTCGGTGAATTGGGAGTCCCACATGCAGAAGCCTTCGTGGTGCTTGGAGGTGAGGACGACGTATTTCATGCCGGCCTCCCGTGCCATCCGGGCCCATTCCTTCGGGTTGAAGAGGTCGGGGTCGAAATGGTCGAAGTACTTCTGGTAGTCCTCGTTGGTCAGGCGCTCCTTGTTCTTGACCCATTCGTGCCGGGCCGGCATGGCATAGAGTCCCCAGTGGACGAACATGCCGAAGCGGGCGTCCGTCCACCACTTCATGCGCTCGAGCTTTTGTTCCCGGGTCTCGGTGGAGGGAAGGGTGAATGCCGGCGCGGGCGCCGGGGTCTCGGCTTTCTTGCGGTTTTTCTGGGCCTGGGCGGCCTGGGGGAGCAGCATGGTGCAGATCAGGCCGGCGATGAGGAGGGTTGCGATTCTTTTCATATGGTTTTAATTATTGTTTGACTTGGATGAGGAAGGACTCCCGGGCCCCGTCGGGGGAGATGGCAACGAGCATCGCTTCTCCGGGCTGGACGCCGGTGAGGGTGCGCGTGGCGGGGTCGAATGAGATGAAATGGTTGTTGTAGGCCCACTCTTCATGGCTCAGGGAAATGTCGTAGGCATCCAGGGCCTCCCAGCGTTCCACCGCTTTCAGGCGGGGACGGATCCGGGTTTCGGCCCCGGCTTGCAGGATGACGGGCTCCAGGTGGAAGGAGCGGCTATGCCCGGCGCCGACACGCCGCAGGCTCAGAACCTTATGGCCCTTTTCGAGCGTGGCGACTTCGAAACAGGGGCGGTCTGCGCCTTCACGCGTCGCGGGCTCTGTGTCAAACATCTGCACCCGCGGGAAGGTGGGCGTATAGCAGTAGCTGGTGATTTCCCAGAGGCCGTCCTGTGCGAGCTGCGTGTCGCGGTGGATGTGGCCGGCCATGCAGGCCAGGATGGGGATGCCGTGGTTCTTTGCGGCTTCCCGTATCATCGGGAATGATTTCTCGTAGTGCTGGTCGTAGCCGGGCCACCAGATAGGGGCGTGGCTGAAAAGCAACAGAGACCAGCCGGGCTTCATCGTCCCGATGGCGCAGTCGCAGACCCACTCCCGCTGGATCTTGCCCACGCCGTAGCGCGTACTCATGGCCTTGTTTTCGTCGGTGACCTTGTCGTGGGTGTCCAGGACGAGGAAGCGCACGCGCGCCTTGCTGTCGTCGAAGAAATAATAGCAGGCCCCGGAGTCCGCTGCGTTGGTGACGGCGGCTTCCGGGCGGAATGCCTTCAGGCGTTCGGCCGTCTCAATCTGGTTCAGCGTGGTGCCCTCGCCTTCTTCGCCGGGCCGCACGCGGCGGCTGAAGTCGTGGTTGCCCCGTACGTTATAGACCGAGGCGAAGCGGCTGATCTGCTCCTCGATTTGGCTCTGCATCGCCCAGGCGCTGTCCGGATCGGCATAGCGGGCGACGGCGTCTCCGCCCCAGATCACGCGGGGAACCCCTTCTGCGCGGCAGATGGGCTCGAAGAGGGCCGGCTGCTCCGGATCCGAATCCGGGAAATGGGTATCCGTGAAATAGATGAAACGGGTGCTGTCGTCGCGGCAGGCGGTGCAGAACAGGGCCAGGACGGCTGCAAGGAGCAGCAGGGTCGCTTTGCGCCTGGCGGGGGAGGATTTCATATCAGTATCGGTTTCCAATGACAAAGGTAAAGATACAAAAATTTGCATTTAAGAAAAATATACTTACCTTTGCAGTCCCAAACGAGGGTATAGCTCAGTTGGTTTAGAGCGCTTGCTTGACAGGCAAGAGGTCTTCAGTTCAAATCTGAATATCCTCACAACATGGATGAAGCACTTACGTCGGACGTAGGTGCTTTTCTTTTTGTGAACAAATGGTTACCTTTGTAACCTTACAAATAGTTACGTAGAATCCCTTGAACCGTTCCTTACTCGCCCTTGTGGTGGCCGGACTGCTCGCCGTTCCTGTCCATGCGCAGGAAAGCGGATTCCGTGCCTTCATCGACCGGATCGCCGGCCCGTCCCCCGAACTGGATCCGGCGGCCATCTATCAACCCAAGCCCCGTTTCCACCTCGCGCTGACGGGAGACGTCCGGCAGGCCGCCATGTCCCAGGAGAAGTCGTACCAGGTCGGCATCGGTGTGTTGGACGATAACTACAATCTGATCTATGAGGAGATCCCCGCCCGGACCCATGCCGTCCTGCAGGGGGACGTGGACAAGGCCCTGGGTATCCAGTTGGGCTACGGCAGTATGAACCTGGGCTTCAGCCAGCAGATCAAAGGGACGGGGAAGGACGATTTCTTCTCCTTCGACTATCTCACGGCCGGCAGTGCCATTCAGGTGCAATACTTCAACCTGGCCCATCCGGTTTCTTTCCATAGCGTCGTCGGGGAAGAGGGGCATTGGGCCTATGAAAACCAGGAGGGGACCACCGAGAATCCCGGACATCTGCGCTCGTTCATCGTCGATGCCTTCTATGCGTTCAACCGCCGGACTTTCGCTTATTCTGCCGCTTACAAGGGGAATCTGTTCCAGCGCCACAGCGCCGGAAGCTGGATGTTCGGCACCAAACTGATCCTGGGAGAATTCAGCATCGACCCTTCGGAGGACATCGCCCTCTGGACGGGCCAGCAGGCCCGGCAGACCTCTTCGCAGGTGTCTTTCGGCGGCGGCTACTCCTACAATCTCGTGGCGTTGCACCGGCAGCCGACGGGAGAACGCGACAAGGGCCTGCGCAACCTGACGTTCAATGCGACATTCTTGCCCATGGTGACCCTGTTCAACCAGTTCACCTCCACGGCTTACAATCAGGAGGAAGACGGCACGTACTCCGTGTACCACAAGAGCGTGATGAACGGAAATCTCCTCGTCAATTACGTCGCCCGCGTCGGCATGGGCTGGTCACGCGACCTTTTCACGGCCAACCTTTCCGCCAGCTACGACAGTTTCTCCTACAAGGGACGTTCGGAATTGCCCCACCAGGGCGTCATCGCCCAAAGGGTGGCGACGTCCGGCCAATACTACCGCTGGATCGTCGCCCTGCGGCTGGGCCTGCGTTTCTAGAAATCGAATCCGATCGACAGGGCGACGGAGAATCCGGTCTTGTCGCACCACTGAACCCCGAGTTTCATCGGGCCGATAACCGACTTTTGTCCGATCTCAGCACCGAAGGCGTATGCGGTGGGGCGGGTCCGGAACAGGTCCGCCAGCACGTCCTTATCCTGTAATACGCCGCCGCGCAGCGTGAGGAAGTTCTTGTGGTTGAGGCGGAAGCGGACGTCCATCTGGGCGGTGGCGGCGTAGTTGCCGCACACAAAGAACCCCTGGCTGAATCCAAAGAACGGAATCTGGTTGTCGATGTAACGGCTGGCCAGGGTGCCGCCGGCCGCCAGCGTGTGGATGAAATTCATGTGCCCGGGTTCCTCCGTCTGCCAACCGGCGTATACGGAGGGCTGCAGGACGACGAGGGAGCCGAGGGGGATCGCAGCGGAAGCCTGCACCATCCCGACACTGTAGGGGGGAACGACTCCTTCATAATGATTGCCGGCCTCCATCCCCTCATCTTCCAGATAAATGGAAAAGCCGTCGAACACATAGCGCGTGTCCAGCTTGAGCCGGAAACCGCGGGTCGGGAAGTAACTCTCGTTGAACGTGTCGTAGCGGAGAGAGGCGAACGTGGAGAACCAGCGGCTGCGGAAATCCCAGCCCTGCCATTGCATCTGGTTGTCCAGGTAATTCTCGTAGGGCTCCATCTCGTAGGCGGCGCCGAAACGGACATTTCCATAGACCAGCCGGGCATCTTCGGCATACAGTTCCACGCGGGAGTTCACTCCGTTGTACCGCGCCTTCGAGTATACATGCTCCTGAAGAGCGTCGTCCATCCGATAGGTGAAATTCCGATAAGAGTTTTTCAAGGTGGCTCCGATGACGGGCAGTGGCGCGAGCGGCTTGTAGGAGAGGTCCAGGTCCAGCTGGGTGACCTGGCCGACCTTGAATTCCGAGACAAAGCGGAGCCCGCTCAATCTCCGGGTGCCGATGCCCAGCTGGCCGCTCAGGTACAACGCTTCGTCCAGGTCCAGGTGGACGCCGAGGCCGGCTTCGTTGGTCTGTCCCTTCTGGCAGTCGAAAATGAGCGTGTATGGCTCCTTGTCGCCGCTGATCCGGTAGGTGACCGACTCAAAAGCCTTCGTGCCGTAAAGGGCGGACAGGACCCGCTCGATCTCTTCCCGGCCGTACCTTCCGTCACGGGGCAGCAGGGCGGGATTGATGATGTAGTCCGACTCTTTCTCCGTGACGCCTTCATAGCGGATTTTCTCCACCAGGACCTTGTGCTTGGTCAGGTCGATGGCCTGGCGGCGTTCGGTAGATGGGTCGCCCGGGACGGCGCCGACCCGTTTCGCGACCGCTTCGAAGGCCTCCTTGTTTTCCACCGCCCGGGCGTATCCCTGGGCGATGATGTCATCCACGCTGTTGGAATCGAAAGACAGCATCGTGTATCCCTTCAGCTCATGCTGGAGCAGGATATCAGTATTGCGCCGGTTGGTTTCACAGATGTCGGCGGACATCAGGGTGATATTCTGCATGAGGAGGTTGGCCAGGCCGCCGAGATCGGCCAGGTTGCGCGGGGTCGGCATTTCCGAGCCGATGACGATGTCCGCGCCCATCGCCCGCGCGATGTCCACCGGGAAATTGTTGCGGGTGCCGCCGTCTACCAGCACCATGCCCTCCAACCGCACGGGACGGAAATAGCCGGGAATCGCCATCGTGGAGCGCATGGCATCCACCAGACTGCCTGAAGTCCAGTTCTTTTCGTTCAGGCTGAGCATATCCGTGGCGACGCAGAAATAAGGGACCGGGAGCTCGTCGAAAGCCAGGGAATCCTGGTAGCCGACGGTGACGGAGCTCAGGGTGTTCCGGACATTGTATCCGAACAGGAAGCCATCCGGCAAGCCCATGCCGACCTTGGCCATCATCTCCTGGCTCATGTCGCCGGTACGGGTGTCGCTCTGCTCGTAGTTCTTGTTGAAGCGGGTCTGTCGGGCAATCCGGTTCCGCATGTCATCCGAGTCATAATGGAAGGGGATCGTCAGGGCGAAACGCTCCTTGTTCTGGCGGACCTTGTAAGTCTGGAAACTGTCCGGAATCTTGTCGGACATCATCACGGTCCAGTCGATGGCGCGTACCAGCGAATCCAGATACGGCGCCCCGAAACCGAGCGAATAGAGGCCCGAGACCAGACCGCCCATGCTGGTTCCACCCACCAGGTCGACCGGAATGCCCATCTCTTCGATGTACCGCAGGACCCCCAGGTGGGCCATGCCGCGCGCGCCGCCGCCCCCGAGCACCACCGCGACGGTGGGACGGTGCTGGCGGATCGAGTCCATCTTGGCCCGTACGCGGATGATTGCGAGCGAGTCTTCGACCGGATTGACACTCGGAGCGATGAAATGGGTCTGCGCCGTAGCGATGACGGTCGGCAGGAAGGCAAAAATCAGGACCAGAATGCGTTTGGGAAGTGTCATAGTAATATATGGGCAATAATTCCGATGAACAAAGATACTTTTTTTCTCAGTGGACCTCAGTCCCCTCCGAAGCGATGACGTATTCCGCGGCGGCGCAGAGGTCCTGGTAAAACGATTCCCCGAACAGATCCGTCAGCGGCTCTTTCAGGAACTGATAGACGCGGATCCCTTCCCGACGGCCCTTCTCGAAGGCGTCCTTGCAGATGCCCCAGCGGTGGAGGTTGAACGCCAGGCCGCCGCCCGTCAGCTTCGTGATGCGGATGGGATACAGACGGCAGGACTGGGGTTTGCGGAAGGCGCAGCCTCCGGCGAAAAAGCACTTCTCGATGGCGCAGAGGCAGTTGCCGTCGGCATCGTAATGCGTGTAGGCGCAATCCCGGTCCACGGAAGTCACCGGCGTCACGATATCCCCCTCGATGTCCAGTTCGAAGAATCCCTTCTCATCGACTGCCGCCCGTCCGACGGGCCGCATCAGCGGGGAATACGCCCCGTAATCCCGCTCCAGCAAAGGCAGTTCCGACTCCTCCAGCGGCGCCCCGCAATCCCCCTCGATGCAGCAGGCCCCCCGGCACTTCTCGTAATCACAGGCGAAGTATTCCAGCACGACCTCCTCCGACACGAGGATGTCGCCGATCTGCACGATGGTACCGAATGCGCCGCTCATCACTGGACGATATATTCGATCTTCCCGCTCTCCGAAAGGTCCGCCAGCACGGCATCGACCGCCGCCGCCGTCAGGCCGGGAATCAGGGAAGCATACTTCGAAGCCATGTCCTTGCCGTACGAATACCGGGCGATGATCGCCTCCTGGATGGCACTCGGCCGCCCGAATTCCCACGTCGCTTGCTTCAGCAGCAGGTCCTTGTAGATTTTGAGCTCACTCGCCGACACTTTCTCCTTCAGCGCTGCTTCCAGCGTCGCCCGCACGACCCCCGCCGCCACGGAAGGATCCACCGGCTCCACGCCCGAAGGCAACCCGTCCGTAGAAGCGGGCCGGCAAGACAGCAGCAGGTTCCACCGCTCCTTCGGATAAAACTCCAGCCCGCCGCTCAGCGAAGACCAGTAGCCGCAATCCGCCAGCCCCGCCTTGATCCGCTTCTGGAGGACCAGCTGGGCGATCTGGAAAGCGAAATAGCGCTCCGCCGTGACCGGCAGCGTGGATGTCAGGGCGTAATGGACGCTCGCGTCACCCGGATGCGCCGCCTCGTCTGTCAGCGTGACCCAGCCGGAACGCAGGGTGTACGGCGCCTGGGGCCGCTGTGACAGTCCCTTGCTGGTCTTGAAGCCGTCCAGGTACTTGCAAAGGACCTTCTGCGCCGCCAGCGGATCCAGGTCCCCGACCAGCGAAATGATCCCGTCGTCCGCCTTTCCGAACTGGCGCGCGAAATAACTCTCCGCCCGACGGGGCAGGTCGTCGCCCAGGTTGTCCGAATACTTATAAGGCGTGAACAGGAAATCCGGCCGGAAGGCCAGGTCCGTCGTCGCCCAAATGCCCGGCGTCGCCATCCGCTCCCGCTCCAGCCGCAGCCGCTCGCTTCTCAGATAATAATCATACGCCGCCGCATTGAACTTCCGGTCCCGCGTCAGGGAAAGCACGGACTCCAGCAGCAGGGCCAGCTTGGAAGACGGCGCCGTACCGGTCAGGACCATGTCGGCGATGCCCACCTTCCGCTCCATCGTGATGCCGTTCGCTTCCAGCATGGCGTTGAAATCGAAACAACTCTTTCCCGCGACGTCATAGAAACCCAGGATATCCGAGACGAAGGCCCCCTCCCCCTTTTTCAGCCCCGGCACGGAAGAGAAACCGCCCCGGAAAAGGAAGGCATACTGGAACTGTCCGGCCGTCTCGGCCTTCTTGTACACGACCTGCATGCCGTTGGAGAAGCGCCAGATCACGCCGCCGCTCACCGGCTCGGCCGACTCCAGTTTCATCTTCGCCCGTCCGGAAGGACCCGCCAGCGAAAGCGTGTCGCTGAAATGCGGGCGATAGGCGATGCGCTGCTGCGGCCGCGCCCAGGCCGATAGGTAGCGTGCCTCGATCTCCTCCGGATCGAAAGGCTCCCCGGGCGCATCCAACGCCAGCGTCAGATTCTCCTGCTTGTCCAGCAGCGCCGACACGAACTGGTTGAAGAGTTCCGTGCCCGTGGCGATGGGCAGCTGCCGCCGCGACAGGAAATCCTTCGCGGCGCTTGCCGGCGCCAGGTCCGTGCCGTAGAGGTAGGCCGCAGCGCACTTGTCCAGATACTCGGCGTTGGTCGTAGTCGCGCTGAATGCGGTCTTGCCCAGCGTGGCGACATAGCGGTCACGCGCGTCCTTCAGTTCCGCCTCGGAAATGCCCGCCAGCTTGAGGTTGGCCAGCACCTCCGACAGGGCCTCGATCGCCCGGGGCACGTCTTCCCGCGCCACGCAGACCTGGACCGACCAGGCTTCGTCTCCCGGCGAATCGGCGGCCGTCTTGCGCGACAGGACCAGGTCTCCCAGGGGAATGTCCGCCGCGCGGAACGCCTGCCGGATGCGCGCCTCGGCGATCCAGTCGAGCTCGGCGAACATCATCCCGGACACCAGGGTCTGCACCGTGTTCAGATGCCCCGCGTCCGTGCGCTGCAGCGCGAACGTGGCCGTGACCGAAGACGCCCGCTGGAAATGGTTGGACGTCGTGATGATCTCCGAATCCGGCATCGGATCCCAGATGTAGGGCGGGTCGGCCGGCGCCGGCTCGCGCTTCGAGACCATCAGGGAGAAGATGCTCATCTTGCCCCGGACCGCCGCGGCGTCGATGTCGCCGCTGATGATGATGGCCTGCTCCGTGGGGCACAGCTCACACAGGTCGAACAGCATCATCAGGGTCGTGTCGGAGGAAGCGACATCCGAAGTCGGGACATCCTCGAAACGGTACATCGTATAGTCCTCGCCGCGCCGGACATAGCCGAAATCCTTGTAGCCGACCCCCCTGGACGCCAGGAAACGATAGGGCTTCTGCCCGTCGAAATGGTTCAGCGAAAGCAGCTCCCCGCGGAACTTCGTCTCCTCCGGGGCCCCTTTCTGCACCAGGGCGTAATCGGCATAACCGTAGGCCGCCTTGTTGGTCACCAGATAATAGGTGATGCCGTTGGGAAATTGGCCTACGCTGATCTCCGGAGCCCTTCCCAGCTTCGTCAGACCCTGTCCCGCACAGGGCAGGAGAGAGACCAGCAGGAGCAACGTCAGGAGGCGTATTTTGGGGGATTTCATCATCTTGGCACTTTTCTTGTACAAAAGTACGACAATTTTACTATTTTTGCAGTCCACAATTGCAAACTAACAAATTTTATACTACGATGAAAAAGATCTTACTTACTCTCGCAGCTGTCGTGCTTTCCTTCGGAATGCTTTCCGCCCAGGATCTGTCCCAGGCCACGGAGACAGCGAAGATGGCGAACGAATCTCTCGTCGCCGGCAACAAGGCTCTTGCGCTGACCGGATTCCAGGAGGCGCTCGCCCAGGCTGCCGCCTGCGGTGAAGACGGCGCGGAGCTGGTTGCGACCTGCAAGGGCGTGATCCCCAACATCATGCTTTCGATCACCAAGGACCTCATCAAGGAAGCCAACTATGACGAGGCTCTCACCAAACTGAACGAAGTCGTCGCCAAGGCGAAGGAATATGCCGCGGACGAGGTCGTCGAAGAAGCTACGACCCTGATTCCCCAGACCCTGATGGCCAAGGGTGGCGAGCTGCTGAAGGAGAAGAACTTCACCGCCGCCGCCGAGGCTTACAAGAGCGCCCTCGAGCTTGACCCGGAGAACGGCAACCTCGCCCTCCGTCTCGGCCAGGCCCTGTCCGGTGCCGGTCAGGTCGATGAGGCCGTCGCCGCCTTCGAGACCGCTGCCAAGAACGGTCAGGAAGAGCTCGCCGGCAAGCAGATCTCCAATATCTATCTGAAGAAAGCCGCCGCGGCCCTGAAGGGTGGCAAGTTCGCGGACGCCGTCGCCGCTGCCGAGAAGTGCAACGAGTACGGTGAGAACGCCCAGGCTTACCTCGTGGCCGGCCAGGCTTCCCAGAAGCTCAACAAGAACGCCGACGCGATCAAGAACTTCGAGAAGTATCTTGCCGCCGCCCCGACCGCCAAGAACGCTAACGCCATCGCTTTCACCGTCGCCGCCCTCTACCAGAAGGCTGGCAACAAGGCCAAGGCTAAGGAGTTCTACCAGAAGGTCGTCGGTGACCCTCAGCTCGGCGCGCAGGCCAAGCAGCAGCTGGACGCCCTCAAGTAAGAGATGCGCTCGCTGGAGCTGCTGGCACCTGCCAGGAATATCGACATCGGCATCGCAGCCATCGACTGCGGTGCCGATGCCGTATATATCGCAGGGCCCGGCTTCGGCGCCCGCCAGGCGGCGGGCAACAGCCTGGAGGATATTGCGGCGCTTTGCGCGTACGCCCATCGTTTCGGCGCGCGTATCTTCCTGACGGTCAATACGATCGTCTATGATTCCGAACTGGAAGAAGTCCACTCCCTGATGTGCGCGGCGCAGGATGCGGGCGTGGACGCCTTCATCGTCCAGGACCTGGCTCTGACGCAGTGGGACGACATCACCGTTCCGCTGCACGCTTCCACGCAATGCGCCATCCGCACCCCGGAAAAGGCCCGCTGGCTGGAGTCCCTGGGCTTCGGGCGGCTGGTGCTGGAGCGGGAGCTGTCGCTCTCGCAGGTCCGGGAGATCGCCTCGGCCGTGGACTGCGAGATCGAGGCTTTCGTGCACGGGGCTTTGTGCGTGTGCTACAGCGGACAATGCTACTTATCCGAATATCTGGCGGACCGCAGTGCCAACCGGGGCGCCTGTGTGCAGGCCTGCCGTTCCCTGTACGACCTGGTCGACGGGGAAGGGCGCGTGATGGCGCGGGACAAGGCCCTGCTTTCGCTGAAAGATTTCAACCTGCTGGACCGCCTGCCCGAGATGGCGGAGGCGGGGGTGACGTCCTTCAAGATCGAGGGGCGGCTCAAGAACATCTCGTACGTGCGCAACGTGGTCCGGGAGTATTCCCTGGCGCTGGACCGTCTGGTCGCGGCACATCCGGACCAGTATTGCCGCGCATCCTTCGGCACGGTGACCCGGGGCTTCACGCCGGCGCCGGACAAGACCTTCAACCGGGGCTATACTTCTCTATATTTCGACGGGCGCCGGGGCCGCTGGGCTTCGATGGATACGCCCAAGTCCGTCGGCGAGCATATCGGTACGGTCGCGTCGGTCCGGCAGCGGGATGCGCGCACGATGGAAATCGTCGTCCGGCCTGCCCGTAAGGGGCTGGTACTCAGCAACGGGGACGGCTTTTCCGTGCCGGGGCGCGGCGGTCTGGTCGGTTTCCGCGGCGATGTCTGCGAGGGACTGACGATACGCTGCAAGCCCGTTTCCGGCATCCGGCCGGGGCTGGACATTTACCGGAATATCGACGCGGCTTTCGAGCGTACCCTGGAGCGGGAAGTCTGCAAGCGGGAGCTGCGGGTCGATCTGGACGTACGGATCTCCGGGCGCTTCAGCTTGGATTTCACGGCGGTCTGCGAAGACGGACGCACGGTTTTCTCGCCTTTCAAGGCGGATTTGGATACCGCTGAGAACCGGGAACGGGCCGAGGCCCTGATCCGGGAGCAGCTGGGCAAGCGCAGCGGGGACTTTTATTTCGTGGTCCGTTCGCTGGAGATTGCCACCGGCGGCGACGCCCTGCCCCTGATGAGCGCCTCTACGCTGAACGGCATCCGGCGTCTCATCGCCTCCGATCTGGAGGCCCAGCCTTGTGCTATGCGTCCGCTCTATCACGGTGTCCGGGTTCCTGCCGGGGAGCGTTCCGCCTTCCCGGAGGAGACTTCCTATAAGGCGAATATCGCCAACGCGGTGGCGCGGGAGGTACTTTCAGGTGGAGATCCGGCCTATGAAATCGCCCACCCCGTCGGTGCCGAGTTGATGCGCACCCGCTATTGTCTCAAATACGAACTGGGCCTTTGCCCGGTCCACCAGGGCGCCAAACCCACCGGCCCCCTCTACCTGGTCAACAACGGCCGCCGCCTTTCTCTTGGCTTCGACTGCGCCCGCTGCGAAATGACCGTCAATGCTTAGATAGCGGCGGTCTTGCCGCGGAGCCAGCGGGCTACGTCGGCGGGGAGCTCGGGCGCCAGGGTGCGGTAGACGCGCTCATGGTAGGCGTTGAGCCAGGCGCGTTCCTCCGGAGTCAACAATTCTAAAACCAGCGCCGAAGTCTCGAAATGGCAGAGCGTCAGCGGCTCGAAGGCGAGCCAGCGGCCGAAGTCGTTGCGGCCCGCTTCCACGCACAGCAGCAGGTTCTCATGCCGCACGCCGAAGAGGCCCTCGCGGTAGATGCCCGGCTCGTCGGACGTGATCATGCCCGGCAGCAGGGGCTGGGGGTTGAAATTCTGCCGTATGTCCTGCGGACCTTCGTGCACGCCCAGCCAGAAACCGACGCCGTGGCCCGTTCCGTGGCCGAAATTGCGCTTACGGCTCCACAGCGGATTCCGCGCCAGCGCGTCGATCTGGCAGCCCGCCGTCCCTTCCGGGAATACGGCCATCGCCAGGTCGATGTGGCCCTTCAGCACCAGGGTATAGTCCTCCCGCTCCAGGGCTGTGCAAGGCCCCAGGGGTACGGTGCGCGTGATATCGGTCGTGCCGCAGCTGTACTGGCCGCCGGAATCGCAGAGATACAAGCCTTTGGCCTCCAGCTCCGGCGCATCCTTCACCGGCGTGACATAGTGGGGGAGTGCGGCCCCCGGCCCGTAAGCCGAAATCGTCTCGAAGCTGTCGCCCAGGTAGTCCGGGCAGGCGGCGCGCAGGGCCCCCAGCTTGGTGGCGGCCATCCGTTCCGTGACGATCTTGTCGGCGAGCACCGTCTTCTCCAGCCAGTAGAGGAACTGCTCCATCGCCACCCCGTCCTGCAGGTGCGCCCGCCGCATCCCTTCGATCTCCACGGCGTTCTTGACGGCCTTGCGCGCCTGCACAGGCGAGTCGCCCAGGCACACGCGCCCGCTCTCGGAAAGCAGGGAATACAGGCTCCAGTTGAGCGTACTCGGGTCCACCAGCAGGCAGTTGACGCTCCCGTCGGACAGGGCGTCGTTGAGGGCAAGCTGCACTTCGTCGTAAGGCAGCACCCGTATGCCCTCGTCCTCCAGGCGGGCGAAAGAGTCCAGCGTCGTGTCATCATCCCCGGCGTCGAAAACGTCCTTGCGCACGAACCAGCGCACCGCATCCTCGGTCACCAGCAGGTAGGAAATTACCATCGGATTGTAGTCGATGTCCGATCCGCGGACGTTGAGGACCCAGGCAATTTCGTCAAGTGCGGTCAGCAGCACGGCGTCGCAGAGCTGCTTCGCCGCGGCTCCCCGCAGCCATTCCAGGCGCTCCAGCCGGGTCTCTCCGGAGACGGAAGAAGGCACGAGGGTCACCGGCGTCCGGGGGATGGCGGGCCGCCCGGCCCACAGGAGATCCGGCAAGTCCGGCACGTCGACGATGCGGTAACCATATCCGCTTTCCGGGTCATCGCTGCGTCCCGCCGCGGCAAGGGCGCACTTCAGGGCCTGTACGGCCGCCACGCTCTGGCACAGCCCGTCCACGGCCACGACGACCGTGTCCTGCCGGGCGAAACGGTCCGCCAGCCATTCGGGAATGGGCACCTGCTCCGGCACGCGCATCTTATGCAGTTCGATCCCCGTCCCTCGCAGCTGCTGCACGGCCTGGATGAAGTAGCGGGTGTCGGTCCAGAGGCCGGCGTGATCCGCCGTGATGACCAGGTCCCCGGCTTCGCCGGTGAATCCGGACAGCCATTCCACCTGCTTCCAGCGGGGAGCGAGGTATTCGCTTGCGTGCGGGTCCGAGCCCGTGAGGATGACGGCGTCCCAGCCGCGGCGCTCCATCAGGGCGCGCAGGGCTTCGACGCGGGCACTATAGAGATTGTCCATAAATCTTTTGAAATCTGACTGATTCAAATATACGAATTATTCCCGCCGAATCATTAAATTTGTTGATTGATATGAAAATTGGCGGAATCGACCTGGGATCGCAGCCCGTGCTGCTCGCGCCGATGGAGGATGTGACCGACGCATCCTTCCGCATCCTCTGCCGCGAGTACGGGGCCGA
>JAEEGG010015529.1_pt1 | contig 15960 bp, 9 predicted proteins | sample 9134161 | NCBI WGS metagenome assembly JAEEGG01 (sample SAMN16246543, study PRJNA631951) | gut metagenome | biome: gut microbiome; feature: rumen; material: CR-attached | host: Bos | place: Iran: Karaj | collected 2018-10
CCTTGAAAATTAAGACATTCTTTTGGTGAAAATTTTCTGATTCCCTGATCACAAATAATTAAAGGAACATTATGTCCACCCGTTCCCATATTGGCTGTAAGTGTTGGACAAACATGACTTTGATTTTTTCGGACATATTGACGACGCCATTGATAGATACTATCTCTGTCTGTTATTTCTTTAACTAATTCATCATAATGAGGCATCGATTTTGTATAAATAAGCCGTGAATCATTTGTTGTATCGATAATGCAGTCGTGAATTGTTTTTGTAAGTTTTTGTTTTGATGGGAATTTAAAGCTTTGACAATTTGATATTTGTTTTGGATCAAAACATACTATGAATATTCTTTCTCTATTTTGTGGAATATTCGCGTAATCCATGGCATTCATAACCTTATAGCACACGATATATCCAAGGTCTTCGAGAGTTGATTTTATCACAGTGAATGTTTTTCCTTTATCATGCGATGTCAGGTTTTTGACATTTTCCAACAAAACAACTGGAGGTTTTTTTGCATTTAAAATTTCAGCAATGTCATAAAACAAAGTCCCTCGTGTATCGGAAAAACCTTTGCGGTATCCCGCAATAGAAAATGGCTGACATGGAAAGCCTGCAAATAAACAATCAAATTTACTTGGAATAGCTGCTTTCGTTTTGGGTAGAGTAATATCTCCATGTGGAACTTCCCCAAAGTTGTGATAATAAGTCTTCTGTGCATTTAAATCGATTTCGGATGAAAAAACACAAGTTCCTCCGAGATTTTGTGCTGCTATTCGGAAACCTCCAATACCTGCAAACAAATCAATAAACGTAAAACTATGAGATTTACCAGAAGCATTTTCACATCGTTGTTTTTTTGTGAAAGTAGCAGGACTTTGATTCTCTTTAAAATTCTTTTGAGCCACAGAACATTCGTATAAAACTTAGTTTTTATTAACGTCCCAGTAACTGGCTCTTGGCACTACACTCATAGTTACCAAAATGAGAAACAAGAAACGATCAGGAAAATTAAGAAGGATTTTTGAGGAAAAAAGAAAAGGTGTGAACTTCTCACATGTTACAGGGGGATTCCCCAAAAATAACTTGCTTTGTTTCCTTATCTGAGGCTCTGGAAAGCCTGTACTAATGGAAACATGAAGACACACCCTGATATCAGGGCGTTTCAACAAATTCGGTCATTAGTACAAAAATTTTCCAGATTTCAGATAAGACCGTAATTGTTTTGACGCTAAGCGTTAAAACTATGTATGTTAATCACTTATTTTATTCCCATTCCTCGGTGGAACGTACCGTCGAGGAACGACCCCATCAAAGTAACAAACATCATGCAAGGCGGCAAGGCCGAATATCATCCGTCTGTCGTCGCCTTCGGGACTTAAACGGGTGTTGACATCGTTGCAGGGGTTGCACCCCTGCCTGTAATCTGGTCATCCCTTCGGGATTTTATAATGAGACGCACGTGCACAGAGAGGCGAAGACGAGCAAGTTGTACATTTTTACATAAACTATTGTTATTAAATATATTATCTGTGTTTATCTGCGTCCATCTGTGGTTCTTTTCATATCCATCTGTGGTTCTTTTATAACTCCGTCTGTCGCCTCGTCGGGACTTTGATGGGCGGGGAATCGTTATATGCGTCTGTTCCCATTTACGGTGTGGACTTTTGAGCGGAACCGGGTTATCATGCAGGCATGATGTGCGTTTTGAGAGGAATCAAACGTTGGGGCATAAAAAGTCTTTGTTTGCCATTTTATTGCGCGGCGGTTTTGATGTTTTGCGGCGGGAATGCCGTGAACGCGGAATCCCCCCTTTCCCTGAAATCGCCGGACGGGAGATTTGAAGTCCAGATCCAGCTGGGCGAGAATATCAGCTACTCCGTTCTATGGTCCGGCCAGACCGTTGTCACCCCTTCCCTGATAGGGATGGAGCTGGCGGACGGCACCGTTTTGGGCAAAGCGCCGGAGCTGACAGCCCGGACGACCTCTTCCATGCGCGAGACGATCAAAGCCCCCCTTTACCGTTTCAGCGAGTTCAGCACGGCCTATCAGGAGCTGGATCTGCGGATGAAAGACAACTACGGAATCACCTTCCGCGCTTATAATGAAGGAGTTGCGTACCGGCTCTACACCCGGTTCGATTCCGATATAGAAATCAAAAACGAACGCGCCGAATTCAATTTCCCCGAAGACTGGACGGCCTGGATCGCCTACTCCACGAATCAGAAAGATCCGTTCGCCACATCCTTTGAGAATCTGTATGCCGCCGAACCCCTTTCCAAAGTGAACCGGAAGACCCTGGCCTTTACCCCCACGACACTGGATCTGGGCGGCGGCCGCAAACTGACCCTGGCGGAATCCGACCTGGAATCCTATCCGGGAATGTTCCTCAAAGCAGCGGAAGGCCGGGGATTCACCGGAGTTTTCGCTCCCGTTCCCGTAAAACTGGAGGCCGATCCCTCTGCCAAACAGGAAAAAGTGAAAGAATACGGAAATGTGATAGCCCGCACCCGGGGCAACCGGACCTTCCCCTGGAGAGTGATACTGATGACCGAATCCGATAAAGAACTGCCGGTCAGCAAACTGCTCTATGCCCTGGCCTCGCCCAGCCGGATAGAAGACACCTCCTGGATCCGTGCCGGCAAATCGGCCTGGGACTGGTGGAGCGAATGGGGCGTTTACAACGTCGATTTCAAAGTCGGCGCCAATACCCAGACATACAAATACTACATTGATTTTGCCGCCAGATACGGTCTGGAATACATGACCCTGGATGCCAGCTGGTACCACCTGCAGAACGGCGACATGATGAAAACGACCGAATGGGTGGATATGCCCGCGGTCGCCGCTTATGCCAAAGAAAAAGGCGTGGGACTGGTCCTGTGGACGGCGTTCGCGGTGCTGGACCGCCAGCTGGAAGAAGCTTGCAAATACTATTCCTCCCTGGGGATCAAGGGGTTCAAGGTGGACTTCCTGGAACGCGATGACCAACTGGCCGTGGAACAAGCTTACCGTATCGCCGAGACCGCGGCCCGCTACCACCTGATCCTGGACTATCACGGCTTCTATAAACCGACCGGGCTGAACCGCACCTGGCCGAACGTGGTCAACTTTGAGGGCGTTTACGGATTGGAAAACACCAAATGGATGGATTCCAATGTTGATCTGCCCAAGTACGATGTGACGATGCCCTTCATGAGAATGATGGCCGGCCCCGTGGATTACACCCCCGGCGCGATGCGGAACGTCATCCGTTCCAACTTCAAATCCATCTACAAAGAACCGATGAGCCAGGGGACCCGCTGCCATCAGCTGGCGGAGTATATCGTATTCGACGCTCCGTTCGCGATGCTGTGCGACACGCCGGTCCTGTATGAACAAGAAGCGGAATACACCCGTTTTCTGGCATCTATCCCGGTGGAACCGGATGAGACCCGGATCCTGAGCGCGGAACTGGGCAAATACATCGTCACGGCCCGCAAAAAAGGCGATGACTGGTTCGTGGGCGGACTGACAGACTGGAACGCCAAACAGGTGGAGATCCCGTTTTCATTCCTGAAAAAAGATCAAGTCTATCAGGCTGTTCTCTATAAAGATGGTGTGAACGCGGAAAGACGCGGCGCAGACTACGCGGTGGACCGCTTTATGGTGAACTCCACCGACAAGCGGACTGTGAGGATGGCCTCCGGCGGCGGCTTTGCCTTGCGTCTCACGCCGTTGAACTGCAATGAGTAGCCCTTCCAAAAATATCCGTTTAGTTCTGGCGCTGAACGTGTTCTGGTACACGTTCATGATCCTGCTGGGCTGGGTGCTGCACCGCAATGAAGTGGTGGGATATGTTTTCCCCCTGATCATCCTGACGCTGCTGGGCGGAGCCTTTCTGGGGATGTGGATGTTCAACTGTCTGACACGAAGTGCCTTGCCGGTGAGCATCAAGGAAAACCAGTTCAAAAAAGGATCTTTTATCGAACATCTGCGCTCGGACGTCCGGCTGGTCGTGGCCAGAGTCAGCCTCTGTGTGGTCGAAGAATGGAAGATATCCCGCGGATTGCCGCTACCCCCTGTCCTGGCCGAAATGCCGTTTCTGAATATCCTGTCGCGGGTGCGGGATGAAACGACCCTGCGCATGGTCGCCCGCGATAACCGGGTGCAGTATTATCTGCCTGTGGATAAACTGATCGAGGAAAATATCCAGTGGGACGCCATCACGAACAAACTGACACTTTTTATGCCGGATCTCCAACTGGACGAGGAACTGGTAGAGGTCCAGACCGATCCATCCAAAATATGGATCATGACCGAGAAAGGATTTTATGACCGGGTCATGGACTGGTTCAGCGGTGAAACCCTTCGGAATCAGACACTCATGCGAAGCAAACTGCGGGAGCTGGTGCTGCAGGAGGCGCGGTCGCCGGAAAATCTGGCTTTGGCCCGCAAGAACGCCGCGCAGGAATTGAAACTGTTCGCCAAGGCTCTGGCTGAACGTACCGGCGAAGTTCAGGTGGCAGACGTTGAAGTCCATTTCGGGGAGAAAATACTTAACCAAGAGTAATACTTTCCTTTGATTTTTAAGAGGTTGTGAAAATTTTTCTCGCAATCCCGTTCATAAAGTCGTAAAGTAGCCCCCCGTTATTGCTAAAGCGGCGGCTTTCAGCAATGGCACATTATTTGCTCTTATTTTAAACAGGTTAGGAGTAACTTTTGACGTGAAGAATAATTTAACACCTATACCAACGCCTAAGGCACAACTGTGGAAAGAGTTCCGTGTTGCGTATCTGCCATGGATCGTGATGGTCGTCTCAGTTTGTGTCACATGGCTGGTGTGGTCGCGTGTCGCGGTGGCACCTACTATGATGGGTGAGGTGGAAGTAGTTCGTGCTCAAATCGTTTGTCCGGAAGTTGGGATCGTTCGGAATGTTCTGGTGGACCGTTTCGCGGAAGTGAAAACCGGTGATCCTCTGGTGGAAGTCCAGCTGACAGACCGCCGCAGTATTTTGGATGCTATCCGCATCGAACTGGGGATGCTGAATTCCGATCAGCTGACAGATTCTGAACTGACGCTGCAGCGCGCGCAAGCGGATTACTACGGGCTGCGGTTTGACCTGCTGGAAAAACAGGTAGAGTATGAACAGGCCAAGGTCGAGCTGGATCGTGCGGAAAAGGATCTGGTCCGCAATCAAAGCCTGATGGAGCAAAATTACGTAACGAAAGAGATTTATGATCTCTCTCTGGCCGAGCGTGATACCGCTAAAAAAACCGTTGAGGAATTAGGTGCCATTCTGCCCAAGCTGGCTGAGAATGTTGAATCCCTTCATGCCAGTATTGAGAACCTGGCCAATAAGACCACCGAGGCTTATGATGTGAAACTGAGTGAGCTGGAAGCCAAACTGGCCGCCGTGGGCGCGTCCTCGGACAGCACGATCACGCTGACCGCTCCCATTGACGGCATGATCAGCGGTGTCTGGTGTTCGCCCGGTGAATCCGTGCCGGAAGGTACCGTCCTGATGATGGTCAATGCCACACAATCACAGCGCATCGTGGCCTATATGCGCCAGCCATTCCCGGTGGAACCCAAAGCCGGGATGCCGGCCAAGATCATCACCCACTCCAGAGTGCAGCCTATTCTGGTGGATACAGAGGTGGAAACCGTAGGGCTTTTCCTGGAACCCATCACAAACAGTTTGGCTCGTCTGAGCTCAGAAAAAATGGTGGATATGGGACTGCCGGTCTCCTTCAAAGTTCCCGAAGGATTGGAGCTTCGCCCCGGCGAGACGGTAGGTCTTTTGATCCGCTAATAGATTTCCCCCGGAAAATCACGGTTGTGCTTGCCGGACTGGAACAAGCACCAGTCGGAAACCGACAAAAGGATCCGCGTAAGTAACCGAATGCACACTATTTCTTGTTGCGGCACGGCAATATATCACATCGCTTCTGCACCCTTCCCCCTTCAGCATTTTCACTCCATCAGGCTCAAGGCTGCCCATTGGATCTGTCATGGGTGCCTCTGTGTATTTCAGTGCGGAATCTCTGCACAGTTCACACACATTCCCTATCGTGTCATAAAGCCCCCAGGCATTCGGTTCTTTTCGTCCAACGGGGTGAGTCATTTTTCTGCTGTTTTGTGCATACCACCCCACTTCATTCACATTATCACAAGGTTTATAGAGACCTGTGATCTCCTTGCCGCTGTTCAAGGCCGAGGTCGTCCCTGCCCGGCAGGCATATTCCCATTGCGCTTCCGTAGGTAAATTATATTCATACCCATCCGGCAGTCTTCCGGCTTCTCTTTCAAACTCTGTCAGTTTGGCACAGAAAGCGACCGCGTCTTTCCAGCTCACCATTTCCACCGGATGATCCAAACCCTTGAGTATGGAGGGATTCTCTCCCATCAAAGCTTCATATTGCTCCTGTGTCACTTCATACTTACCGATCCAGAATCCTCTTGTCAGGGTCACCTTATGCCAAGTCTCATCCAATCTGTGCCCCAGTTCACTTTCCGGACTGCCCATCATAAAGGAGCCCGGTTCGATCCAGACCATATCCAGTGATGCCGATTTTGATAAGGGTATCGTGTAGTTTGTTCCTTCCCTGACAATTACGGTTTCTGTCGTTTGTGTATCAGCACCATCAAATACAAAAGTAACACTGTCCGGGATATGTATATCTGTCAAACTGCTGCATCCTAAAAAGACGCTTCCCCCGATCTCGGTCACACTGTCGGGGATCGTGATACTCGTCAAACCACGGCAGCCAACAAAGGCTCTTTCTTTGATCTTAGCAACTCCACTGCCCAGTGTGATATATTTCAGACCGCTGCAATTTAAAAAAGCATTTTTACCGATCTCGACCACATTGTCAGGAATCGCGATGGTCTCCAACTTTTTGCAATCGGAGAAGGCAAGATCTCCAATCACTTTCACGCTGGCAGCGATCGTGTAAGTCTCTCCATCTTTCCCTTCAGGATATTGAACTAAAATCGTTTTGTCTTTATTGAATAACACTCCGTCCACACTGCAATAATTGGGATTATTGGGGCTTACCTGTATCTCTTTTAGTCCCTTGCAATCCAGAAACGCCCCTCTTTCGATTTCCGTCACATTGCCCGGGATGGTGAAGCTTTCCAAACCGCTGCAATTGATAAAGGCTCCCTTTTTGATCTTGGCAACTCCTTTACCCACAATTATATCTTTTAGACCTTTGCAGTTTGTGAAAGCACTTTCCCCGATCTCAGTCACACTGTCCGGGATCGTTATACTCGGCAAACGCCAGCAGTTGCGGAACATAAAATCTCCGATCTTAGTGATATTGCCAAGGATCGTGATATTGGTCATTCTACTGCAGGCAGAGAAGGCATGATCTCCAATGAAGGTCACATGGGAAGGGGTCGTTATATTTTGAAGCCCACTGAGAAAGAACGCGCTGTCTCCTATCGAAGTTACATTGTCCGGGATCGTTATACTCCCCAAAGCCACACAGCACTCAAACGCGCTGGGACCGATAGCCGTTACACCTTTGCCAATCGTAACATTGGTTATACCAACACAGTGCTTGAACGTGCAGCTCTCGATTGTTGTGATCTTGTCAGGTATTTTTACATTCGTCAACTTTTCACAGGCCGTAAAGGAACTCCGGCCAATGACAGTGACGCTATCGGGAATCGTTATCTGGTTCAGATGTTTACAATCAGAAAAAGCACCCTCTTCGATTCTGGTGACACCGGAGGGAATCGTCACACTCTCCAAGCTGGTACAGCCGGAGAAGGTATAACGTCCAATTGTGGTAATGCCGCTGGGGATGGTTACGTTTTTGAGATTTCTGCATCCCATGAACGCGTACATCCCAATGTTTTTGATTCCATCCGGTATATGGATATCCCCGCTGATGCCTTTGGGGATATAAATGATCTTCATATTCCTTTTACTTATCAATATACCGTCCTGGCATTCATATTCCGTATTTCCGTCCTCTACATCTATATTTAAATTTCTGCACCTGTTAAACGCTCCATTTTCTATCATTTTGACCGTGGACGGGATAATTACCTTTTCCTTTTGTGATTCAGGACACAAGATCAACATCTTCTTTGTATTATCAAACAAGACCCCATTCAAACTGCTGTAATTGGCATTTCCCTCTTCCACCCTTATTTCCTCTACATTCCTCATCTGCAATCCCAAAGGGTTTATTGTTTTGACACAGTGCGGAATGATGATCGTTTTTATACGATCTTCTTTCACTCCTAACGAATCGATCGCCCGAACTTCATAAGACACATTAGCAGCCGTGACCTTTGCCGGTATCATGACTTCATCGCCGCTTTTTTCTATGGATACGACCTCCGCGATATTTCTCTTTTCTTTCTCATCATACCGGATTTCATAACCTATACCATCCTGAACGATCGAGCTTTCCTTGATGATTTTGCTTATATTCTTAAATGAAAGATAGCTGTTTATTTCCGAATCAGCCACGCTCATGATCGCATCCACATCTGTGATCAAACAAACAAATTCCTTTGCCGCCTTTATATTTCCTTTCAAATCATATTGTCGAAGAAGCCCGTCCGCGTATTGAGACATATTATTATTGTGATAGAAAAACTCGATCATCCGTTTTTCCTTTTCCATGTATCTCCGGAAAACTACTTCCTTATCACTATAAATCTCTTTCTCTAAATGACCATTACCATATTTTTTCTCCACACTGAAAAATTTAGAATCTGTATCCGCTATCCCAACGAGCCTTCCCGTTGAATCATAAAAAATTTCAAAATCATCCAGCTTTTTAGGAACTGAATTTTCATACTCGATCTCTCTTTTTTTATACGGAGTTTCGCCATGGTCTTGAAAAAAAGCTATTTCGTATGGAGCAGTCTGATTCGTCTCATATTTATACTCCATTCTGGCATAACCGTATTTTTTGTTCTTTGAACGGCTTCCATCCACATCAAAATATTCCATGGATACCAGCTTATCCGCGTCATATTTGTATCGCTTCCCCGCGATCCCGCTATCCAGCATCAAATACTTTCCCTCTTCATCTAAATACCGCACCTGAGTAATACGTCCTTTTTCGTCATGATCATACATATAGCCCCTGATCTTGCCATACTGTTCCCCATAAGACCGGGCATATTGATGCGAATCTGAATATTCAGAATAGTGCTTCTGCGATGTGGCCTTGGCCTGAGTTTTGCTCAGCAATATAAAACCATTTTCATCTCTGAGTACATTATAACTGTCTATCCCGGAAAAATACTCCTTATACGGGAAGAACTCCAATGACGCGGATGTATCATACGTATGTGCCCAATTCAGCATTTCGTATCGGGTGATCTCTACGGTCTCACTCTTCTCTCCATTCTGCGTTATCGAATAATCCATGACCGGAACACCCAAAGAATCTATAAATTTGATCGTGTGTACCGTTCTATTATCTTCCAGATACTCTATTCCCAGGATAGAAGGTCTATCCCGGCCATCATAAAAATCATGTTCTATCGGGATCTCATGAGCGTTCTCATATACGACCCGCCTCAGTACCTTTTCCCCAAACAGGTTGAAGATTTCTCTCCCCTTGTACTCAAAACGATAATGCGCGTGTCTGTGCGCTGTCTGATCTTTCGTTAATTTGTAGATACCCTCCGGCTTCCCCCATTTGACCACATAATCCGCGTAATACTCCGGCCATGTTTGGATCAATGTCTGATCTGCCGCTATCCCTAATATAAATAACAATAACAGCAGCTGCGCTACTCTCGCGAACAGCTTCCATCTCTTTATTCTCTTGATCTTCGCGTAGCCATCGGCTATATCCGCTACTATCAATAACGGTTTTTCTTCCGGCGGTACACCGGGACACAGTATCTGTATCGAACGATAATTATTCGCTGTTTTCTCTAAAACTTTTATCAGTTTTTGCAGTTTTTCTCTTTTCTCTCCCTGACTTTCTTCCCTTTCTTCCCGCAATAGTCTTATCTCTTCCGCGGTCTCCGCCTGCAATTCTTTTAGTTTCTTCTCCGCGGCTTTCTTTTGTTCCTTTGTAGCTACAAAAAATCCCGCGTTTTCGTAACAGGCCGCTATACTCAGCTTTTCCTTGATATGTCCTACCCGCTCGATTTCTCCTTCCCCAAAGTTATAACGCATCGTTGAAAACGGCCACAGCTCCGGTCGTTCATCTTTCATCGCGTAATATAACCCCGTGGCCAGCGCACCCCAGGCCGAATCCACATTCAGCTCTTTTTCCCCTTTTCTTACCTCTTCGCTGAAGATCGGGACTTCTTTTTCCAGTTCAAACCGTTTTGTTGAAAAATAAAGATAAAATTCTTCCGGACTACTCTTGAGCCCCAGTTTCTCTTTCTGGGATTTAAAATCTTTCTGGAACTGCTCTTTTATTTTATCAGCTAGCTGCCTCAATGCCAAAGGCAGCCGCTCATCATGCCCTGTGACCTCTTCTCCGCTCCGCCATTGCAGCGGCAGCATGAATCCGTCTTCCCGGATCGGGCTCTCCTTGCTGACAGTACCGCTTGTCTGGGCAAATAAGATCCAGCATTCTCCTTTGGCTGGAATGATATCCTTTAAGGTGAAATACTTCTTTCTCTGGAAGTATTCCTCATGCGGCAGCATTTCCCAGACCACAGGCTTAACAAGCCCACCCAGCGTCCAGTAACCCAGCAGATTAGCAAGACGCTTCCACTTGATCTTTGGATCTTTTATCTTGGGCCACCAACCTTCTGCCCGGCAGATCTGTTCCAGCTTCTTATCCAGCATGCTTCGCTTACTTTAATACTATCAGCTTATCTTCTTCCGTCGCAATTACCAGCTTCCCATATAACTCAGCCAGGTCTATCTTCGCATAACTGTTCTCTTCTATTTCACCCAATTCAGTACGTTTCCCATCATCACTCAATACCTCCAGAGTTTTAAGAGGGATTTCCTTTTCCGACTGTATGATGACTTCCAGTGTCTTTTCATCCACCAAGTCTATATCCAGCTTTATACCTTCCTCTTTATTCTCCAGGTGGAAAGAATCACTGATGTTGCCTCTGCTGGCTTTTTCATCTATTTCATCTTTGCTGGCCGCGGCAAATGATATTTTTCGCATCGCTTCTTGCCGTTCCGCTGCCAATTTTTTCAAAGCCTCTCTTCTCCAGGCATTAAAGCGCACGGCAATAGATCCTGTTTTTTCCTTCTCTGCCCGCTGGGCATCAGCTTTGTCAAACAAACGCCGCAAAGCATCTTTCTCATCCTGTGTGATGACACCTTTCTTATGTCTCAACAGGGTAACAGATTCTGTCTCAACATTCTCTGCTCGCTGGACATCAGCCTTGTCAAACAAACGTTTCAAAGCGTCTTTCTCATTTTGGGTGATGATGCCTTTTTTATGTCGCAACAAGGCAAACACATCCAGAGCCTCTTGCGGTAACCGTGCTAAACGTTCTCTTTCATTCATGGCATTACCACCTGTTCTATCATTGTGTTTTTTCATATTCATCATACCCTTCTCTTTCTTTTTTTATGTTCATCCTGCTTGTTTTTTAAATTTTCCACATTGGTATTCCATATCGGTTCTTCCTGAGGCACAAACACATCCTGAGCTTTGTATGATTGCACATTCTTCAGTCGGATGTTGGCACCCCACAATTCCCGAAGCGGTTCATAATGCTCAGGATCTTCATTGATGATCGCTATCATTGCCCGCTCAAGCCTTTGATAAGGCGGATAAGCATTCTTCTGATCGATCCCAAGCTGTTCCGCTATTTCTTCAGCGCTGTAGCCGTCGCGCCAAAGTTCTATTACTTCTTTTTCGATCTTGCGGTCTGATTCAGACAATGTCCCCAACACACGGGAGATCGCCCCTTCCGTCAGCTCCATTAACAGCTTCTCATACAACTTAGAATCTAAAACTACGTCCTGAGAACATTGCGGATCCTGCGGTTCTTCGCCGGACGACACCAAGTCACTGATGTCATCCCTCGCTTGCTCTGCCCCGAATCCATTATCAGTATCCAAAGAAATTTTCTCTTTCTCACGCTTCAGATCGCACGGTTCCGCTCGTTCCCCAAACCTGATCAGTTCAACGATCTTGCTGACATCTATCAATTCCCTGTATTTCAAGTGTCTGAACACTTCCATCAGGTAATTGCGCACATTCTCGACCTGGAACTTTCTGTTTAAGAACCTGTTGATTACACTGACTATCGCGTACCCAACCAGTGACTCTTTTGCATGCACATCGAGCTTTTGTTCATCACTCAATTTGCAATACATCAAAGCATTGTATCTTCCCCAAAAAATCCTGCCTATAAGATTGTTGATGACTTCTTTCCCATCATTGTCCGCCGTTTTATATTCCGTGCAGCAAGCATACAGAAAATTTTTAAAAGATTCTTCTGAAACCATCACATTCCGTTCAGAAGCAAAATATTCCACTATCTGCAATTCCTCACGAAAAGAATACCGCGAAACACAGAAATCCTTCCATTTCTGACGATCGAATTCTTTCAATTCTTCTTTGAAATCTTCGTCAATCAATATCTTCTTATTACTCGAATCCACAGATACACCAAAAACATCGCTTAGTATATGCACTTGATGATCAATGTCAATGATCCTTTCCGACACCGGATTAAACCAGCCTCACGCTCCGTCCATCCGGCATTACTTCAGAGCTAAAAAAGGGCAGCCATTTAAGCTGCCCTCGGGCGGAATTACCTCATTGACGTACATATACGTCTGAGATGAAATTAAATAAAGAGGAAGTTATTCTCCCCCATATTGACAGAATCAAATGGATATTCCTACTTTAAAAAAAACACACAAACAATGATCAATATCAATAGGGCACCATGCCCCATTTCCACTCTATGAGAGTCGATATTGAAAAATTTTTTTGCGCCCGTCTTAAAATTTTTTAAAAAATCTGATCCTATCCCCCATTTATCAATTCTGTCCAAAATAAAAAAGGACACTATGATAAGGAAAGAAGTAAAATACAATATAACTACTTATTGTTTAAATAGATATATTAAAAAATCAAAGGTTTACCGAATTGGAAAAGTGTAAAAAAATGGTCGGGACGACAGGATTTGAACCTGCGACATCTTGCTCCCAAAGCAATTTATAACTTTGTAAGTAGCTAACACATAGCACACTGTACTTTTGTGTAACAAAAAGTGGAACACTTCTTGCCTTGTACGCTCAATTTATCCATACTTCTTCAGCTCAAGTCATCTTGAGTTAACAACTTTACTTAGAACCTGGTTATGGGGATTTATTTGAAAAAGTCTGGGAACGGCAAAGTTCTCTCTCACTTTTACGGGAACTACTCCTTACACGGTAAACGCTACACCGGAATTAAACTAACAGAAATCAGAGGGACTCTTCCTCCCAACGGGTTAGATTCAAACCCGTTGCTATGGGATAAGGAATTCAGAGATTCTTACTATACAGCCTCTAGTGAGCTAGAGAATATAAAGAACGGGGTTAAAAACTCCCCCTCTGAGATGGAGAAAGCACGCCTATACGCCCAAAAGAACGAAATTGAGATAAAGCTTAAGAACCTCGCCAATGCCACAACTATGTCCACCTTATGGGAGGACTACACCCAACAGGTCTCTTTCTCCTGCAAAATCGGCACCCAAAAGCAATGTGAGAACTACACACGTACTTTCGCTAAGTTCATCGCCCTGCGTCACGACAGGGATATGAAATACCCTCTTTATTCTGTTTCCATGGAGGATATTACTGCTTTCTTAATACACCTTGATAGTGATGGCTACTCTCAGAGGAGTATAAATGCCTATATTCAACAGATAAAACGTCTGTTTCGTGTCCTAGCCCCCCATAGTGATGTCCACCTCAAGGCCAACCAAATCAAAACTAAGCCCGAAAACAATGTCAACCACCAGATATTCAACAGGAATGAGATTCATCGAATATGGGCTGTTGCACAAAAAGTGAACCCCCTTATCCATTCTATGACCATTATCGCAGCGTGTACTGGTCTAAGGGAAAAGGACATATACTTCTTAAGATGGTCTAGTGTGGACTTCAATGCCGGTAACGGCCATGGGATGATCACTCTGACCACATTTAAGAACAAAGGGTCTGCAACTTTAGGTATGTGGGCTCCTTTAAGACAAGAACTGGAACATCTGCGTAAGGTCTCCCCTGTAAATGCCGAGTTCGTTTTCCCAGAGGCTGCCGACTTAATAGACAAAGACACCGGAGAAGTTAATGATCAAAAATGGGGTATCAAGAGTGGTAACTTACTCAAACAACTGCGTCGAGTATTAATGGTTGTTGGGTTTGGTGATGCAACAGAAACACTTACCACGCTAAGAACAACAGAAAACCCGAATGATTTGTTTGAGGCAATCAAGTATAAGATTGAAACCTCAACCCGAACTCCTAACTGGCAGCAGATGGCACTCAAAATTGCAAGTGCCTATATCCTTAATGAATATAGTATGGACATAATCTCCCAAGAGCTCCATATAAGTAAGCCTCTCATTTCATGGTACATTAGAGGTATTAAAGAAGTTACAGGACAGGATATTGTACGTCGTCGAACCCATCTAACAGAGAAAATTGACCCGTCTCAGGTCAGACCTTTTAAGGGCGAGTCCGATCCCCACCGCAAAAAGAAACCCTGTCTGTTGGGCTGGCACTCCTTTAGAGGCTCCTTTGTCACACTAGCCCTAAAAGCGGGAGTGAGCATTGAGTTACTAAAAAAGATTATGGGCTCCCATACCGTGGACATTATCATTCGTCATTATGTACAACCTGATGAATCTTTCATTCACGAGGGGTTCACAGCTAAAGACCCCTTCTCACAGGGGATTATATCCTCTCTTTGATGCAGTTAGCTTGATTATGCATACATTTACATAAATACGCATAGATCCCCTGTCAAAACCTCCGTATTTTTTCCAATTGCCGTCTATATTTTAGAGAGTGTGGAATAGATAGCAGTGAAATTACTGCAATTCCCCTCTAATTGCTTATAAAACAACTAAATATAGATAAATCATGGCAATTCTTAGTAACGTTCCAAATTTGGAACAATTATTTGATGCCTTTTCTAAGGCTGATCCGACCCAAAAGGTCAATTCCTTTAACGCTCTTAGGAGCGCTGATGCACCGGTTTCATTAGCAGGAGACAAACTGTTAACTCTGACAGAAACCAAACACCTGCTAAAAGTCTCCGCCTCCACCGTCAACCGCTATGTGAAATGCGGTATACTGGACAAGATACAAATTGGAGGTAAACATTCCAAAAATCTATTCAGGTTGTCCCAAATACAATCTCTGATAGGTTCCCCTCTAAAGTCAGGAGGTAACAACTAAAACCACGACATGATCCATGAGGTGGGTAGAAAATTCCTATCCACCCTGTGGATCTGTTATTTTGGAGACAAAGCTATGAAGACAAAGAACACGTTTGTTTATTTAACTCAAAATCGCAGTGACAGTGTGACACTTTCGCCTAACTGTTTGGGACTTAGCGATATAAACTGTCACAACTCAAAAGTGACACTTCAGTGCCACTGTGACAGTTCGGACAAGGGTGTGAGAACAAAGGAGACATCTGTTTATTTAACTCAAAATCGCAGTGACAGTGTGACACTTTCGCTTAACTATTTGAGAATTAGCGATATAAACTGTCACAAGTCAAAAGTGACACTTCAGTGCCACTGTGACACTTCAGACAAAGGAGGGCAATATGTATAACCTGAACAAGCCCCACATTCACAACGAGTATGAACTCCTTTCATATTTAGCGAGGAAGATTGACTCTTCAACAGCACTGGATGATTCACTTCCTGCGAATGCAACAGAACTTATGCTGCATTGTCCCTGTCATCACGATGAAACTCCCTCTTTAGCTCTATCTGTTAAAGAGGATAAAGCTCTTATCCATTGCTTTGCAGGGTGCAGTACCGAAGATATTCTGAAA
>JAEEGG010015542.1_pt1 | contig 15955 bp, 13 predicted proteins | sample 9134161 | NCBI WGS metagenome assembly JAEEGG01 (sample SAMN16246543, study PRJNA631951) | gut metagenome | biome: gut microbiome; feature: rumen; material: CR-attached | host: Bos | place: Iran: Karaj | collected 2018-10
CACCACGCCCGCCTCCTCCCCCCCAGCATCCCCATCTTGCCATGGCCGCCCCCCCGCCCACCCCTCCCCCCCTGCCCCCCCCCCCCCACCTTAGAGTTCTGCCCGTGGCCGCCCCGTCGGCCGCCCGCAAACTTTTCACTTTTCACTTTTCGCTTTTCACTCCCCATGAGCAGCCTCCTCCGCCACTGGTACGCCCATTCCGGCGCCTTCCACGCTCTCCTCTCCCCCCTCCTCCGCCTCCGCGAGTCCCTCCTCCTCGGCCACTACCTCCCGCCCCGCCTCCGCATCTCCCGCGACTTCCGACGCACCTTCGGCCACCCCCTCCCCTGGCGCGCCCCGCGCACCCTCAACGAAAAACTCAACTGCATGAAGCACCTCGTGCGCCTCCCCCTCCAGCGCACCTGCGCCGACAAACACGCCGTCCGCGCCTACGTCGCCGAAAAAATCGGCCCCGAGCACCTCATCCCGCTCCTGGCCACCTTCACCCGCGCCCGCGACGTCACCCCCGCGGCCATCCCCTCCCCCTCCTTCATCCTCAAAGTCAACCACGGCTCCGGCCAGAACATCGTCGTCCGCGACGCCGCGACCACCGACTTCGTCCCCATCCGCCTCCAGCTCTCCGACTGGATGCACACCTCCCACTACCTCCTCTCCTGCGAACAACCCTACCGCGGCATCCGCCCCCTCATCCTGGCCGAACGACTCCTCCTTTTCCCCGACGGCACCCTGCCGCTCGACTACAAACTCCACTGCTTCGCGGGCCGCCCCGAATTCATCCAGGTGGACATCGCCCGCGAGACCGACCACCACCGCAACTTCTACACCCCCGACTGGCGTCCCCTCCCCTTCCTCTGGTGCGAATGGGACGGCGACCGCCCCCTCTGGCCCCACGCCCCCGACGTCCCCCCTCCTCCCCCCGCCCTCCTCCAGCAAATGCTCACCCTCGCCCAAACCCTCTCCGCCCCCTTCCCCTACGTCCGCGTCGACCTCTACCTCCACGCAAACCAAATCTACTTCGGCGAACTCACCTTCTACCACGGCTCCGGCCTCGAACGCTTCTCCCCCCCCGCCACCGACCTCCTCCTCGGCCAAAAAATCCCCTGGCCCTGACCCCCCGCCCCCCCTGTTCCCGCCCTCCCCCGTCTCCTTCCCTCTCCTTCCTCCCTCTCCTCTCTCCTCCCTCCCCCTTCCCCCTTGTCCCTGTTCCCGCCCGTGGCCGCCCCGTCGGCCACGCCCCCCCCCGACTCCCCCCCTCACTCCCCACCCTCTCCCCTCCCACGCGACCCCCGCGTCCAATCCACTTGCGATATCAAGGAAAACTCTTGCATTCCCTCCCGTTTTCCGCCATCATCCCGGACATGAAAACCGCCCCCGTCTTCCCCCCCGGCTACCTCAACGCCCTCAGCAAGACCTTCCTCCCCTGCATCGACCGACCCTACGTCCGGGTGGAGGATCACATCCTCCTGCCCCTGGGCCTGGTCGCCTGCACCGGCGCCATCGCCCTCCACCTCGCCTTCTACGGCGGAAAAGCCCTCCTCGCGCGGATCCGCCGCCACGTCTCGCCCCCCGAGCCGCTCTCCCCGGCCGCACCCGGCCCCGCCGCGTCGCTCCGCGGCGCACCAACGCCCGAAGACATCGAAGACGCCTGGTTCCTCGACCCGCGCACCCTGCCCGCGCGCCTCCGCATCGGCTCGCGCCTGGCCGACCTGGAACCCACGCTCGACGCCCGCTTCGTCTTCCGGAAAACCCGCAGCGGCTCCCGCCGCATCGTCGCCCGCCAACCCGGCCTCAAGGGCTGGCTGCGCAAGAACGCGCCGGACGTCAAATACCCCACCGCCATGCACTACAAAAAACTGGCGACCCGCCTGCGCCAGCTCATCGGCCTCGACGCCCGCATCCCGCTCGAATGGCTCCTCCCGGACAACCGGGAAAGCCTATCCGCCCTCACCCCGGCCGACCGCCGCAACGCCGCCGCCGCCAAAGCCAAGCTCGACCGCCTGCTGGCGGACAACCCGAAGCTCACGCGCCTCGCCCGCGCCGTCGAATCCCGCCTCGGCATCATGCGGATGGTGACCATCCGCCGCATCCAGCCCCCGAAACCCGGACGCGGAAAACGCCGGAAACCGCGGGAAAACGCCATGAATCCCTTGATATCGCGAGTCACCCGCGCGGGCTACGCCTACACCGCGGACGACGCCCGGGCCCGGGCCTTCTGGGACGCGCTGCGGAAGATTCTCGGCGAACGGACCCGCGATCCTGAGACCCTGCGCCTGCAATCCGACATCCGCGCCTGGCTGAACGCCCCCCTCCAGGCCCGCCTCAACCGCCGCCGCTAGCCGCCGGGCGGCCGCCGGGTTTTCCAACCATTGGAAAATATTTCCACCGGTTTTCCAATGATTGGAAAAATTTTCCGCAAGTTTTCCAACGATTGGAAAATATTTTTCCAATGGTTGGAAAACTTTTCTGCGGCCGCGGGGCAGCGTTTCCGGGCCGGGCGTTTCCGGGCCGTCCGATCGGGATTGCGGCGCGGGCCGGGGTGGGGCAAAAGACTGAATTTCCGCCCCGGGCCGACAGAAGGCTTGAGCCCCCGCCTTCCCGCGCGTATCATGCCCCCCATGAACGCAACCGCCACTCCCAACCCCCAACCCCTTGCCTGACATGCCCGCCCTACCCCTCCGATTCCTCTGGGTCCGCAACACCATCGCCCGGCCCGGCCCCGCGCCCGTGCAGGAACTCTCCTTCGCGCTCGCGGTGGACCGCATGGGCTTCGGCAAGTCCGTGACCGTGCACTGGTCCGGCGAAGACGGCCTCTGGCACGAGCTCCCCGCCCGCTACGCCGCCGACCTCCCCGACGGCCGCGAACTCTGGCGCGCCGACCACGCCGTCGTCCTCGCGCGCGGCACGTCCCTGCCGGGCGACATCCGCTTCTCCGCGCGCCTCGACCACGACGGCCGCGCCTGGTGGGACTCCCGCTTCGGCCAGGACTACGACGCGCCGGCCGACTCCGGCGTGCAGCTCCTCTCCGGCCCGCCCGCGCAGATCCTCGACCCTTCCCCGGCGCTGCCCGAGGGCGCCCGCTCGCTGCCCGTCGCCGTCGCCGTCCGCCAGGACCTCGCGCCGACCGACGTCTACATCCACTGGACCACCGACGCCTGGAAGACCGCGCGCGTCTCCCACGCCATCCTGCGGCGCGACTGGTGGTTCCACGCCGGCGCCTCCGCCGCGCGCAACCCCAACCGCGCGGGCGTGGGCATCTGGGCCGCGCGCCTGCCGCTCCGCGACGCCGCGGCCATCGAGTACGCCGCCGAAATCCGCACCGGGCGCAGCGGCATCCTGTGGGACAACGCGGGCGGCCTCAACCACCGCGCCCGGCGCGGCAACCTGCGCGTCCTGACCCTGAACCTCCACACATGGCAGGAGGACGACCAGCTGCGCAAATTCGAGACCATCGCGAAGGCCATCGCCGAAGAGCGCATCGACCTCGTCTGCTTCCAGGAAGTCGCCGAACCCTGGAATGGCGGCGCCGGCGACTGGTCGCAGAACGCCGCCAACATCATCAACTCCCACCTTCCGACCCCCTACCACATCCACGCCGACTGGTCGCACATCGGCTTCGACCGCTGGCGCGAAGGCCTGGCGATCCTCTCCCGGCACCCCTTCGTCTACACCGACTCCGGCTACGTCTCCGACGAAACCGATCCCCACACCATCCACTCCCGGCGCGTCGTCATGGCGCAGATCCGGCTGCCGCACGCGGGGCTCCTGAACGTCTTCTCCGCGCACCTCTCGTGGGCCGAGAACGGCTTCGACCGCCAATTCGACCGCCTCCTCGCGTGGATGGACGAAAAACATCCGGCCGACGGCGCGGGCACCCTCCTGTGCGGCGACTTCAACATCGACGCCTGCTCGCCGTCCTTCGAGCGCATCACCCAAGTCTGCGGCTACGAAGAACAGATCCTGAAGATCCAGCGGCCCGACGCCTTCCAGCACATCTTCCGCGCGCGCGACGCCGCCTCCACCGACGTCCTGGCGGGCGACCGGCGCATCGACTACATCTGGCTCTCCCCGGCCTCCCGCCTCCGCTGCATCTCCGCCTCCCCCATCTTCGTCCCCGGCCGCTACGACCGCGTCTCCGACCACCCCGGCTACCTCGCCGAATTCGAAATCCGCTAACCCCCCACCCCTCAACCCCTTCAACCTTTCACCCCCTCAACCTTTCACCCCCTCAACCTTTCAACCCTTCAACCTTTCAACCTTTCAACCCTTCAACCTTTCAACCTTTCAACCTTTCAACCCCTCAACCCCCTCCTCCGCCATGCCCTACGCCGAACACTACGCCCACCCCACCCAAGCCTACCTTGGCGGCACCTTTCCGCGCCGCAACGACCTTGGGGACCTGTTCTTCCTCCGCTGGGGGCAGATCACCTTCGACTGCGCCTGGGGGGCCGAACTGAACATCAAAGTCATCCTGAGCGTGTGGCACGAAGACAACACCTGCGACCGCTACATCGTCCACACCGACCCCTACGACATCGGCCCGACGACCCACCGCCGGCGCACCCGCGACTTCTACATCCACCCCGCGCCGCGCGCGCAAGGGCGCGTCGTCGGCATCAAATTCTCCTACATCGCGCACCTCCACGGCCACTCCATCCCGTCCGAGCGCGAATACCTCTACATGACGCGCGAGCAAGCCGCCGACGGCCGCGACCAACTCCACGACATCACCGACCTGCACTCCACGCCCAACACCTACCGCACCGCCGAAAGCGACCCGTCCATCCTCCAGCGCGACGTCGACTGGATGAACCACCACGTCGAATCCCTGGGCGTCATCCCCAAATTCACCAAAGGGCAGGCCTGGCACCCCTACCATCCCAAGCGCTACATCCACGACATGCTCGACACCATGATCTGGCGCCACAACACCGAGCCCGACCGCGACCACTCCGTCAAAGTCTGCGTCGACTGCATCGACGACACCGACTTCGTGCGCCACCTCCTCCACGCCCACGCCTCCGGCGTCCCCGTCCAGATCGTCACCGACTGGCGCAAGATGACCCTTACCAACGCCGACACCTACCTCGCCGTCAAACGCTCCGGCATCGAACTCCTCGGCGAAGTCTGCACCACGCGCGACCCCTCCTCCGAAGTCGCGCCCGACATGCACAACAAATTCATCACCTTCGGCGACGAAGACGCCATCGTCGGCTCCTTCAACATCACCTTCGACCGCTGGGGCTCCAACTGGGAATCCGGCATGACCTTCCGGTCCCGCGGCATCGTGCGCCTCCTCGACAACATCTTCCAGTCCGTCCGCGGCGGCGTCATCCAACCCTACGGCATCGACCCCTTCTCCCCCTTCAACCTCCTCTACACCTTCGGGCAGACCAAGATGCTCGACGGCACCCTCTACCTCCCCCACCACGCCATCCTCTCCGAGATCAACCGCGCAAAGTACGACATCTCCGTCTGCCTCTTCCTGATCGGCGAACTGCGCGGCGCCCACGGCGACAGCGTCATCGACGCCCTCATCCGCGCGCGCGACCGCGGCGTCCACGTCCGCCTCATCCTCAACGGCCACCTCGCGCGCGAAGGCGACCCCGGGGCCCCCCATTCCTGGGACGAAGAAATCCACCGTCCCCTCCTTCCCGCCGTCCGCCGCCTCCGCGACGCCGGCCTCGCGGTGGCGCTCGTCTACGGCGTCCACGACCGCGATGTCCCCTACTCCCCGATCCACTCCAAGCAGTGCGTCATCGACCGCCAAATCATCCTCGACGGCTCCTTCAACTGGTACAACACCTCCGTCGTCTCCCACGACATGCTGATCGTCCTCAACCACTACGACATCGCCCAACTCTACCTCCAGGAAGCCGACCAAATCCTCTCCACCTTCCGCACCCTCTGGCTCACCGACGCCCGCTGACCCCCGCCCTCCAGAAATCTGAAATCTGAAATTTCAAATCCGCAATCGGGTATCCACCGTCCGCCGTCCGTTGTCCGTTGTCCGCAATCTGAAATTTCAAATTTGAGATTTCAAATTTAAGATTTGAGATTTGAAATCTGAAATCCTACTTCTCCCCCTCCCCATCCTCCCCCTCCATCCCCCCCTTCAACGCCGCCACCGCCTCCTCCCTCCCCCCCTTCCCCCACGTCCCATTCCTCAACCCTTCCGCCATCCTCGCCCTGAACACCGCCATCCGCTCCCCGAACGCCTCCGCCCGCCTCCCCTCCTCGTACACCGCCCGCGACTTCTCGTTCAAGTGCCTCTGCCCCCGGATCTCCGAATTCTGCAACGAATCCAGCCACCCCCTCAACTGCCTCGACACCGCCTCGCACCTTCCGACCAACCCCCGCAGCCTCCCCTCCTCCCCCTCCATCCCCCCCAACCGCAGCGCAAACCGCAGCATCGACCGCACCTCCCCGGCCGATCCGCGCGCAATGTACAAAAACGACACCAACTCCGCGGTCGTCCCCCTCTCGAACCCCTCCGCGATATTGTTCCCCACCGACAGCGCCGCCCGCCGCAACTGGTTCACCAAATCCCCCTTGAAGCGGAACGCCGCCCTCCCCGTCACCCCGAACACCTCCACCCCCAACTCCACCGCCGCATTCCACACCGGCAAATCCTCGAACCTCCTGAACGTCGCCATTCCTTCGCCCTTTCCTTTCCAATTCCAAATCTGAACGATAGTCCACACACCTCCCAAAATCAAGCCCCAACCTCCCAAATCCCAAATCTCGATTCTGAAATTTGAAATCCGAAATATGAAATCTCAAATCTGAAATTTCAAATTGCACCCCCCTCATCCCCCCCCGTCCCCATCCCCCTCCACTCCCTCCCCCTGTCCACACCACTCCCGCCCCTCCCCCCGCGGCAAGGCCGGAAAGTCCGCAGCCCTTCCCCGTCGCCGCCATTCGCGATATCAAGGAAAACCACCCGCCAACCCGCCGTTTTCCCCGCCATCCTCCCTCATGCAATTCCGCCCTTCCGCCCCCCGCCCTCCCGGTGTACACTCCCCAGCATGGCGCACCACACCATCACCTTCTCGCAGAAAGTCCGCGACAAGCTGGCGACCCTCCCCGGCAAGCCCGGCGTGTACCTCATGCGCAACAGCCTCGGCCGCATCATCTACGTCGGCAAGGCCGCCTCCCTCCGCAACCGCGTCTCCTCCTACTTCCGCCCGGCCACCTTCGCCAAGGCCGACCCCAAGCTCCGCGGCCTCATCCGGTCCATCGACGACCTCGACTTCATCGTGCTCCGCTCCGAGGCCGAGGCCACCCTCACCGAGTCGCGCCTGATCAAGGACTACCGCCCCCGCTACAACATCGAGCTCAAGGACGACAAGCGCTTCCTGCTCCTCAAGGTCCGCCCCGACGACCCCTGCCCGCGCTTCGAGGCCGTCCGCCTGCGCAAGGACGACGGCGCCCGCTACTGGGGCCCCTTCGCCTCCTCCGCCAGCGCCTGGGCGTCCCTCGAATTCGTCGAGCGCGAATTCGGCATCCGCCACTGCGCCGCCGCGCGCCCCGGTCCCGACGACCACAAGCACTGCATCGACGACGTCGTCCGCTTCTGCTCCGCCCCCTGCATCGGCAAGACGGACCCCGACGCCTACCGCGCGCGCGTCCTGGAAGCCTGCGCCTTCCTGGACGGCGACCGCCCGGGCCACCTCGAAACCCTCAAGAAGCGGATGGAAGAAGCCGCCGCCGAGATGCGCTTCGAGAAGGCGGCCGCCCTGCGCGACTGGTACCTCCTGCTCGTCCGCGGCCTCCGCGAGCGCGCCGTCGTCCGCAAGACGCCGCCCATCCAGCGCGCCGAAGCCGACGCCGGGCTCGCCGAACTCCAGCGCCGCCTCGGCCTCCCCTCCCCGCCGCACCGCATGGAATGCTACGACATCTCCAACATCTCCGGCACCCTCTCCGTCGCCTCGCAGGTGGTCTCCATCGACGGCGTCCCCACGCCCGCCCACTACCGCATGTACCGCATCAAGACCGTCGAAGGCTCCAACGACCCCGCCTCGATGGCCGAAGTCATCCGCCGCCGCTTCACCCGCGCCCTTTCCGAGAACGAGCCCCTGCCCGACCTCGTGATGGTGGACGGCGGCCTCACGCAGCTGCGCGCCGCCCGCGCCGAACTCGACGCCCTGGGCCTGCGCGACCGCCCCCGCCTGACCGGCATCGCCAAGCAGTACGAAGAACTCTACCACGACCCCTCCGCCGAACAGCCGCCCCTCCGCTTCTCGGCGACCTCCCCGGCCCTGCACGTCATCCAGCGCCTGCGCGACGAATCCCACCGCTTCGCCCTCACCTACCACCGCAAGCTGCGCGCGCGCCTCATCCGCGAATCGGTCCTCGACGACGTCCCCGGCATCGGCGCCAAACGCAAGGCCCAGCTCCTGGCCCACTTCGGCTCCCTCTCCCGCATGAAGGCCGCCTCCCTCGAAGATCTCGAATCCGCCCCCGGCCTCTCCCACGAAACCGCCCTCCTCCTCCACGCCGCACTCCATCCCCCCATTTCCCCGCCTCCGGCGCTTCAGCCCGAGGCCGATCCGCCGGCTGCCGCCCACCTTCCGCCCCCGGACGGGAGCGCCCCAAAAACATAAGTCGCGGAAAACAATCCTCCAAAAGCTGGACAGGCCATCCCCCCTTCCTGCGCGCACCACTCTCCCGCCCCGTCTCTCCCTGTCCGCCCCTCCATCCGCTTTTGAGATTATGGAAAATATTGATGTTTTCTTAGGTTTTTACAACCATCCATCCCCATGAAAACCACCCCCTCCCCCGCCCCCGGAATTTGGTTGCCAACCCCCGCCCGCCCGTAGAAAATGCCTCCCATGAAAGAGCCCTCCGAAGCGACCGCCCCCACCCCGCCCCAAATCCCCGGCTACGAACTGCTCGGCCCCATCGGGACCGGCGGCACCGCCGTCGTCTGGAAGGCCCGCCAGGTCTCCCTCGACCGCCCCGTCGCCATCAAGGTCCTCTCCCCCGGACTCCTCCGCGACGACGCCTCCCGCGCCGCCTTCCTCACCGAGGCCCGCGCCGCCGCGAAAATCTCGCATCCCTCCGTCGTGGGCATCCTCGACTTCGGCGAGACGGCCGACGGCACCCCGTACTACGTCATGGAGTACGTCGAAGGCGTCTCCCTCGCCGAATGGCTCGCCCGGCACGGCCAGATGGCCCCCCAGCAGGCACTGCTCCTCGGCGGCATCGTCGCCGACACGCTCGACGCCATCTGGCGCCAGCACCAGATGATCCACTGCGACATCAAGCCCGGCAACATCCTGCTCGGCACCGACGGCGCGGTGAAGCTGACCGACCTTGGCCTCGCGCGCATCGTCGACGCCGCCGAACAGGCCGACCCCGACTATATCGAGGGCACCCCCACCTACCTCGCCCCCGAGCAGATCGAAGGCCTACCCCCCGACTGCCGCTCCGACATCTACGCCCTCGGCCTGACCCTCTACCACACCCTCACCGGCAACGCCCCCTTCGAGGGCCTCACCCTCCAGCAGGTCCTCGAAGCCCAGCAGACCGACTACCTCCCCGACCCCTGCGACCTCCAGCCCGCGGTTCCCGCCTGCTACGGCTGGCTCCTCGCCAAGATGACCGCCAAGGACCCCGCCCGCCGTCCCGACACCTGGACCGCCGTCGCCAAGGACATCCGCCAAATCCAGGAAGGCAAATTCCCGTCCCCCCCCTATCCCGAAGAAGACGAAAGCACCATCCTCCTCTCCCCCAACCACCGTCCCGGCTCCCGCGCCAAGACCATCAACCTCGGCGCCGCCGCCAAGAAAGCCATCGTCCTCTCCGCCAGCCAGCAGGAACACCTCAAGGTCAAGCGCCCCGACGCCGCCCGCGCCGCCCGGCGCGCCTCCTCCGGCGGCGGTTTCCTCCGCTTCCTGATCTTCCTCGTCCTCGCCGGCGGCGTCGGCTTCGCCATCTACCACTTCGGCCTCAAGGACAACCCCGACTTCCAGGCCATGCTCCACGGCAAACCCAAGCCCGTGCCCTCCGGCAAACCCGACATCGACGTCCACAGCCCCAACGTCCAGGTCGGCGGCAACGCCATCCTCGGCGACCTCGCCACGCGCCCCGCCAAGCCCGCCTCCGGCGGCGCCTCATCCCCCGCGGCCCCCGAAGACGAACTCGCCCCGCAGCTCGCCGGTGGCGGCACCTCCGGCACCGCCACCCCCGGCTCCTGGAACCGGCCCGAATTCATCGAAGCCGCCCAGCAATTCAACGCCGCCCTCACCGCCTGGCAGGAATTCTCCAAGCATCCCGACCCCGCCGACCCGACCCTCCTCCAGATCGCCTCCGACGCCCGGGACGCCGCCGCCAAGTTCGAAGCCATCCGCCCCGAAGCCCCCGCCAGCGTCCCCGTCACCGACTACGCCAACCAGTGCTACCGTCTCGTCAACGACGCCCGCTGGGCCCGGTTCGACACCGACGCCCGCCGCGCCGCCCACCGCGCCGCCCCCAAGACCCACAACGACCTGCTCGTCCCCTGGCCCACCCCGCCGGCCGACCCCAAGGACCCCTTCGCCTCCCGCTACATGCAGTTCGGCTACGCCTGGGACATGCTGCCCGCGCCCGGTGACCGCACCGACGCCACCGAATTCGTCTTCCTGCTGGCCTCCTTCGGCCTCTCCCCCGCCGCCGACACCCGTGCCCGGCCCGACCTCGCCATCCACGGCCCCCTCGCGTGCCTGATGCCGATGGACAAAGCCCTCCGTCTCGTCTCCGCGCCCACGCCCTCCCCGCGGCGGCCCGTCGAAGGCGCCCCCTTCCCCTACGGCGGATTCTTCTACTTCGAGGCCCCCGCCGGACGCTACGGCACCATCTCCCCCAACGTCCCCCCCTACCCCCTCATCCGGCTCATTTCCGACGCCGAAGACCGGCTCGTGGGCGTCGAACTCGTCGATCCCGAACCCAAGACCCCCATGCAGCACCCGCCGACCACCTACACCGACGGCAGCAAGACCTACGACTTCGTGACCGGACGCACCGCCCCGACCAAGGGCGACATCCGCCTCGCCCACAACACCATGCGCGGCCAGGGCACCCTGCGCATCGACACCGAGGCCGTCGACTTCTCCGCCGGCACCGAAAACGCCCCCGTCTACCGCTCCGTCCTGCTTCTCCCCGAAGCCGTCGGCCGCAACCTCCTCTACCACCTCATCGGCGCCGCCGACTGATTCCCCGGCTCGCCCCGGGTCGCGCTTCCGCGCGACCATGTGGTTGGAAAACGTCTGGGAGGTGCGGCTTCCAGCCGCGCCATGGACTTGGCCAAACGGCGCGGCAAGATGCCGCACCCCCGGAAGCAACGCCGGACCTTCTGAACAACCATCGCTCAACTTCCGGAGGTGCGGCTTCCAGCCGCGCCCCGACGGATGGGTAGCGGGAGCAAGCGTCTGTCCTGTCGGACCGTGGATGCCCCGCCCGCAGGGCGGCACCGCAAACTCGTCACTCGTATCTCGTCTCTCGTCACTGCGTCCGCAGGTCACTCGTCACTGCACCCGCAGGGCGCCCTCGTCACTCCAGCGGGCAATCCCCGCAGAAGCCCCGCCTACCGCAGACGCGGCAGAAGTCCCCACGCCATACCGCGTCGAACTGGCCCGCCAGCGGCTCCACCAGGGACGGGTCGTCCGTCAGGATGCCGTTCTCGAAGTTGCGCTTCCGCACGCTCTTCGCGCCCATGCCCGCGCCCGTCAGGTTCGCGCTGCCGAAGTAGGCCCGGCGGCCGTCCGCGATGACGCACTTGAAATGCACGCGCGGGCACAGCATCCGCTCCATCCCGCCCCACAGGGCCGGATAGCGGTCGAAATCCTCCCGCCAGTTCGGCCCCGGCTCCTTCGCGTGGATCAGCCGCACCTCGACGCCCCTCTCCACCAGCCCCGCCAGCACCCCCAGGAACGGCACCATCGCCCTCCCTCCCGCCTCCACGTGCAGATCCTTGATGTCCGCCGTCGCGATCCACAGCCTCTGCCGCACCTCCGGCACGAGCCCGCACACCACCCGCTCGTAGATTTCCCGGTCGCTGACGAATTCAATCATGTTGAAACTCGCCCCTGCGGCGAGAGTTCGATGCTGCGGGAAGGCATTGGTCAGAGGTCCTGGGCCTTTTCGGCGTCGGCGAGGGAAATCCATCCCCCGGCGCGCGCGGAGCGCTCCCCCTTCGCCAGTTCGGAGGCGAGGTCGAGTTCGGCCCGGAGGCGTTCGTAGGCACCGATGTCCACGAGGGCGAAGCGGCCGTGGCCGTTCTTCGTGAGAAAGACGGGCGAGTCCGGCGAAACTTCGCTCAGGACCCGGTTGTAGTTGCGCAGTTCGGATATGGGCTTGATGCAGGGCATGGATGTCTCCGTGGCGATTTCCGCGGACAATGTGTAGTCACATCCGCCCCCGAAAACAACTGCAAAAGAAGGGGCGTTGAACGGGATTCCGCCCCACAACTCCGAGGCCAAGGCCACTCGTCGGGCCGCGGGCGTCCCGCCTGCGAGAATCCGGAGAAGCGAATTGACATCGAAACAGGAAAATGCAATATCTCCTGTTCGAGAGCAACACCCCTGTGAATCTTCCTCCATCCATACGCATCGCCCTGTCCGACCACAACGGCACACTGACGATGGGCGACATTGCCGCCTTGGGCTATTCGCGTGCGGCGGCCTCCCGTTGGACGCGGCTGGGGCTCCTCGAACGGGTCGCCCACGGACTCTACCGTCTGCCCGGGGAGCTGCCCGACACGTTGCACATCCTGTTGTCGAGGCATCCGCATCTGGTGGCCTCCCACGGGACGGCTTTGTTCCTTTGCGGCCTTGCCGAAACCGCACCGGAGCGGTGGACCGTCACCGCCCCCCACGGCCACGAACCCCCGGCGTCCGTCCGAGCCGCATGCCAGTGCTTCTATGCCGTTCCCGAGCGCCTTGCCGTCGGCCTCTGCCGCCGCCGGACCCCCTTCGGCAACGAAGTCCCCTGCCACGATGCCGAACGGGCCCTCTGCGACATCCTGCGCCACCGCCGCCGCCTCGACCCCGAACTCGTCGTCGCGGCACTCCGCAACTGGGCCGCCTCGCCGGAACGCGACCCGGCGCGCCTTGCCCGCCACGCCTCCGCGCTGGGCGTCGCCGATCTCGTCAAATCGCATGTGGAGGCCCTGCTGTGAACGCCGTCGCCATGAGTTTCAAGGCTCAGCTCCGCAACACCGCCGCGCGCACGGGCATCCCGGCCCAGCTGCTCCTGCAGGACTTTTTCCTGGAGCGCTTTCTCGAGCGCCTCTGCGCCACGGACGTCCGGGCCCGCCTCGTCCTCAAGGGCGGCGTCCTCCTCATGGGACTGCTGGGCGTCGCCCGCCGCACCACCATGGATATCGACGCCACCCTGCGCGGCGTACCGCTCGTCCCCGCCACCGTCGAAGCGCTCGTCCGCGCGGTCTGCGCCGTGGATTGCGGCGACGGAGCCGCCTTCGCGTTCGTCTCGCTCGCCCCCATCCGCAAGGACGACCAGTACGGCGGCTTCCGCGTGAAACTCTCTTGCCGCTTCCTGACCCTCACCGGACATCTTTCCCTCGACATCTCCACCGGCGACGCCATCGCCGGCGGTCCCGTCGAACACGTCCTGCCCAGCCAGTTCGACCCCGTCCGCACCTACCGCGTCTGGGGCTACCCCGTGGAAACGCTCCTCGCCGAGAAGGTCGAAGCCATCTTCGCCCTCGGCGAACTCGGCACCCGTCCCCGCGACTACTACGACGTGCTGATGGTCGCGGAAACCCTGCCTTTCTCCCCCCAACGCTTCGCCGAAGCCTTCCGCGCCACGGTTGCCCACCGCGGCTCCCGCGAGCGCCTCGGCGATTTGTCCGCCCGCCTCGGGGAACTCGCCCGCAGCCCCGCCCTGCTCGGCGAATGGGCCCGCTACACCCGCCGCTACCCCTACGCCGCCGGCATTCCCTTCGACCGGCCCATCGCCGCCCTCCGTACCCTCCTTGCCCATCTCGCCGTGACGCGGGACGAGTGACAAGATGCGGTGCGCCCTGCGGGCGGATCATTTCGGGCGGAAGGCGGATGCACAGTCGGGGCGCGGGCATTCCGCCCGCAGGGCGTCTGGAAAGCGGAAAACAAGCGAAAAGACCAATGTTTTCTGTAATCTCACATCCAGCGGCGCGGCTGGAAGCCGCACCTCCGGAAGTCATGCGCTGCTTGTTCGGAAGGTCCCGCGCCACTTCCGGGGGTGCGGCATCTTGCCGCGCCATGGCGGATGGAGGGAGGAAGAATGTCTCACGCAAAGGCCGCCAAGGCCGCCAAGGGAGCGGGAGGGGAGCGGAGGAGGGAGTCTACAAGAATGTCTCGAATGCCGCTTCGCGGACACGAACGGCTTGGAAGGGGGGAATCAATCAGCATTGAAAACCATGAAAACCGCTTCGCGGACATGGAAAGCGGGAGGACAGCGGATGGAAAGAGATTGTCAGACAATACCAACAATTTCCGACAATGGTTTTGGAGACAACTTGGACAACCCTGCGGATGGGATTGTTGGAGGGGAGTAAAGGCAAGCTGGTTGCTCATTTGGAAGGAGACTTTTTAGGAACTTTGGCGCAGGAATCAGGACCAATCGGAGTTCTGGGACGCGATGCCTGTCACCACGCTCCTTGCGACTGTTTCTGCCGCTTGGTTTGGGCGGTGCGGGGCCAGTAGCGGACGAAATGGCGGGGGAATTTTTCGTTGCGGGAGAAATGGGAATCGGCTTCGAGCATCGTCTTGTTCCGGCCGTTCCAGGCGAAGTTCAGATGGTGGTAGGCATGGGAAAGGCTCCCGGCCAGATGCTCTTCGGTGAAGCCCTGCGGGGGCAGAAGACACATGTCGTCCCCCTCGGGCTTCTCCCCTTGCGCGCAACGGATGTCCCGCAGAAGGGATTCCAGTTCCTCTTTCGCTTCGTTCACGTGGAACCACAGCAAATCCAGGTTGCATTTGTGTTTCTTCATCTTGGAATCTTTCAGGCCATTATGACAATTTCCGACAATTGTTTTTTGGAGACAACTTGGACAACCCGGGACAACTTTTCCAAGGGCGCCGGGCGGACAACTCCGCCCGGCGGAGGGGAGTTTTCGACCGGGCTTCATCACCCCAAACGGTGCCTCGCAGCAACGACGAAAACCCATGGGAAGCGGGCGCGGCGGAGGTGGGTTCGCCGGGTGACGGCGACGTCGGCGCGGCGGCGGCCGAACCAGAGGGTGTCCAGGTCGCGGTAGATGCGGTGGAGGTGGCGGCCGAAGGTTTCCTCGGTGAAGGGTTCCGGCGGCGGTACCGCGGGTTTGCATCCAACGATGGAGCCTTCCCCGGCGGCGGCGGTGGCCATGTCGCGGAGCCGTCCGAGGTGCCGCACGGCCAGTTGGGCGTAGGCATGCAGGATGCAGGTGGGGCGGACGAGGGCCAGACCGGCTTCGCGCGGCGGGCCCTTGGCGCGGCGAGGCAGGGGCTGGAGGTCGAGAAACGGCGCGCCCGTGGGGAAGCGCGACCAGCGGACGAAGTCGGCATCCGCACAGGCCCGGACCCGCTCTTCCGGCGCGCGGCGGCAGTTCCAGGCAAAGTTGAGGTGGTGGTAGGCGTGGTCAAGGGAGTAGAAGAGGTCGCTGTCCGTCAGGGGCAGCCGCTTGGCCAGCCGGTCGGCGTATTCCTTGCGCGGTTCGAGTTCCTTGGCGAGGATCTTCCCGAAGGCGGCAATCTGGATGCGCGCCCACAGGTCTTCCAGCTCCCCGAGCGCTTCGCCGAGATCGCGTCGGATGGAGCGGATGGCCAACGGCGGGGACTTCTTCATGGTGGGGCCTTTCCTTTGGACAGGATTTGCAGGATGGACAGGATTTCCAGATGGGAAGGTTAGCACCCCGAAGGGCTCACGAGAACTCCTTTTCGCGAGCTTTGAAGAAATCGAAGTATTCCCGGACGTTTTCCAGCTCCGTCCACTTCCGCAC
>JAEEGG010015545.1_pt1 | contig 15953 bp, 16 predicted proteins | sample 9134161 | NCBI WGS metagenome assembly JAEEGG01 (sample SAMN16246543, study PRJNA631951) | gut metagenome | biome: gut microbiome; feature: rumen; material: CR-attached | host: Bos | place: Iran: Karaj | collected 2018-10
CGAGTGCTTGTCGCCCTCGGGGATCTCGTAGCACTTCTGCCAGTAGCAGCGACCCTTCTGGGTGAAGAAGAGCAGCGTGTTGTGCATCGTGGCGGGATAGATGTACTCGGTGAAGTCGTTGTCGCGATGACGGGCTGCCTTCGCACCGACGCCTCCCCTGCCCTGCTCGTGGAAGTCGGCCAGCGGCGTGCGCTTGATGTAGCCCATGTGGCTGATGGTGATGACCACGGGATCGTCGGGATAGAAGTCCTCGGCGTTGAACTCGTGGTCGAAGGGGATGATCTCCGTGCGACGCTCGTCGCCATACTTCTCCTTCACCTCCAGCAGATCGTCCTTCATCACCTGCTTGCAGCGCTCGGGGTTGTCGAGGATCTCCTGCAGGTCGGCAATGAGTTTCATCAGGTCGTCGTACTCCTGGTGGAGCTGGTCTACACGCAGACCTGTCAGCTGTGACAGACGCATATCGACGATAGCCTTCGACTGGATCTCGTCGAGCTCGAAGCGCTTCTCGAGGTTACGCTGGGCGTCGGACGGTGTCTGGCTGTTGCGGATGATGCGCACCACCTCGTCGATGTTGTTCACGGCGATGATCAAACCCTCGAGGATGTGGGCACGCTCCTGGGCTTTCTTCAGGTCGTACTTCGTGCGACGGATGGTCACATCGTGACGGTGCTCGACGAAGTATTTCACGCACTCCTTCAGTGTGAGCAGACGGGGACGTCCTTTCACCAGTGCAATGTTATTCACTGAGAATGAGCTCTGTAGAGCGGTCATCTTAAAGAGTTTGTTCAGCAGTACGTTGGCATTGGCATCGCGCTTCACGTCGACTACGATACGCATACCCTGACGGCCTGACTCATCGTTGACGTTGGCCACACCCTCAATCTTATGCTGGTTGGCGAGGTCGGCAATATAAGCTACGAGATCAGCCTTGTTGACACCGTAGGGAATCTCGGTGACAACGATCTTATCGTGGGTCTCACCACTCTCGATCTCAGCCTTGGCACGCATCACGATACGGCCGCGACCAGTCTCGTAGGCATCGCGCACACCCTGCAGACCATAGATATAGGCGCCTGTGGGGAAGTCTGGGCCCGGGATATACTGCATCAGTCCGTCGGTGTCGATATCGGGATTGTCGATATAGGCACAGCAGCCGTCGATGACTTCACCCAGATTGTGGGTGGGCATGTTCGTGGCCATACCTACGGCAATACCGTTTCCGCCGTTCACCAGCAGGTTAGGTATCTTGGTGGGCATCACGGTGGGCTCCAGCAGCGAGTCGTCGAAGTTGTTCGTCATGTCGACGGTCTCCTTGTCGAGGTCGTCCATGATGTGTTCACCCATCTTAGAGAGTCGGCACTCGGTGTATCGCATGGCTGCGGGCGAGTCACCGTCGACGGAGCCGTAGTTACCCTGACCGTCGACGAGCGTGTAACGCATGTTCCAGTCCTGGGCCATACGGACGAGGGCTCCATAGACGGAAGAGTCGCCGTGGGGGTGGTACTTACCGAGCACCTCACCTACTACGCGCGCACATTTCTTATAAGGTTGGGTGGAGACGTTGTTGATACCCATCATACCGTAGAGGATACGACGGTGTACGGGTTTGAAACCGTCACGAACATCGGGAAGGGCACGTGCCACAATGACTGACATGGAGTAGTCGATGTAGCTGGACTTCATTTCCTCCTCGATGTTGATTCTAATGATTCTGTCGTTGTCGAATGTTTGATCCATTGAATTTTATTCTTTTACTTTTTTTACCTTTTTACTCTTCTAATTTTTCGAAATTTCGCGTTTAAGGCACTTTTTAAGCCCGCTGACGCGTTTTTAACCGTGCAAAGGTAGACATTTTTTTCTAACCAGCCAAACCTTTTAAGCTATTTTAAAAGGATTTTTGCCTGTTACTTGTCAAAGAACCGTTTTCGTAGGCAAAGACCTACTTTTTTTAGCAGGGCGCTGCCCTGCATTCTCCATCAACCCCAACCCCTTCTTCATAAGAAGGGGCTTCAATCTCTTCACCAAACCTCTTCTCTTTTCAAAGAGACGAGGCTTAACCTGAAAGTCGCAGAGACCGACGACTTTCAGCACCTTTTGGATTTCTAAGACAAAAACAAGAAATTATCACTTAAATAGTGTTAAACAGACTGTTTTTTGTGTTTTGAGAGGGTGAGACAATGGGTTTTGTTGCAACGAAAAGATGTATAAATCCGATTTCGTTACAAAATTGACGCGGTCTTATACTTTTATCAAATAGATCAGTTCTTGATTTCTAATTAGTGAACCGCATCCACCTAATGAGCGAGACCTACATTGACAGGAGGCACTCCTGCGTTAGTTCACCTGCTGGTCGGTGTTATGTATCTCAGCCTGTTGCATCAGGATAAAATTCTTGTGCTGCTTAGCAACAGAAAACATCTGTCTGATGAGCTTAAACTTGACTGCATTCAGGGCTTTTCTCTTTACGTCTTTATCGTCTGGCCTGTTACCTAATTTGCGTTCATAATAAATGTTCATTTCAATACTGAATTCAACAGCCCGCATGGCAGCCATTGACAAGTCGGCTTTCGCTTGGAGGTCACTGTGTGGTGAGGGTCTGCTACGCCATCGTACACTTGTGCCTGATGAGTGTTCCGAGGGTGCCACGCCCACATACTTCGCATATTGCCTTGCGGTCTCAAATGCCGTAAAGTTCTGGGTATTGGCTATTGTGTTGATGGCATTGACTGGGCCTATGCCAGGGATAGTCAGCAGACGGGTATACGTCAGGTAGATCTCATCATCAGATGTCACTACCTCAGCCATTTTCTGCTCAATCAGTTCAATCTCCTTGTTGTAAAGGTCGATGAGCTTCTGCAGATTCTTCTGTTCATCCTTTGACTTGGCGACCTTCTGGCGGTTCTCGCAGTCAGTGCGATGGCGCACATAAAACTTACGCTCGCTTTTCAGGACTTTCAGTTCCTGCATGGCCTTTGAGGGCAGTACACGCTGCTTGATACACTCCGTTCCCTGGAAACGAAACAGATAGTCTGCAATCTTGGCTGAATCCACTTTGTCGTTTTTTTCGCGAGTGCCTCGCTGATAGTGTTTGACGACTGTTGTTGGCAACATGGTGTAGCAGAGCTTTTTCCTAGTCAGGAATTGCTCCAATGCATCAGAGTAGTAACCGGTAAACTCCAGTCCGATGAGAGCGTCCTGAAGCCTTACGCCACGCTCCTTCAGCCACTTGAGCAGCTCCTTAAAGCCCTCTTTGTCGTTCCTCACCTGGGTGTGAGGAAACCTGTTAATCACTTCGCCTGCGACAAAAATCGAGGCGTCCAGCGTCTTTTTCGAGACATCAATGCCGATAAACCAATTTTTATTCATACCTTTGCGGCGTTTAAGTTACGAGAGGGGCGACATGCAGGGCTGTAAGCCAAATCTTTTAAAGGCGTATCGCAAGCACGTCAATTCTCTAATAGGTACTGCAGCCAGCAAATGGGCAGAGGAGACTAAATCCCGTTTAAGAGCTTCGTCTAAGGGCTAAAAAGTTCACTACCTCCGCCTTGCCCCTCTCCTTTTTTGTTGATTAAAGCAGGGACAAAGGTAGTGAAAAAAGACGGATGCAGGCGTCATAAACCAAAAATAGATATTACAGAGGCATTCATTATCGCGGGAATGGTTCACGCCTGCCTACAGGCTATTTCCTGTAGCCGTCTATCTCTACGAAAGGCTTTTGCCGTTTGATGACAGCAAACATACGCAACACCATTTTAAACTTGATCGCATTCAGGACAACGCCAGTGGGCTTTCCCTCTTCCTTCTTGCGCTCCCAATAGGCCTTTATGTTCGGATCATGGGTAAGGGCCGTAAGGCAGGCAATAGACAGGTCAGCCTTGGCCTGTGTAAATCCTTTCTTGGACACATGTTCGCCACCCCTTACGCTGACGCCAGATTCCTTCTTGGCAGGAGCTATTCCAATGTAGCAGGCATACTTTCGCGGATTGGTTATTGAAGTGAAGTTCTCTGTCAGTATGATGGTTTCCAATGCAACGACTAGCCCGACACCCCTTACAGAATAAAGCAACTCGTAGTTCCTGTACAAGCTAGGATCCTCTTTGAGAATTTGCTGGATTTCCGCATCTGTCTGCGCAATCATTTTCTTCAGATGATCAAGTTCTGTCTGCTTTCGCTCTCGTGAGCCATCAGTGTCATATACAGAGATATCGTGCAGTTGTTGTTTATACAAGACTGTGTGCTTGGCATACTGCTTACGCTCTGCCAGCAGTCGCTTTAGTTTGAAATATGCTTCCCCAGGAAGTTTAGATGGGGAGGACTTGATCTTTCTGCAATGCTTCTCGCAATACATCGCTATACGAAAAGAGTCCATTTCGTCCGTTTTGATGCGGTCAAGAGCCCGCTCATTCTCTCCAAGGTCAGGTTCAAACCGGTGCATCTTGCGAGGTTGCACCATACCATAAATAAGGTTTTCCCGCTCTAGCCATAGGCGGAAGTCATGGCAGTAAAGCCCAGTGTACTCCATACAGAATAGCACGTTGCTCTTGTCTGTTCCTAGCTTCCTAAGCCACTTGGCTACCTTGTCATAACCGGACTGTTTATTGTCTACTCGGATGTGACCATGTTGCCAGTCAACATCCACACCGTCGTAGTAGGCCAAGTCTAGCCAGTTCTTCGACACGTCCACACCAATGTACAACTCTCTGTTCATACGCTCTTACCTTTACGTTTTATTTAACAAAAGGAATCAAGAGCGGAGAAGTTGGAGGAATGAAGACTTAGTCACAAAGTGATTATAATCTATAAATTAGTTAGTTCTCTTTTAGCATTCCTTTACAATTAGTCCACTCTTGTTCCGTGGGTGCAAAGGTAAAAGTAAAGCGGGACGACGCTTTGGTGTTGTTATCGGCTGGCGCGTTGAGAGATCCGATGGAAATACCTTAATAATCTAAAGCCATGCTTAAACACCGAGGGGCTTGGGGGCCGAGCCACCAGGCTTTGGTATCACGAGACATACGTTAGTGGTGTAGAGGAATATGTGAAGAAAGAATCTATTGGAATTTACATTCCAAAACTTCTATCTTCTTTTATACAACGTACAGCACCTTCATAGCCTGGGAATAGGCTTGCTGCGCTTACGCCTCTATTTCGAATATATTCATATAAAACCTTTCTGTCTTTCTTGGGAATTAACAGTTTCCACATTATAACATCTTTGCGGTCTTGTTTCCCTAATTCTTCTGTGATCAATTCATCAAGTGGAGTCCGATTTGTTAGGCGTTTAAATATCTCCAGTTCTTTCCCGTTTGTTCCACCAGAAGGAATGTGTAATCCGGAAACTTTCCAAAATGTAAACAATCCTCTTTGTGCTGCAAGGTTAGGATTACCATGATATGGAGGACGAATAATCTTCAAAGGTGTATCCATAACAGAGAAAGCCGCTTGATTTAATGCCCAAATAGCGACATCGTTTGAATCATCTGAAGACAAATCCTCTTTTGTCAAATTTGGCTCCTTGTGTACTGCAAAATATATAGCAGTCTCTAAATTAGTCGTCCAGTCTAGCAACCTTGTTTCCATCCCATAATGTTGTGCCAAAGCTGCCAACTCTTGCAAATCATATGGTAGCCATTCTCCTTCATTCAGAAAGGATTGTATGATATCCTGCTGTGTATAAAGTGCTTGGCGGATCTTATCTACCGGAGGTAGCCTTAGACTATTCTTATCACAGACATCAAAGAATCTCCTTAATTCTATATATTCAACATTCTTTTGTATAAACTCAGAATTAGCGAGATCAAATGGAGCATCTTTATCTTCCTCCACGATATTTCCTGCGGCATCTTTCATCTGGAGTTTATGTCTCAGAACGGATGGAATCAATTTATAAGAACCCGACTGATGTCCCCTGAAAATGAAAATGTCTTTCAGATTCTGATACATCTCCCCACCATAGGAGATGTCCTCCAGGAATTTATCGCCAGAAGTGTACTTCTTTGTCTTTATCAGGTCCGACATGTTGACTATTCCTCTAATGTCAATTTTTCTTTTCTTGCATTAAGGCTGAATTGGGTGATTAGAATACAATTATAGATATCATTTCTATGTTAACTCATCATAAAGCTTTTGTATTTTCGAATCTATTATTTCATCTTTTCTACCTTCTATCGCTAAACGAAGGTTATCCATAGACTTGAACAAATCCTCATCATAATTATCTTCAAAATCTACGCAATAAGAGGCAAACTGCTCTGTTGTATCATATAATTTAATAGTATAATGATAGTTTTCCACCATTTCATCATACGAATATTCAAAAATGACACTGCCATTATTCAATATTAAACGGTTGAAACCTCGTGAGTCATCTTCCCACTGGCAATCTCCTTTTATAGTCTTTTCCGTAAGCAAATTAATAAATGCTTTAGCCTTTGTTGCTGACATAATCTATATTTATTTAAGTTTCTGTTCTACAAGTTTGAGATTCTCCACCAATGTATCTAAATTCCTCTCCATAGACCGAACCTGAGCCTGTGTAGGAATACTTTTTTTGTAATTACGGAGAATACTAAGATCTGAAGGAATCTGAGAAACGCACTTTCTAAAATCTTCTCTTGAGTATTTCTTCACTATTTCATGAGAAATAATCCCTGATAGTGACATATGAAGACTTGACATTTTCCCAATTGACTTGCCCCATTCTTCTGCTTGAAGATTGTCATGGATAGAATTTACTAATTGTAACATTTCTACAACTACAACAAGCGTTAAGGTATTCTCTATCCTTGTCTTTGTAGCTTCCTCAACATCTTTCACTTTCTTCTTTACAGAATATAATTGCCTAACCGTAAGGATAAATCCAATTACAGTAAAGACTACACCGCAAAAGGATATCCAGTCTGCATATGTTCTAACAAAATGGTCCATTAGGTTCATTATTCAAAGTCATCAGGTACAACCTCATCATAATGTAGAAGATATGCTGTATCCCCGTCTTGATTCCAAACTGTGACACCATTATCAAATCCCCAAAAGAAATTATAATAGGTAACAATATCTCTGCCATAATTACCCTCATAGACACTATTTGTTCCTCTTTTGGTGTAAACACGTACAATGTTACCTGCTGTCACATCACAATTTGGAAATACATAAACATGGCGATGAACATTGGAGATTACCCCATTTTCGTCATAACTATTATCAAAAACCATGTATCCTTTAAGATTACAATCTCTTAATACTCTAATAAGAATGCGTTCATTTTCTTCGCCTGCATTCCTTATGTTTATTACCTTAAGATTCATAATATATTAATAAGAATAATTATTAATGTTAGGGGAGTAACCAATAAATAAAACATCTATTAGATTAATATAAATAGATATTTTGTCGTACTTTACTATGCGCATTGTTAGTAATAAATGTTGCTGACACGCATAATCGTACTATATCAACAAGTAATTGGGGAAAGCTCTTTGCTTTAAAATCATATTCACCACAATTAATAAATAAATGCACAAATAAATCAACATCACATAAAAGCGTAGAATTATAATACTGCCTGCTACCATGATGAGGTAACTGCATCAGAAAGACGGGTATACTTGTGATTTTACGCAAATTATGTTTCAATATTGTCTGAGAGGAAGTATCGCTAAGATTACTATCTCCCGTATATAGGCAACTACCATCATAATTCTGAGCATAATATAATCCTCCCCTGAATGGAAGGTATGTCCTAATCCTTTGATGGCATAAATGGTAAATCGCCTTTGAAAGAACGATAAGAGAATTCTCATTTATGTTCTTGCTACCATTTGCCTTATTGGTATTTTTGTTTGGAGTATCTATTGGGTGCTTACCTATACTTTTATAGATTGCTCTAAGTTGCTTAATTGCCTCCTCTTTCAAATCCGTTGCAGATATTTCACTTAAAGGTTTTTTAAACTTTTCTGCAACAGAATCTTCAAACTTCTTTTTGTACTCGACATCATCATATAGATTGAAAGGTACATACATCCACAAATACTCATTAGATTGTCTACTATCAGAAAGGCATTTTATGACTGTGCCGCTTTCAATAATTAGTGCGTTTGAACCTTCTGACAGTTCCACATTCGGAATCTCTAAATTATCAATTCCTCCGCCACTATTATAACAAACCCAATACTCTATCGGATAGAGACTATTTATATCAAGAAATCCAAAAATGTCACCCATCGTCTCCATTATAGGAGAATCACCCAATAAGTATAAATACTCATAACTAAAAGGCATAACCAAATGAGTATCATTGTCAATATGAGACTGTAGCAGTTTTATACCAGACACATGATCCTTATCGAAATGAGATATAAAGAGATAGTCTATTTTTTCATCAACATTTTTAAAGAAGTGGTTTATTTCTCTTTCCAATGAAACGAGCTCTTCTTTACGACTGCACCCACAATCATAAACCACAATGATATCCTTCTGTCCTCTATGGCATAACCTCTCTGTAAAGAAAGCTCCATGACCTACTGGATGAAATTCTCGAATAACCTCAGGAGCCATTAACATCTATATCCTAAAGTAAGCATCCAACCCCTTTTGGGGAAAATCTCTTAGCCCCAGGGGAAGGACTGGGGGAAGATAGATTTAAAAAGTTACCTAATTTATATGATTCCAAACATCTTGAGGGTGATAAAATTATGGCGGCGACTTAGTTTGACAAGCTCTGTTGCCTTTTTAAAGTCTTCGTCATTTAGTTTTCCCTCATATTTCCCAGTAAGGAGTTTCTCTGCGGTTGCAGGTTTCAACTTCAAACACTCTAAGTAACTGTCATGGTCAATAAAAGTATACCTGCCTTTTGCTATTGGGAGATAGAAATCTTCGTCGCCCGGCTCTACATACTCGCGATTAATAGCTGAATCGAAAACCACACATCCGTATAAACTACCATCGGCAGCCTTGCCCATCACGGCAAAATGCTTATGCCACACTTCCCGTCCTTCAGGTGGTGTAATGTCGTTTTCTTGATCTGCAGCGATCTTGTAGATATTTCCAACCTCAATCGTGTTGCCAGATGTCATGATAAAGCCTTGAGAAGTCTTTCCTGTTCCTGGATGTGCTCAATCTCCTTCTTGGATGCCTTAGCAGACTGGGCGATATCTACAAGGGAGTAGCGCTGGCCTTTTGTAGCATAGACTCTCTTATATACTCCTTCATGCAGATAGTCTTCAATCTGAGTACGGTTTTTGCCATCCAATTCTACGATTGCCTTGTCGATTGATTCTTTGTCTGTTTGAGACAAATAGTCCATATTCGGCAAACGCAATGCATGTACTAAGAAATTGCCCTTCACAGAAACAATATCGGAAAAGTCGCTGGATTCACCATGATATATTGACACCAGTCCGTCATATATACTAGCAGGGACTGGACCGTGCTTACGAGCAAAATAGTCGAGATTTGTCACCTGGTCTCCCCAGCGCAATAGGTTCTGGCGATCAGCGCAGAAGATAGTCTTCATTAGCTTGAAATAGCCAATGTCACCTGTCTTGCTCAAGATGTAAAGTATGACTTCTTTTACTCCTTGAAGGTGGTATTCTTCTAATATCTTACTTTTCATTTGTCGTAGGGTTTACAAAGTAACTCATAAATGTAATTGTTTTATTCGGGTGCAAAGATACGAAAAGTTTTTGAAACTTATCGCTTTTTGCGGAAAAAATTATTAAAACCATTTGGTTCTCCTATATTTAGGAGTTTTCGACATACCCAACCATCTAAGCCAATAATATGTTCTTTCAGTCGCTTCGCTTTGTGAAAGGGGCAGAGCCGAGCGAAACACCGAGGGGCTTGGGGGCGAGGAGCCTCCATGAGAATATTATTTGGGCATGTCGCCGGACCAGCCATGGCCTAGATCCCAATGGTGGTCGTAGACAAACTCGAAGTATGGAAGGGAGAACTCCGCCTCCAGAAGGGCCGTGAGTTCGTCCTGGATAGGCTCGGCCCACTTGCCAACGAGTACGATGAACTTATTGATGTTCCAAGCCACACGACCTCGGGGCACTTGGGTATAGTCGCCAGTAAAACGAGTCTCCTCACCCTTAGCCTGCGCCTTAAAATATTCTCGAGTCCAAATCTGGCGATGCAATTTGGGGTAGTTGATAAAGGGTACACCTTTCTCTGCTGCCTCTTCCACCATCACAGGGGTGAGTTCCTTCTTATGGACCCCAAAGAAGGATTTCGAATCCATATCGTACCAGAAAATGCCTACGCAGGGCATCTGCTCGTCGAAGGACTTCATATCGGCCATCTGGGCCTTGCGGTCTTTATCTGATAGTTGGGTCATAGAGCGCAAAGATTCTCTTCCTGGCGGGGTGGGATATGTTGTTGGATATCAGCCCGTTAGGGGAAAATTAAATTATTTTAATAAACAGAAATAAAGGGAACCATGCGGAACCGGTTCCATTTTTCCGGTGCAAAGGTAGCAATTATTATGGAAATATGCAAATAAAAACCATAATATTTGTTTTTTTCGGCAATAATTCTTACCTTTGTCGTCAAAATATTCGAAAAATGGAAGAAAAGACATGGTTTGTGCTGGGGTGTACGAGTCCACAGCGGGAACTGAGAGTGCGGGATGAAGCCAGACAGGATGGCTTGGAGGCGTTTGTGCCACTGCAATATGCAGTGAAGTCAGTCAGACGGCAGAAACAGCGAGCCCTGGTGCCAGCAGTCACGGGCCTGATCTTCGTGAAAGGAACACTGGGCGAGGTAAAAGACTATCTGCAGAAAGCCCACTACCCCGTGTTTATCCGAAAATCAACGTTCTCGAACAAGGAGGATTACCTCACCGTACCCACCAAGTCGATGGAAGATTTTATCGCCGTGACCGAGAGTAACGAGGAGCATGTGACGTACTTCAGACCGGAAGAGATCAGTCTGCAGGCGGGAGACCGCATTAAGATCAAGGGCGGGCTGTATGACGGTCGTGAGGGTGTGATCATGCGTGTCAAAGGCAAGAGGAACAGGCAATTGGTGGTGCAGATTCCGGGGGTTCTTGTTGCTGCAGTTGAGCTCACACCAGAGATTGTCGAGCTTAATTCGAGGAAGGTGGAAGGTGGAGGGTGGAAGGAGAATACTTCTAGCCGAGAGAAACCTTCCAAAGACATTGATAAGGACAAAAAGCTGCTGATGGAGACGGCGGTGAGGCTGTTGTTCGAGATTCCGGATAAGTACCAGCAGGAGAATGAGTATTACCTGTTGCTCTCGGAACTGAAGAGAGCCCGGGAGAGGCTGAAAACGTTTAAAGGCTTTACCCCCGCCACGGAGGCAGAACTGGCACTACCAATGTACCTAGCGGCAGTGAAACTCGGAGAAGGGGTTCCTGAGGCGGAGGAGAGACTCCGAAAAGCGGTTGAGAAGCTGAAGGACACGAGTAAATTGAAAGCGAAGTGCCTTCGCTTTCTGGAGGAATGTGGAAGGTGGAAGGTGGAATGAGATCACAAATTGGAGGCGAGGAAACGGCGGCAGAGCTCTAGGGGGATACCACGGCGGCGGGCGTAGTCGCGGAGCTGGTCTTCGCCGATCTTGCCGACGGAGAAATAGCGGGCTTCGGGGTGGGCGAACATCAGACCGGAGACACTGGCATGGGGTTTCATAGCGCCGCTTTCGGTTAACCGAATGTCAATTTGTTTCATATCGATGATTTCATCGATCAGAAAGTTCAGACTGGTGTCGGGCAGGGAGGGATAGCCTACTGCCGGGCGGATGCCTTGGAACTTCTCGACGAGCATCTCGGGGATGGTAAGATTCTCGTCTTTGGCATAGCCCCAGTATTTCTTTCGGACTTGTTCGTGCATCCGTTCTGCGGCGGCCTCTGCGAGGCGGTCTGCGAGGAGTTGGGCCATCATCTTTTCGTAGGGGTCGGAGGAGAAGTCGGTTTCAAGGGAGGGGGTGACGGAGGTGGCGAAAATACCAAGGGAAGCCTCCCCCGGCCCCTCCGAAGGGAGGGGAGAAATAAAATCGGAGAGGCAGAGGTAGGGGGGAGTGCCTTGTTGCTGGCGAAGGCAGGGGATACGGTGATTGGGAATCATTATATCGTCACCGTCGCTGTAGGCGGGGAAGAGGGCGAAGAGGGCGGAGGCGTGGTAATGGCCTTCGAGGCGGTGGAGGAAGGACTCGGCTTCTTGGCGGAGGCGGGTCTTTTCGGACTCGTCTTTTACTTGCCAGGCGAAGTAGAAGTAGGGCCAGGAGATGTATGGAAGCAACGATGAAATGTCGTAAACTAATTTCATGTTCCTAATTAAGAATTTAGATTTTAGATTTTAGAGATTAGCGGAAGGTGACAGGGGCACCTATATAGGCTGTGTCAACTTTGCCATTGGCGTAGACGGTGTGGCCGTTGCAGAGGGTGCGCTCGATGCGCCAGAGGTACATGTGGCCTTCCATCGGGCTCCAGCCACAACGGCTCAGGATGCAGTCTTTGGTGACGGTCCAACCGGTGTTGGGACGAACCAGGACGATGTCGGCCTGATAACCTTCACGGAGGAATCCTCGGTTCCTGACTTCAAAGAGACGGGCGGGGTTGTGGCACATCAGTTCGACGAGACGTTCGAGTGTGAGGACACCCTGATCGACGAGTTCGAGCATCGAGACGAGGGAGAACTGTATCATCGGCATCCCACTGGCTGCACGGGCACAGCCGCCTTCTTTCTGCGACAGGAGATGGGGAGCGTGGTCGGTTCCTATGACGGTGATGCGACCATCGTTCAAGGCCTCACGGAGGGCATCACGGTCGCGCTCGGTCTTAATGGCGGGGTTGCATTTGATGCGGGGGCCGAGGGCGGGGTAATCGCGGGAGCTGAAATAGAGGTGGCTTACCGTCGATTCGGCGGTGATTTTGGTGGAGGGTGGAAGGTGGAGGGTGGAAGGAGATATGTTGAGAGAGGCGAGGAGGGAGAGTTCGCGGGCGGTGGTGAGATGGGCGATGTGGAGGCGGGTATGGTGTTTTGTGGCCAGTTCCACTGCCAGGCGGGTGCTGGCATAGCAGGCTTCTTCGCTGCGGATTTCGGGGTGGTGGATGACTTTGGGGTCATCGCCATATTTGGCCTGGGCCTCGGCCATGTTGCGGTTGATGATGGCTGTATCCTCACAATGGACCATGATGGGCAGTGGGGCTGTGGCGAAGATGCGATCCAACGCCTCACGACGGTCTACGAGCATGTTGCCCGTGGAGGAACCCATGAAGAGTTTAATGCCGGGGATGCGATGAATATCGAGCTGGGGGAACAACTCGACATTATCGTTGGTGGCGCCAAAGAAAAAACTATAGTTCACATGACTCTTCTGCGCAGCGATAGCAAACTTCTCTTCCAGAGCCTCGAGTGTGGTGGTCTGGGGGATAGTGTTGGGCATGTCGAAATAGGTGGTGACACCACCTGCGGCAGCCGCCTGAGACTCGGTGTCGATATCGGCCTTGTCGGTGAGACCAGGCTCCCGGAAGTGCACATGATCGTCGATGACACCCGGGAGCACGAAACAACCCGAAGCATCGACGACTTCGTCATACGATGCTTCGGGCGTATGGTTTCCCTCTATGACCTGCGTGATTCTCTCGCCGTCAATGACCAGTGAGCCGTTGAAGGTTCTGCCCTCATTGACAATCGTTCCCCCTTTGATCAGCGTCGTCATTTCTGCGGAAGGCTGAGTGACGGCAGCTGTAAGGAGTCGGGTGTAGCCTGTGGGGCAACGGGTTGCTGGGCGGTCCGAGCAGGCGTCTCGTCTTCTACGAGTCCGTTCTGACGTGCCTGGATCTCATTGGCCGTCTGGTAGTAGGCCTTCACATAAGGATCCTCCTTGAATTTCTTCGTGGCCTTGCTCATGATATCCTCGATCTGCGGGGTGAGCACGGGATAGGGGTAACTGCCGGTCATCATCATGAAGACGCCAGGACCCAGCACATTGTCGAAGTTCTCAACGATGAAGTTAGTCACCAGCGAGTCTTCCTGCTGCGCCAGACGGGCAGCCTCGGCAGACAACTGGCGGTTGATGACCTCCTCGTCGATACCCTCGAGCAGCATCTGACTCTGACGGTGGGACAGTTCGTTCAACTCGTTACCAAGCTGGTCGTGGCGGTTGATGAACTGATAGAGCTTCTCGTTCAGCGGTGAGCCTGTGACGCTGCGACCCGTATTGTCGATATGGATCTCGATCTCGCCACTCTCCACCACCACGGGCATCGAGAGCGACTGTTCGTCCATATACAGCGTGGCCAGACGGACGGTGTCGAGCAGGCCTGTGAAGCGGAACTTGCCATGCACCACGTCGCAGGAGTCCATGTTCTTCAGCTCCTGATCCTTCACCGTCTTCAGGTAGAGTTTACTGCCGTCGAGCGATGACACCGACGACGAGCCTTGTATCGTATAAGACTCGGCACAGGACGTCAGTGCAGCGATGATGGCGATTACGTATATTATTTTGTTCATATGTCACACGTTTCGTGGCGCAAATGTACAAAGATATATGGAGGTAGAAAAATAAATTTGCGCATTTTAAAACAAATGCGCAAACTTTTATAGTTTTTTTGAAGTATCGTTTGCTTCTTTGGCCAACTCGCTGTCAATTCGATGGGTGGAATAGAGCTGGAGGATGGCGGCAATGAGGAGGGTGATGACCCACTTATTATATATATAGGTGATATAGTCGATCTGGCTCATGCCGAACACGTTGCCCATGCTGGCGAACATCAACAGGGCGGAGAGCAGGAACAGGAAGTCGCTGATGAGCATCATCCTGCGCAACCGACGGATGACAAAGCTCGTGCCCTCGTAGCGCTGGAGGAACTGCATCGACGTGAAGGCGAGGGCTCCGATGGCGTAGACATAGGGCGCAGGTTTCCACGCCAAGATACTCGCACCGGCACCAACGACCATCAGGATGGCTCCGAGGAGGAAGATCAGGTTCTGCGTCTTACTCAGCTGTCTCATCGGTGGCTGCGGGGGCTGGGGCATTGTCGTTCTCGCTCAACACGAAGATATCTTCGTCGTCGGCCTTCATGAAATAACGTTCGCGTGCGATCTTCTCCATCGACTTCGGATTACGGTCGAGATCGCGGATCTTCGCCTGGTCACGCTGGAAGTCAGCGTTATAGCGGTTCTTCTCTTCGGTCAGCTCCTGGATGCGCTGACGGTTCTTCAGATGGCTCCACAGGCTGTTCTCATCGAGGAATCCCACGATGAGCACACCCACCACGATGACCACTGAGTACTTCAGGGCCTGCGACCTCCAGACGAGGAGGGAATACTTCTTGATAGTGTCGATAAACTTCATATTCGCTTGCAAAATTACGAAAAAAAACAAAGAAAAAGCTGTTTTTCCCATTTTTTTCGTAATTTTGCAACAAAAATATATCATCAACATTATGGAATATATCGTTTCAGCCAGGAAATACAGGCCGATGACCTTTGATACGGTCGTGGGACAGGAGGCGCTGACCACCACGCTGAAGAATGCCGTGAAGAGCGGGAAGTTGGCGCACGCCTACCTGTTCTGCGGTCCCAGAGGTGTGGGAAAGACCACCTGTGCCCGTATCTTTGCGAAGGCCATCAACTGTCAGCACCCCACGGAAGACGGAGAGGCCTGCAACGAATGTGAGTCGTGCCTGTCGTTCAACGAACAGCGTTCGCTGAACATCTTCGAGCTCGACGCAGCCTCGAATAACAGTGTGGAGCACATCAAGACACTGATGGAGCAGACACGCATCCCACCGCAGTTAGGCAAGTACAAGGTCTTTATTATTGACGAGGTGCATATGCTCTCGACCGCCGCCTTCAACGCCTTCCTGAAGACCCTGGAGGAGCCACCTGCACACGTGATCTTCATCCTCGCCACGACGGAGAAGCATAAGATCCTGCCCACCATCCTCAGCCGTTGTCAGATCTATGACTTCGAGCGGATGACCGTCC
>JAEEGG010015547.1_pt1 | contig 15951 bp, 19 predicted proteins | sample 9134161 | NCBI WGS metagenome assembly JAEEGG01 (sample SAMN16246543, study PRJNA631951) | gut metagenome | biome: gut microbiome; feature: rumen; material: CR-attached | host: Bos | place: Iran: Karaj | collected 2018-10
ATGTTCATGTTATTAAACATATGTTATAATACATATACATCTTATAAAGAGAGACGGAGGGACTAGCCCTATGAAGTCTCACCAACCTATTAAGTTAGGTGGTAATGCTAGATCTATAAGATAACTATAAAAGACTTAAGAGTTATCTTAAGTCTTTTTTCTAGCTAAGATGTTAGAAAGGAATTAATATGACAAAGAAAGATATGCTACATAGGTTACATGAAGTAGTTAATACTCCGGATGATGAAGTTATGATATTACCATATGGTAATAGTAAACCAGAAGATGTATTAGATTGGATATTAGATTTAAGTGATGAAGAGTTTAATTTACTTATGAAAACTCCAATTATAGTACAAGCTAAAATTTTTTATTCTGATTTTAGAAAGAAGTATAAAAAGATATCAAGGTGATATCTTTTTATTAGTGTATAATTATTAAATTTAATGTTATAATAGTTGGCATAATGTATCTTTGAATAATTGGAGTGTTTTATAATGAAGGAATGTTTGGATTTAATTAATAATAAAATTGAAATCGTTAATAATAAAATAGAAAAAGACTTAAAAAAATCAATAGATGAAAGAGGTTATATGTCTCAGAATATTGTCAAAGACCTTAGAGATTTAGTTGAACATATAGCTTTCAAAAACTATGTAATAGAAGAATATAAAACTTATTTAGATTATAATCAAAAGTCAATTCAAGCATCTATTTCATATATTAAAAAGTATACTAAACATGACGTCTTAAGAAAATTTCATTCTTTAATCCAAGTTGGTCCTTCACATAATACATATAATGAAGATGGGTCTACAAGATTAATGGTTAAATATACAGAGTATTTGATTGAATTAAAAGATTATTATTATAACATATATAGCGAAGAAATATTGAGCAACATTTATGATTTTCCAATATATAATGTTGATCCCGCTTTAGTATCTTATTATGATGAAGTTTATGAAAATATTAAAACTATCGAATTTGACAATAATCTAAGTGTTAGAGGTAATATTTATTATATTACTAAAACAAAATTAGTATTGTTTAAGGAAATGAAGTTTTATGAATTAACTTTAACTCCGGCAAGTGATTATATTAATAAATCAAATCACATAGTTTTTTATTCTAAAGATAAAATACCTGATAATTATGCTATTAAAATATCATATTTGAAAAAGGTATTAAAATTTTTTGATTCCTTTGTAGAAGTATATTTTATTAATAATTATAAAACTTTTATTAGACCATGCGAATTTAATAATTTATATAAAATATTTGGGATTAATAGGAAAGTGTCATGGAAAGCAAATGAGTTTGATGCATTAATGTTGTATTTAACAAAAAGTAAAAGTTCGTTAAACGATATTGTTAATATGAATGATAATGATTTCCGTAAAATAGAAGCCTTGTTAAGTGGTTTTAGTACGAATTATATAATAGAATTATTAAGAAAAATCAGAAATTTTATAAAACTAAATAAACCAGGGAATAATGTTATTAAATATTTAATATTTAGGCTAAGAAATTCTGTTTTAAAGAGACAAATTAGTACAATTTCTTGCTCTGATTTATCAGATTTGTATTTACAATGGGGATGCAAGCCGTTTGATACTATGCCATATGCTACTTCTTTAATTCAACACAATATTTCACAGTCAGATCTTATTGAAATAATAGATCCAGAAGGAAGAGAAGACGAAAGATTTTCACATGAAGTTAATAATATTTGTATAATAAGTAATAGAATATATATTCCAATAAAAGAATTTTGTTATTCTAAAGAAGAGATTATTAATCTTTGCAACTCTTTTAATTCTAAATTAATAGAAAAACACTATAACAGGAAATTAGAGATACTTGGTGATAATGTATATGTTTTAGGTAATGAGAATAGTACAATTGACATTATAAGTATATTACAACAAAGTATATCAATTGGTTATTATCCTTATCCTTTATTGTACTCAAAGTTCAAAGATTATGATGATTACGAGTTTACAGATAAAGCGAAAGAAAGCATATGTTCTAATCTTTTCTTGAATTCAAAAATTGGATTAATTTATGGATCAGCAGGAACAGGTAAAACAGAAATGATAATGATAGTTTCAAAAATTTTTACTGGTAAAAAGATAGCTTTTTTAGCTAAAACACATTCAGCGGTTAATAATATTAGGACTAGGATAGAATCCTATGATAATAACAATAATTATAAATTTTCGACAGTTGATAGTTTTAAAGATTCAACGGAATATGATCTAATAGTTATAGATGAATGTAGTATGCTGGAAAATTATAAAATGATTAAATTCCTTGAAAAGGCTAAGTTCAACTGTTTATTGCTTGTTGGAGATATATATCAAATTGAATCGATAGAATTTGGTAATTGGTTTAGGTTTGCAAAAGACTTTTTACCAAAGACTTCTTACGAGTTGACGGAAAACTTTAGAACCAATAACCATGGATTAATGGAATTGTGGAGTAGAGTAAGAAATTTAGAAAGAGGTATAACAGAAAGTATAATTGATCATCAATACTCTGAACCGAATTTAGAAAAAGTATTTATTGATAGAAGAGAAGACGAAATAGTATTGTGCCTGAATTATGATGGCCCATATGGAATAAATAATATTAATAGATATCTTCAACATAAGAACACAGGTAATTCAATCGAATGGGGTGCAAATACTTACAAAGTTGGAGATCCTGTAATATTTAGTAATGTTGAGAGATTTAATGATGTACTTTATAATAGTTTAAAGGGTAAAATTGTTGATATCCAAATTGATGGTAATTGTATTAAGTTTCAAATTTTAGTAGATACACTTGTTAATAGTTTTATTGCAGAATTATATGACATTAATGTTATTAATAATGTTGGTGAAAAGTCTTTGATAGAATTTAAAGTATATAAAAAAGAAGATGATGATAAGGATGATGATGTGAATTATGTTGTTCCGTTTGTTGTTTCTTATGCTACATCAATACATAAAGCCCAAGGACTTGAATTTAGTTCTGTAAGAATAGTAATATGTAATGAATCCGAAGAATATATAACCAAAAATATATTTTATACTGCAATAACACGAGCAAAAGAAAAGTTAAAGATATTTTGGAGTCCAGAATGTCAAAATAAAATTGAAAAAAATATGAAAGATTCAGATTTACAATATGATATAGGAATTATAAAAAATAGGTTTAAAAGTAAGAATTGAATAATTTTATAAAGAAAGATATCTAAATGATATCTTTTTATTTGTGGTTGTTTCGATTTATGCCGGTTAAATCACGCCAGTGTCATATTATAATGTGTTTACAGTACTGAAAGAAAAACCTCATTTTAAAAAATGTTGTGATACAATTCGTTTAAGTTGTGAAAGGCCACCCAAATCACGTCAATGTCATGTTACAATTCAATTGCAGAACTAAAAAAAGAAAATAGCCAACTTGCGTAAGTGTGGTGTTATAATCTATGCGAGGTGAAAGAAATGATTAAAATTGAAACTGAAATAATTGCTCAGAGAAAGGATATTTATGATATTGGTATGTCATATGAGCAAAGTGAAGATGTAGAAGTAGGGGAATATCTAGCAATATTAGATAAAATCAAAAATGAAGTATTAGATAATACAAATATTGATAGTAATGAATTAAAAGAAATATTATTTGAAAGAAAGGAAGATGTATATGAAGGATAATAATTATGATCATATTAAAGATTATTTGAAAGGAAGAATAAAAGATCCAAAAGATCCAGAAGTAAGAGGCCTAATTGCAGATTTTGCTTTATTATGGAATCAATATGAAAGAACAATATTTGAAGGTGAACATCATATAGGAGATGTTCAAAAGAAAATTAAATCATTTAAATTAGATAGAATGGCAAATGTTAAATCTTTATATGATAGATTTAAGAATTATGTAGAATATAGAAGATATGATTTTACATATGAGGGATTAACGGATATGTTTAAAATTAGGATAATTAAGGAAGTTGGTGTAGATAAAAACAATGAACCTATTTTTACTAGAGGAGAGATAGAAGAAGAATCATTGAGAAAAATGATTGAAATTGACAATCCTTTTAACGAAATATATTTGTTATTGTTTATTACTGCTAAAGTAAGAAACAATATGTTTCATGGAACTAAGGGGGCTTGGGAATTACCTAAGCAAAAAGAATTGTTTAGAATATGTAACGAGACTTTAATGAACGTTTTGGAAGAAACACATATGCAAAACGTATAGAAGGTGAGAATAATATGAATAAGTTTTTAATGTATAACGAATTGAATGCTGTGAAAAAGGGAATTATTAAAAAGATTAATAAAGATTTTAATGCTAGTTCACGTATGAGAGTATATGATTCTCTTGTTAATATATTAAAGGTTATGAACAGCAATTCTATAAAGGTGGTTAGATTGTTATCCACTATTAAACCAATATATAAAATTCAAACAATATATGATTTATTGTATGAGTTTGTTGGCGAAAAAGAATTAGTACAAAGCGATTTCTTATAATTAAGAAAATACATTGGTTTTGACATAGATATATTTATGTTAAATAATGTAATTTTTTGTATGTGATATAGTTTAAATAAAGATGTCATATGATTCCTTTTTTATATGATATAATTTAGATGGTGATAATAATGAATGGCTTTAGTATTTTATTCTTTATATTTGGTGTTTGTGTATTCTTGGTTGGTTTGTATGCTTTTACTGGTCATGAATTAGGTATCATGACTGGTAGGGCTGCATTTAAAAATTTAAATAAGGATCAATGGAAGAATATCGGTAAATGGGTGATGATAGCTAGTATAGTTATATTTATAATTGCTATATTAGGATTATTTTTAGATATATAAAAAGACATCATAAGATGTCTTTTTTTGTTTGTCATGATTAAGGTCTTAGTTTATAATAATTAACTATCAGGTGGGATTATTATGGATATAGAGAAGTGTGAAAGACTATTAAGTGACTTAGAAGAAGCTAAAGGTAGTTTTGATATTATTATTGAAGAAATGAAAGAAAATGGGATAGTTTATCCATATGATGAGATAACATCTTTAGTAAATGAAAGTTATACTAGAATTAGTATTATTCTAGAAAAAATAAAAAGTGATACTCCTATTTATGAGAATTTATATGAAAAGAATAAAGATTATTTAAGAAGATTAAAAATGTTAAGATTTAGTGGTTTATTATTAAAGCTAGTATTATTTAATGTAGTTGTTTTCTTGCTTGGTAAATCTGATAATTATGGTATTAAATCAACAGCTGTATTTAGTGGTATATTTGCTTGGATAGGAACTGATTTAGTTTCTAAAGATTTACAAGCTAGATTTGTCGATCCTTTAAAAGATCCTGAATCTTTAGAATATTATGAACGTTTAGATATGGAAAGATATAAGAGAGGAAGAGAAGCAGCTAATGATATAGATACGATTAATTCTATTAATCGTAATCTATGGAAAGAGTTAGATAAACCAAGAGTATTAGGTAAAGTAAGAAGAGTACATGTAGAAAATGAATTAAAGGGATAAAAAAAGGTATCTATTTAGATACCTTTTTTGTTAATGTTTGTTCTTCAGATTCTTCTTTAACTTGTGTATTAATATTAAGAACTTTATCAATTGCTTCTTCAATTATAGCTAATTTCTTGATAGTTAATTCATTTAAAGGAGTTATATCTTGATTAGCTTTTAATAGTTTTAAACTAGTATTAATATATTCAGTTAATACTTTTTTAATTTTAAGAATAAATGCTTTTTGTTTTTTAAAATCAAGATTATTGATTTTAGTAAATAATGTTTTAGTATATTCAGCTACAACATTATGTTCTTCGTGTTTTTCAATAGCACTAGTAATAGCTCGTTTTTTATTTTCTTGTTTTAATTTTCTAATTTCTTGTTTTATTCCTTTTGCATATTCTGATGCATCTCTAGCATAATCGAAGTCAGTTCTAGCATCATCGATTAAATCAAATGAATCAATAGTTAAATCAATAGGTTCTTGATCTAATACTTTAAACATTAATACCATTGGGTTTAATTTGAATAATAATTCAAATGGAGCACCTACAAAAGCAAATATAACTTCAAAGATACCTATAAATCTACGAACAAATCTTTCTTTTCTTTGAATTCTTAATTCTTTTTTTAATTCTTTTATTATAACCATAACCCCTTTCTTATGTTTACTTATTTTTTTTAAAACTTTGATCTTGGGTATTATCTAAAGACAATGTTTTAGTTTCTTCGGATTCTAAATTTTGTGATAATTCACAATTATTGGCAAGAGTCATATTTAAAGATTCTTCGATGATTGCTAATTTTTTGATAGTCTTTTCATTTAATGAATAGATTTCATTAGGACAATCTTCTAATTCTTTAGAACGATAAGCATAAGTAGCTAAAACTCTTTGGATTTTTAATATGTATGCTTTTTGTTCTTTAACACTTAAGTTTCCTAGTTTGATCAATAAATCTCTTGCATATTCTAATACTTTTCCAGATAGTGGGTTAGTATCAAGAATTTCTTGTATTTCTTCATCTTTTTTATCTTGACGTTCATCTTTTGCAGTTGTTAATTCCTCACTAGATTCTTTAGCTTTTTTTAATGCATGTTTAGCATCATCAAAGAAGTCTAATGAATCTAATTCACGTTTTCTACTTGGATTATAAGTTGCTACCTTATAAACCCAATATATTGGGTTTAAATGGTTTATTATCTCTAGAGGTACCATTATGATGCCTAAGGCGATATTACCAACAGCAGAAGCACGTTTCTTTAGGATATCCTTTCTTAAAGTCCAAATTTTATTATTTATTTTCTCCATATTTTTCAACACCTTTCTTTTTGTCTCGCAAAAAAAACGAGACTTTTATTATTTAAAAGTCTCGTTTATTAATTATTATCCGAATATCAAATGATATTGTCTTGACGAATAACAAACATCCATTTGGATGTTAACTACTCCCTCTCAAAGTAACTACATTATACCATAAATAGGGGGATTACTCAAATTTTGCTATTATTTATAAAATAAAAAAGATATCAAAATGATATCTTTTTATTATTAACAATTTCCGTATGGCCCTTCTTTTGCTGTACCAATGACTGTTTTTTCATATTTGTCATTATCATTTAAAACAAGTTTATATTTTTTAACTGTTATTGAACCATCTGCTTCAGTTACATAAGGTTCTGAGCATATATGATCAGCCCAGATTATTTCTTTTGAGGTAAGTTCTCCTTCAATAACATTACTTTGTTGCTGCATCCAAGCTATTTTATTTAATTTGCTATCGAAATAATCTCTTACGAACCATTTTTTGTTTGGGCCAGCGTAAATACTAGTTTCTACAACTAAATAATTATTATCTAAAAGGGCGATATTTTCAATAGCATGTTCTTCATTTATAAGGTGATAATTTAGTAATTCTTTTCCATCTACCATAATAATTGTGGTATAAACTTCCTTTTTTACTTTTATTTTATAGGTTTTTTCGCCATTTGTTATTTCAAATTCTTTTTCACAGTCTTTCATGAAAGAGCATTCATCACCAAATGCCTTTACAGCTGTTTTGTTTTTAGGAGTAGGTGTTTCTTCTGGATTCTTATCTTCTGGTTTTTCTTCTTTCTTTTCTTCTTCTTTTTTTTCTTCAGGTTTATTTTCTTTTTCTTCTATCTTAGTATCTGGTTCTTTCTTATCGTCTTTTCCTAGTTCTCTACTAATGATAAAACCTACTGCTATACCAAGACATAAGCATAAGACCATAATTATTGCAATTAAGCCAGCATTTGATTTCTTTTTTTCTTCTTTGACTTCGTTCATAATTTCCCTCTATTCTATATTTTTATTATATCTTTTTAAATAATTATATGCTACAATAATGAACACTCGGGAGTTGATAATATGTCAAATAGAATAATTATAGCTGGTCCATGTACTTTTGGTAGTTATGATGAAATCTATAAGATTGCATCAATACTAAAAGAAAAAGGAATAGAATATTTAAGAGCAGGAACATTTAAAATGAGAACTAGTCCTGATTCTTTTCAAGGATTAAGAGAAGCAGGAATGGAAATGCTTTTAAAAATAAAGAAAGAACTAGGTCTTAAAATAGTTACAGAGTTTACTACTATTGAACAAGTTAAGAAATATGGTAACTTAGTAGATATAATTCAAATAGGTACAAGAAATATGTATAACTATGAATTATTAAAAGAAGTAGGTAAGTGTAAGAGTACTGTTTTATTAAAGAGAGCATTTAGTGCTACATATAGTGAATGGCTTAATGCTGCAGAGTATATTAAAAGAGAAGGTAATGAAGATGTAATTCTTTGTGAAAGAGGAATAAGAGACTTCTCTAATGAGACAAGAAATGTATTAGATTTACAAGCAATACCATATATTAAGCATAATAGTGAATATAAAATAATAATTGATCCATCTCATTCTAGTGGACACTCTTATATGGTAGAACCAATGGCTAAAGCTGCTATTGCAGCAGGATGTGATGGTTTACTAATTGAAGCACATTACGATCCTAGTATCAGCTTATGTGATGCCGATGAAACTATCGATATGGAGACATTGGATAAAATAATTGAATTCAACAAAAAAGATATCTAATTGAATAGATATCTTTTTTAGTTGTATGTTATACTAAAGATAGTTACATAGGAGGCTTTTTATGTATAAAACAATTTTTAAATATTTAGAAGATGTTGCTAAGAAATATCCTACTAAGTTATCATTTGTTGATAATAAAAGAGGACTTAGTTATGAAGAATTTGTTTTAGAGAGTAAACAAATAGCAACAATGATATTACAATATAATTTATTTAATAAGCCGATTGCAATTTTTTTAGATAAAAATGTTTCTTGTCTTACAAGTATGATGGGTATTAATTATAGTGGTAATTTTTATACAGTTATAGATAATAAAATGCCAGTTGATAGAATAGATAGTATATTTAATACTTTAAAGCCTGGATTAGTATTAACGGATGCTAAAAACAAGGATAAGTTAAATGATTTAAAGTATGAAGTAGATTTATTATTAATTGATGAATTAAATGATAGTGTTAATGAAGAAGCTTTAGATAAAGTATATGAAAGAATTATAGATACTAATCCAATGTATATATTATTTACATCAGGTTCTACTGGAGTACCTAAGGGTGTTGTAATAGATCATAAATCAACGATTAGTTATATTAATTGGTTTAATAATGCTTTTAATATCGATAGTGATACTGTATTTGGAAGTCAAACACCGTTCTATTTTAGTATGAGTGTTTCAGATATTTTCTCAACAATGACGAGGGGATGTACTTTTTATATAATTCCTAAGATGAATTTTTCATTCCCAGTTAGATTAATAGAATATTTAAACGAAAATAAGATTAATACAATTTATTGGGTTCCATCAGCTTTAAGTATTGTTGCTAATTTTAAAACATTTGATGTTGTAAAACCACAATATTTAAAAAGAGTTTTATTTGCTGGGGAAGTAATGCCAATGAAACAATTAAATATCTGGCGTAGAGCGATACCTGATGCTTTATATGCTAATTTATTTGGACCAACTGAAACAGTTGATATTTGTTCATATTATATAGTAGATAGAGAATTTATGGATGATGAAACTTTACCAATCGGAAAACATTGTGATAACTGTGATCTAATGGTTGTTAATGATAAAGGTGAAGAAGTAAGTGAAGGTGAAGAAGGGGAATTATATGTAAGAGGTAGTTTCCTATCTTCTGGGTATTATAATAATGAAGAAAAGACAAAGGAAATGTTTGTTCAAAATCCTTTGAACAAAGCATTTCCAGAAAAGGTATATAAAACTGGAGATATAGTTAAGTATAATGATAGAAGAGAACTTATTTATATCTCTAGAAAAGATTTTCAAATTAAACATATGGGTTATAGGATAGAACTAGGAGAAATTGAAAGCGCTTGTGGTGCTATTAGTGATATAGATTCATGTGTATGTATTTATGATAAAGATAATGATAAAATAATATTGTATTATGTTGCAGATATGGATGAGATGCAAGTATTATCTTTAGTTAAAAAGAAAGTACCAAATTATATGTGGCCACAAGAAGTTATTAAATTAGAAACAATGCCATATAATGCTAATGGTAAAATAGATAGAAAACATTTAAGTAATTTATATAAGGAAGGAAATAATTAGATGGAAGAGTTAATTAAAATATTAGAAGCTGTTAAACCTGGATATGATTATAAAAAGGAAAAGAACTTAATAGATGATGAAATATTAAGTAGTTATGAAATTGTAGCAATTGTTGCTAAAATCAATAAGGAATTTGATGTAGAATTTCCTGTTGAAAAAATGATTCCAGAAAACTTTAATAGTGCAGAAGCTTTATATAAGATTGTAGAAGAATTAATTGATGAATAATTAATCTTGGAGGTATACCATGTCATTTATATCGTTAGAATACGGTCTTTTTCTACTACAAATGATAGTTCTTTATTATGTATTTCCTAAGAAATATAGATATTTAGTTTTATTAGTAGAAAGCTGTATCTTTTATTATATTTCTAGTGGAATTAGAAGTATTTATTTAGTTGTAAGTGTTCTTAGTGTTTATTTATTAGGTTTATTAATTAATAAAGAAAATAAGAAGATTGAACTAATTAGTGAAGAGCTTAGTAAAGAAGAAAAAAAGGCGATTAAAGGTAAAATAAAAAAGACTAAAAGACTTATTGTAACTATGGGAGTATTATTTAATTTTGGTATTCTAGTAGTCCTTAAGTATTCAGGATTTTTAGTTAAAATATTTAATAATCTATTTAGTTCTAATTTTACAATAATAAAGTTTATCTTACCTTTAGGTATTTCTTATTATACTTTAATGGCTGTAAGTTATATTATTGATGTTTACAGAGGTAAAATAGAAGGCGATAAGAATTTTTTTAGATTATTTTTATATTTAACTTTTTTCCCACAAATGTTAGAAGGACCAATAGCTAATTATAGTGATACTGCTAATAAGTTATATGAAGGACATAAGTTTAATATCGATAATCTACTTAAAGGTACTTTTAGAATATTCTTAGGTGTTTTTAAAACACTAGTTATTGCTCATAGAGCAGGAGTATTTGTGGATAATTTATTTGATAGTAATGTAACTGGTCCAATTATATTTTTGGGCGCTATAATGTATACTATTCAAATATATGCTGACTTTAGTGGATGTATGGATATAGTTTGTGGTACAGCTAATTTATTTGATATTGATTTACCAGAAAACTTTAAAAGACCATTCTTCTCAAGAAGTGTTCAAGAGTTCTGGCGTAGATGGCACATAACTTTAGGAGCATGGATAAAGAATTATATTTTCTATCCAGTATCATTAAGTAAATTTAATACGAAAGTAACTGAATTCTTTGAAAAACATTTACCAAAATGGTTATCATCATTTTTGGTAGTTGGCTTTCCATTATTATTTGTTTGGTTATTCTGTGGTATATGGCATGGAGCTAGTTACAAGTATGTTTTATATGGAATGTATTACTTTGTTTTAATAATGATTGGTTTAATATTAACACCATTATTAAAGAAGATAAGATCTTCTTTAAAGATTAATGAAGAAAACTTCTTCTTTAAATTATATGAAATGATTAGAACAAGTTTTTTAGTATTCTTTGGTATGTTAATGTTTAGATGTCAATCATTTACGGCTTTTACACGTATGATTGTAAATATGTTTAAAAAGAGTAATACAATGATTATGAATCTTGGTTTAGATAAATATGACTTTAGAATCTTAATTGTATATTTAGTAGTATTATTATTCGTTGGTATTTATAAAGAAAAACATGGAAGTTTATATGAAAAGATTAGTAAATCTAATGTTTTAATTCAATATGCTGTATGGGCGGTAATAATGCTAGGTATAGTAATATTTGGCTTATATGGTGCCGGATATGATACTTCAAGTTTCATATATGGAGACTTTTAGAAGTAGGTGATGATATGAAAAAAATATTAGCAATTATTATTTATTGTATTTTATTTACAGCATTATTATTTGTATTATCACCAGTATTTGTTCCTAAATGGAGAAGTGCCGAAGATAATCATATGGGTAGCATCGTAAGAGGTTACTACGATGAAAAGAAAGATTCACTTGATGTTTTATTCTTAGGTAATAGTGATATGTATAGAGGAGTATTACCAATAGAATTATGGGATAACTATGGAATAGCTAGTTATATATATACAACACCAGGGCAAAGAACCTGGACCGGTTATTATATTTTAGAAGATGCTTTATTATATCAACATCCTAAACTAATCGTTTATAATGTTGATTCAATTAATAAAAGTAATCAGAGCCAAGAAGCTAATTATCGTAAATCATTTGATAATATGAAGTTAACGACAAATAAGATCAATGCTATTACCGATAAGAGATTTGAGTTTAAACTTGAAGATAAAGCAGATTATATTTTCCCAATTCTTCGTTTTCATGATCGTTGGCGTGAACTAACCGAAGATGATTTTAAATATGCTTATAATGAACATTTTAGTTATAAAGGTTATGACTTGATAGCAACTACCAAACCATCTACTATTGGAGATACTTATATGGAAGACAAGAATGAAACATTCGAGATGGTTGACTATGTAGAAGAGTATTTGGATAAAATAGTTGAAAGATGTAAGGAAGAAAACATTAAATTATTACTTGTTGAAATACCAACTACTGATTCATGGGATTTAGCTAGAAGTAAAACTATTAGTGAGTATGCTAAAAAGAATAATCTTACATTCCTTGATTTAAATTTACATTTAGAAGAAATGAATTTTGATTGGTATAATGATACACCAGATGCTGGTGATCATTTGAATATATATGGAGCAGAGAAGGTATCAAAATATTTGGGTGATTATTTAAAAGCTAATTACGAGATACCTGATCGAAGAAATGATGAAGCTTATTCTCAATGGAATGAGGATAGTAAGATCTTTCATAAAGATGTAGAAGATGCAAAAAGAGAAGCACAAAATAATTAGTGTTAAAGAATATAATTCTAAAGTAAATGATTATGTATATGAAAGATTAAATAAACATGATAAAGAGCATTTAGATAAAATGCCAACTGAAAGAAGAAAGCATTTTATTTTAGGAAGATACTTAATGCTAAAGGATGGTCTTGATATAAGTAAGATTACTTATAACGAGAATAATAAACCTTTACTTGATGATGTTTATTTTAGTATTAGTCATAGTGATCAATATACAGTATTTGTTTCTTCTAATGAAGAGATTGGTATTGATATAGAACATCTAAGAAAAGTAGATGATGATATTAAGTTATCGTTTATGAAAAAAAATGTAAGTGATGAAGAATTCTTAGAACATATGACAAAGATGGAATCATATATTAAATTAAATGGATATGGTCTTAAAAATTTAAATGATGATATTAGTGATTATGACTTTAAAACATTTAAAGAGAAAGATTATATTATTACAATTTGTAAAAGAAAAAAGATATCTATTTGATATCTTTTTTATGTATTTTAAAGACTTTATAAGTCTTTTTATGTTATAATGAACTCTTATGAAAAAAATGGGAGGTATTATATGAAAAAATTAATAGTAGGTCAATCAGGAGGACCAACATCAGTTATCAATAGTAGTTTAGCAGGAGTTTATTATGAAGCTAAAAGAGTAGGTTTTGATAAAGTTTATGGAATGTTAAATGGTATAGAAGGATTATTAGAAGATAAAATAGTTGATTTAGATAAATATTTTAAGAATAAAGATAATCTAGAATTACTTAAAAGAACACCATCTAGTTTTTTAGGATCTTGTCGTTATAAACTAGGTAGTATTAAAGATAATGAAAAAGATTATAAGAAAATATTTGAAATACTAGATAAACATAAAATAGATTCTTTAATCTATATTGGCGGTAATGATTCAATGGATACTGTAGCATCATTATATGATTATGCTGTAGCTAATAACAAGAGTCAAAACTTTATTGGCGTACCTAAAACAATTGATAATGATTTACCAATAACAGATCACTGTCCAGGATATGGTAGTGCTAGTAAATATATAGCAACTACATTAAGAGAAATTATTCAAGATAATAATGTTTATGGTAGTACTAAACCAACTATATCAGTTGTTGAAATAATGGGTAGACATGCTGGTTGGTTAACAGCTGCTGCATCTCTTGCTAAAGGAAAAGATTGTGAAGGAGTAGATGCTATTTACTTACCAGAATATGACTTTGATATTGATGAATTCTTAGCAAGAATAGAGAAACTAAGAGAGACTAAATCAAGCATAGTAATTGCTGTATCTGAAGGATTAAAAACTAAAGATGGAAAGTTCGTTTGTGAGTCAGGTGTTTCAGAGAGAAAGAAAGATGCATTTGGACATGTTCAATTATCTGGATGTGCTAGTACACTTGCTGATATAGTTGCTCAAAAGACAGGATTAAAAACAAGAGCTATTGAGTTCTCAACAATACAAAGATCAGCATCTCACTTATGCTCATTAACTGATGTAAATGAAGCAGAAAGTTTAGGTGCTGCAGCAGTTGAAGCAGCTCACAATGGCAAGACTGGAGTTATGTCTATAATAGATGGTAAAGGTAACATTAGTACTTATGATATTCATGAAATAGCTAATGTTGAAAAGAAAGTTCCAACTGAATGGTATGACAATAAAAAGAAGCAAATGAAGAAGCCTTTCTTAGATTATGCTAGACCATTAATTCAAGGAGAATTAACTCCAATATATAAAGATGGTTTACCTGTTCATTTAGTTAGAAAATAATTATTGTAATTTTATTAATTAATCTATATAATATAAATCATTCTCAAGGGGGATATTATGAATATATATAAAGTTACATATTTAAAAGAAATTGAAGATGGAATTAATTCACATTGTATAGGTGATCATACAACTCTTATATCAAAAGGAAATATCACTAATACATATTATTATGGAATACTTGATAAAGATGGATTACATGATTTTATAACTGGTGAAATAATTGATAGTAGAGAACTTGATTATGGTTATACAAATGGTAGATTATATTTTGAAAAAGTAGAACCATTAACTACTGAAGAAGAATTAGATAAATATAAATTATCTCAATTTAATATATCAATGAATAAAGGAATAAGAGAAGCTTATTTAAAAGAATTAGACTATATTGCAAAAAGTATATTAAACTATGAAGTATATGGTTCAAAGAATATTCTTAGAAGGTAAGACTTTACAATAGATAGTTACATTTTATATAATTATTATGGTGTTAAATATGAAAATAAAATTTACTAAAAAAGAGGAAGATGTTCTTAAGCAGGTTGAAAAAGAACAAAGTGAAGTTCTATATAATAGAATGTTGCAATATTTAAATGAATTATCAATATCACATCCTGAGACAGAATTAGCCAATACAGAATCAATGAAGGAATTAAAAGAACTACATGCTTCAGGTATGACATTTAGATTATATATAGAAGATAATAAGAATACTTATTCAGGATTTATAAATGATAAGAAAGTCTATGAAATGTATGCAATAGAAAATGGTGAAGAATTAATTGAACTTGGTTGTATACGTTTGCACGAAGATAAAGATGAACCTTATAGTGAATATACAATCCTATCAGGATTAGATAAAGGCGATGCTAAATTCTGGTTAGGAAATTATGATTATAATTACTTTGAAAAAGGTGAGAATGATTATTCATTAAGATAAAAAATAAAACTCGAAATAACCGAGTTTTTTATTTGCTTATATATACATTATATATATATGTTGTAAAAAATGTGTTAAGAGTGTTGACAATTGCTTTAAAGAATATATAATAAATATCAAACGTTTTTATTGGGAGGTTTTTGGTATATG
>JAEEGG010015551.1_pt1 | contig 15948 bp, 14 predicted proteins | sample 9134161 | NCBI WGS metagenome assembly JAEEGG01 (sample SAMN16246543, study PRJNA631951) | gut metagenome | biome: gut microbiome; feature: rumen; material: CR-attached | host: Bos | place: Iran: Karaj | collected 2018-10
GAGGGCGTAGTCACCCCAACTACCGTCATGGAGGCTCAGAGTGCTTGGCTCATGGCACACACCCAGAAGATTGATGCCGAGATTGAGTTACAGCTCAGTCACACCGACCTGCTCAAGTCACTTGGCATCCTGAAATAACCCATCACAGAATTAAAAAACTATCAAATTCAAATCATATTATGTCAGCTAAAAGTCAACACACCAATATCTTGTTAGCAATCCTTGGATTTGCAGCCGTGGTACTCATTGTCGCTCTCATCGGCCACCTGGCCCTGCATCGCGCACCCGATGAAATCCAGGGAGAGATGGAGGTCGAGGAATACCGTGTGTCGGGCAAGGTGCCCGGGCGCATCCTCGCCCTACTGGCCAAGGAAGGTGACTTCGTGCAAGCCGGCGACACGCTGGCCATCATCGAGGCGCCCGAGGTGAATGCCAAGATGGTGCAGGCCCAAAGTGCCGCCGACGCTGCAACGGCCATGGCGCAGATGGCGAACAACGGTGCCCGCAAGGAGCAGATACAGGCTGCCGCACAAATTCTGGAACAGGCCAAGGCCGGACTGGAGATAGCCGAGAAGTCCTACAAGCGCATGAAGAAACTCCACGACGAGGAGGTCATCAGTGCCCAAAAGTTTGACGAGGCCGAGGCCTTGTACAAATCGGCACAGGCGCAGGTCAAGACCGCACAGAGCAACTATCAGATGGCGGTGAACGGCGCCCGCGAGGAAGAACGCCGGGCTGCTGCCGCCGCTGCGGGACAGGCCCGCGGTGCTGTGCAGGAGGTGCGTGGTTATGTGAAAGAGACCATTCAGACAGCCCAGATGGCAGGCGAGGTCACCGATGTCTATCCCAAGGTGGGTGAGCTTGTCGGCACGGGCACGCCCATCATGAACATCGCCATGATGGACGACCAGTGGGCCACGTTCAACATCCGCGAGGACCAACTCAAGGGTATCAAGGTGGGCCAGGAAATCACTGTCAGGATTCCCGCACTCGACATCGAGGCCAAGATGAAGGTCACGTCGATGAAGGACAAAGGCTCGTTTGCCGTGTGGAAGTCCACTAAGGCCAGTGGCCAGTATGACCAGAAGACCTTTGAAGTGAAGGCGCGCCCCGCCGAGGCGATTGACGGCATCCGTCCGGGCATGTCGGTTATCCTTAAAAAGTAGTTGATGAAGTATATTTCTCAATTCTTCGACATCGCGCTGCGCGAGCTCAACATCATCGTGTTCAAAAACCGCATCTACGGTTTCTGCATGGTGGTGTTCCCCGTGCTGCTGGTGTTATTTTTCACCACAATGCTCGATGACGGACTGCCTCAGGACCTGCCCATCGGTGTGATTGACCATGACAACAGTGCCACCTCACGCGGGCTCATCCGCAACCTGGATGCTATGCAGAACTCACGGGTGATGTATCACTTTGCATCGGTCACCGAGGCCCGCAACGCCATGCAGGAAGGCAAGGTCTTTGCCTATCTATACATTCCTGACGGCACAGCAGCCAAGCTCATAGCGGGCCGGCAGCCCAACATCTCGTACTACTACACCATGACGTGTATGACGGCTGGCTCGATGGCGTCCAAGGATCTGAAAACCATCAGCACGCTGGGCTCGGCCGCATTGGGCAAAGCGACACTGAGCGCTAAAGGTGCGACAGATGAGCAGATTCGTGCGGCACTACAGGCTGTGACGATTGACGCACACATGATCGCCAACCCCCAGGGCAGTTACAACTACAGCCTGACCACAGTGTTTGTGCCTGGCATCCTGATGCTTTTCATGGCGCTGCTGTCGGCCTATGCACTAGGCATGGAAATGAAGTTCGACACGGGTAAGGAATGGCTTGCACGCGCCGACGGCAACATCCTTGTTGCCATCCTCGGCAAGTACGTCATCCATGTGCTGGTGTTCCTGCTTGTGATATTTACCTATCAGTACTATATCTTCAACGTGCTGAATTTCCCGCACTTGGGCGGCGTGTGGAGCATTGTGCGGCTTACCCTCTTGCAGGTGGCCGCTTCGATCGGTTTTGGCATCTTCGCCTTCGGCCTGATGCCCTCTCTGCGCATGTCGATGAGCATCAGTTCCTTGTGGATGGTGCTGGGCTTGTCCATGTGCGGCTCGGCATTCCCTATTGCGGGCATGGACCCCCCGTTGCAGGCCATGTCGTGGCTCTTCCCCATGCGCCACTACTGGATGCTCTACCAGGCAACCGTGCTCAACGGCTTCCCCGCCATCGACGTCTGGTTCCATCTCGTGGCCCTCGTAGCGTTCACGCTGCTGCCGTGGTTTGTACTCCGTAAAGTCAAAAATGCAATGCTCAACTATGTCTATATTCCGTAAACTCAAGGAACACCTGACCGACGTGCTCTACGTTTGGCGAGAGGAGATGAAGCAAGTCATTAGGGACGAGGGCGTGCTCATGTTCCTCATAGTCGTGCCGCTGGGTTACCCGTTACTCTACTCATGGATCTATAACAACGAAACGCTGCACGAGACGCCTGTAGTGGTCGTTGACCAGTCCCACTCGGCACTCTCACGACAGTTCATCAACGACTGTGACGCTACCCCCGACGTCGATGTGAAATACTATGCCGCCGACCTCGACGAAGCCCGTTCGCTCGTCAGTCGCCAAATTGTCAAGGGCATCTACCTCATCCCGTCGGATTTCGCCACCCGCATTAACCGTGGAGAGCAGGCTACCGTCAGCGTCTATTGCGACATGTCGCTCATGCTCGCCTACAAGGCTGTTTATCAAACGGCCATGATCGAGGCGGGACGACTGAGTGCAGGACTGAAAATCAAGAAGGCCGGCAACTACACCGGGCATGAGGATGCCATCACCGCGCAGCCTCTGATTGCCCACGATGTGGCAATGTTCAACCCCTCGGGCGGATACGGCTCCTGTGTCCTGCCCGCTGTGCTCATGATTCTGTTGCAGCAGGCTCTTGCCCTGGGCATTGGCATGTCGGCGGGTACGGCCCGTGAGCGTCATCGCAACGGCCAGCTCATCCCCGACGATGATCCCCACTACCGTGGCGCCTACCGTGTCGTTTGGGGCAAGGCGCTATGCTATGGAATGATTGGAGCCGTAGCTGCCGCCTACCTCTCGATGGCTGTTCCCCGCATGTTCTCCTTCCCGCAATTGGCCGATGGCTGGACATTGCTGATGATGTTGCTGCCCTACACGATAGCCAGCATCTTCTTCGGCATGACCGTCTCCTGCCTTGTGCGTTACCGTGAGAACGTCATGTTGCTGATGGTCTTTGCCTCGGTTCCGTTGCTGTTCCTCACCGGCGTGTCATGGCCGCAGTCCAGCATCCCCGGTGCATGGCAGGGTGTATCCTGGCTCTTCCCCAGCACCTTTGGTGTACGTGCTTTCATCCGTGTCAACTCCATGGGTGCCTCCGTCAGCCAGATCCTGCCCGAGATCCGCATCCTCTGGATTCAGGCTGCCGCTTATCTGGGCATGGCTTGCATCGTGTATGCTTACCAGAAGCGCCTCGCCCGCAAGCATGTGAAGACCGTCACCAATTCAACCGTGCTCATCGAGCCGATTGAACAGTAACCCCGATGCAACAGCATGCGTAATCATAGTTGAATCCCGATGGTGATTATCCCTCGGCATTCACCCAATACTGAAAAACTGTGGTTACGCATGCTGTAGTACACCCCTAAGCCGTCCGACAAAACATTTCTGGATGAATGCAATCATGTTAGTGTCGGGAGCCTATTGTGTGTGCGACCAATAATAGCCATTTGGATCACTCTATAAAAGCATCACCCTTTTACTATGCTACAGGTTAAATCAAATAATACATTTTTATATGAGACATTTAATTTTTTATCAATTCTTAGCGATTTGTGCTTTGATGCTGCTCTCGTCATGTGAGCACGACGACCCGGTTGACCCCATCAAGCCGCGGGAGGAACGCACGATTTTGCTGCTCTCGAGCGAAGGCCACATCTATGACCAGACGGGCCAAAAAATCGAGGAACTCCCTAATTGTGAGGAGGCCAACGAAATCATCAGTGACGGTGGTGACTACTTCGTGTCGGGCAAAACGACCAAAGATCGCGTGGGCTATTGGAAAAACGGCAAGTGGAACACCTTGCATGTGGATTTCATCGAAGATGTGGAACACTGGACCGACGGTATCGGCAAGTGGGACTATTACATCTTCCTGTTTGACTACCCTAACATCTTGAGGAACAGCGGCATTTTCCCGCTTGAAGACTGCGCTGACTTCGTTCCTGCCGACAAATGCATGTCGGTGAGTGAGGGACGTTGTTATGTAGTGGGCAGGGACCACCCAAATGATGACAACAAGCGTCAGAACGCGTTGCTCTATTCCGAGCACAAAGGGAAATATGTCAAGACCATCCTTCCCAAGTCGCGGGAGGACATCAACGCTGCCGCTTTTGCCGTGTTCGCCTATGACCGCACCCACACGGTGATCGGTGGTCGCCATGGCGAGGATCCCTGTTTGTGGGTCGACGGACAGTTGCAGATTCTGCCACGCCTCTACGATACCCACGACTTAACAGGCGAAGGCCTGCCCATGTCCTACGTCACCTCGGTGACATACACCAATGGCCACACCTATGCTGTGGGTTCGGATGTTAAAGAAGATCGAAACGAGGTAGCGATGCTCTGGGTTGATGGCGTGCCACAGCACTTGTGTACTGATAATGAAGGCTTATATTGGTCGTGGGCCACCGAAATCATAGGTTATGGCGACGACTGGTATGCACTTTCAGTGGAGATGGCCAATAAACCCGATGGTGGCAATGATCTCTATTTTCTAGTGTGGCTCAACGGATCAGTTGTCGCAACATACCGCAAAATCGACATCGTCAACTTCACTGTGCTTTAACTAATATATTCCTAAATAAACAGATAAAAACGATGAAAAGAACCATATTTTTACTCGTGTTGGCCTGCATGTTTGGCACCATGTCGGCCCAAATCACTAACATCAGCAGTGACAAGCGGCAATTTGATGCCGATAGTGTTATCGAGGAATTTGATAAGCAGCCGTTTTTCGGGCCTTTCAAAGACACCTATTTCACGGTGGGTCTGCCCTTGAACGAGAAGCCTAACGAATTTAACAGCGACGTGAAGTTCCAGATCAGTTTCCGCCAGCGTCTGACCAAGTCCATTCTTCCCTTCCATAGCCATCTATTCTTGAGTTACACACAGAAGGCGATGTGGAACATCTTTGAGGAGTCGCTGCCCTTCCACGACTTGAACTTCAACCCTGGCGTCGGTCTTCAGAAACTGATTGTCCATAAGGGCAAGGTTGTGGGCTCAGCAATTTTGATGCTCGAACATGAGTCCAACGGGCGCGACGGCGAGGCTTCGCGCAGCTGGAACAAGGTGTCACTCAGCGGAAGGGCGCTCGTCGACCCGCAATTCATAGTGCATGCCAAGACATGGATTCCCATCGTCGACGGAGAGAACAACAAGGACATCCTCAAGTACAGCGGTATTTTCCAGGCTGGAGCCCAGTATCTGTCCACCAACGGGCGCTGGGTGGCCGATGTCACCTTTGTCAAGCGCAAAGGCTGGAACCTCAACTTCAACACCACGCTCAATGTGGGTTACCGCATCCGCGAGCGCGACAACCAGTTCATCATGCTCCACTTCTATGACGGCTACGGCGAGAACATGCTGGACTACAACAAGTACCATTGCCGCCTGCGCATCGGCCTGCTCATCCGTCCGTCGTTCTTCAGCGAATTCTAAGAGACGGGCCCTCTTCGGTGTGCCAGTCTCGTTGCTTCTTTTCCAGACTCGCTGTCGGTTTGATTATGCCGTCTTGAGGGCACAGACTCCCTTGTGGGACGATATGATTCATTATGATTCGATAAGACACTTTATAGGTGTTGGATGATATAGTATTGAGCAGTAAAATCCACTTGATAAACAGCGGATTCTTGGGGGGTACATTGTACCCCCCTTTTGTGGTATAACAGGGATTTTCAAGGGTTATTACGGGATGGCAATCACTCATATATTACTAAATCATAACCCTTTAACGTATCATAACGACTCTTAAAGTACTGTCGGAAAGTCTCAACAGGATCACGCTTCCAAAACGAAGCCCCTCGAGTCGGTTTTTCTGACTTGAGGGGTTTCACTTTTTTAGCATGGCATCGAAGAAGATATCGCCCGTGTCCACGTCTTTGCGGGTGATCATCCCGAGGATGTCTAGGTTCTGCGGACTGTCTGCCAAGGGCAGCTCAATCTCCATGCTGTAGTCGTAGGCATCGGTGAAGATGCGGTTCTCCGAAAATTTGTGCAAGCCAAAGGCAATAAAGATTGCTTCATTTGCTGGCATCAGTTTTCCGTTTATCGTCAGTATCACAAAGTAAAATCGGTTGGTTTACCAGACAAAAGCAATCCAACCGATTAGACCTTGAAAAGAGGGGAAATGAGGTTACTCTTCCCCGATGAGTTCTTGTAGTTGCTCAGTAATTTCATCTCCTCTGCGATACCAACTGCCCCAACGTCTAATGGTTAAGACTAAAACCACTACGAACGCGACCAGCATCATAATAGATGCTCGGATATTACCGCTAACATACGTTTCGAGAATTATCAGGACCCATACGGTACTCGCAGTGAATATTTCGACCCGATTACTCTTTTTAAACAAAGACAATAACTGATCTGGAGTGGTAAGGCTGCCAATTTTCTTTTTATACTGATAGAAGTACAGAAATGACCATACCGCCAGGCAGCCAATAGCTATACAAAGTATCAAGGAAATAATGCCTTTGATATCATCCAGTTTTTGCCAAACGTCGATCATAACCAATATTGCAGCAAGCAAGAATATCAGTATACTGCAGATAGTGGTATTGCCTCTTGATTTACACTTGTCCTTGAGCACCTCGAACATCTCGTCTCTGCTAAGGTTACTTAATGCTTCAGTTTCCATCATGTTTCATTTTAATCGGTTAATAACTTCACCCTTTAGACGCACGGGTGCACTCAAAAGCCACACAAAAGTGACGATTTTCTTGAATTATTTCACCTGAATCTCATCGATGAAGAAGTAGCCGTCATAACCGACTCCGAAGTGCCAGTCGGGGCAGGCTCCGATAGTCTTCAGGTTCACCTTGACATAGCGGGCCGATACGGCTTGTGGCATGGTGACCGTCGCCCAGCGGTACTTGGGTGACATGTCACGGTCCTCATCAAAGTTAAAGTTGCCGATGTCGGTAAAGTTCACGTTATCGCTCGAGATGGAATAGGACACGCTCTTGGGCAAGAAAATCCATGCGCCCAGGTTGTGCAGGCAGTCGGTTCGCACGGTCGTGAACTGTTTCTCGTCACCGAGGTCGACCACCAGCTCGGCATCCTCGCCGACCCAGCCGACCCAACTCTCTCCATAGGTCGATCCGCCGAAGAGTCCGTCAGTGAGCGCCGTCCCTGAGATGGGAACGAATCGGTACTCAGGCAGGTTCTTGTAGTTGACTTGGGCTCCCAGGGCGAGGTTGTTGCTGATGCCAGGCAAGTAACGCTCCAGGTACAGGTCACAGTAATCATCCACCGAATTCTTGCGCTCGGTCAAGGACTTGATGCCAGCCTCATAGCCGCGTTGACGGAAGAGTTCCACCTCACGGATGCGCTCCTCGCGGTCACCCTCGGTCGAGGTGCGCTCGATTTCCAGCTTGCTGTACTGCTGCTGTAGCCGTGCCGCATGGACACGCTTGAGCAGCGTCTCGTCACCGGCAACTGCCGCCTCGGCCTGATCAAACAGGTCATCGTATTGCGCCAGCAGATAGGGCCGCAGCATGCCCTCCTTGTGCGACACAGGCGAGTCATAGATCCACAGGTCCTTGCCACTGCCCAACAAGGCCCCCTCGCGCATCTTGAGGTAACGGTACAGATAGGGGGCCGCTTTGCCGTAGTAGCCGTCCAGGAAGGTATGCATCAGGCTGTCGGTATCGGCTTCGACATTCCACATCAGTTTGGAGAGCATATAAGCTCGTAGCTCGCTGAAGTCCACGCCCCTGAAGCCGGCGACCTGTTCAAACAGCATCGTGGCATGGTTCTCCTTGAACAATTTCATATTGGGCTGCAGCACATGGAAATTCGGGAAAGGGGTGACCAGGTTGTCGAAGTTGATGCCGTAGTCCCAAACGAAGATATTGTCCGATATCTTTCCCCACCCCGTCAAGGCACGCACGAAGTCGCGCCCGCTGGCGTTCTCGGTTAAGGGGACCTCACGCTTGCTGTCGATGCTGCACAGCATGATGTTCACGTTGGGCAACGGCTTGGTGTGCTTGGGAGGCTGCATGCTATAGAGATAGGCCAGCGTCGAGAACTCCTTGTCGGGGAAACGCTGGGCCAACTTGTTCATGAAGCGCACCAGGTTGCCCGACGGCGAGCCCTCGTACTCGTCCACAGCTTTACACTCGGGGCAGGCACATTGCGTGCCGTTGCCGTCATTCTGGCTCACCGAGATGAGTTTCATGCCGGGATTGGCCTTAAAGATACTGTCGATCTTGGCTGCAACCAATTCAAACACCTCGGGATTGGTCAGGCACCACTGGCTGTGGGCGCCAGGGTGGCGCACGCCGTTGAAGAAGGAATAATACTCGGGATGTGTTTTGCCATAGACTGCTGCAGGCAAGATCTGGTTAAAGGTGTGGACCCACATGTTGGCCGCAAAGATTTCTTTAGGCTCCTTGAGTCGGTAGAAGGCCACATAGTCGGGATCCTCGGTGCCATAGGACTGCGTCTGGCGATATCGGAACGATGGTGTCTCGGCATGGTGCTGCTCAGCAATCAAGATGTCGGTGCGCTGCTCCACGGTCCATGCGCCAGCGGCATAGTAGCGCACGCCCAATTCGTTTTCGAGCAGCGTTGCCACACCATAGAGGGCACCCTTACCGCCACCGCTCTTGATGTACAGGCGTCCGTCATGGCAATCGATGACAAAGCCGTCCTCGCCGACTTCGTCGGTCGTGCCGCCGATGAGGATAAGGTTTTTCTTGTCCTTAGATAGTGATATCGGCAACCTCACGCCGCTCATGCGCTCAACAAACTTGTTGAGCAGCATGGCCGCATCCCGGTTGACCTCACTCTCTTCAACGATGGCAATCGATGCACGCGGCTTGCCATTCTTCAGTACCTGCAACTGTGCTGACACTTGCATGGCCGCAAGTATCAGGACAGCAAACAACAATAATCTTTTCATACGCGTCTGGTGGATTGATGTTCAATTTCAGGCAGTAAAGATATAACAAAAAATGGACATCATCACCATTTCGCACTACAGGATTTCAAGCGATGGGGTTATTCCGATTTATCTTTCTGTCATTGCAGCAAAGGTAGCGTTTATATTGCTCTAAACACATCACAAAATACTTTTAAGGAAAGGATCTCAATCGATATAGCTTCTCAGGCCTTAGGTCTTACCTCATTTTTAGGTATTGTGCTTCTCGGTGATTGGAAGTAATTTTATACTCCAAAATCACTGAAATGCAACTGATTAGACATATCATACTATCCTTGTTGGTATTGGTCACGCAATTAGCTGATGCACAGGCTTTGATACGTGGAACAGTGCTTGATGCCGAGACCTTGGAACCCGTCATCGGCGCTACCATTACCGACGTGAAGCAGGGCAAAGCTCTTACTGTCACTCAGGCTGACGGCACCTTTGCCATACCTAAAAATAATGAGGTCCAACTGAGGATTTCTTCTATCGGCTATAAGACGCTGGTGACCGCTCCCACTGCCGACGGTCGTTACCTGCTGCATGCCGAGGTGAGCCAGTTAGGAGAAGTGGTGGTGACAGCCCAAGAGAACCGTGGATTGACCACATCGTCAAAAATTGAAAAACACGCGATGGAGCATCTGCAGCCATCGAGTTTCTCCGACCTGCTGGAGCTGATACCCGGCGGACGTAGCATTGACCCTTCACTGAGCACACCTAACAATATCCACATACGCGAAATCTCCACAGGTAACAGCAACTATGCCACCTCCTCGCTGGGCACAAGCTTCATCATTGACGGAGCCCCCATCTCGACAGGTGCCAACATGCAGTATCTTGCCGGTGCTTGGGATGATATGGCCACCAGCCGTGACAACACCAATGCCGGTGTTGACATGCGTGGCATCTCGACTGACGACATCGAGAGTGTCGAAATCGTGCGAGGCATCCCCTCGGTGGAATATGGAGACCTGACTAGCGGACTGGTGAAAATTGAGCGCCGCCGCGGTGGCCATGACTTGAAATTCCGTCTGAAGGCCGATATGGGTTCCAAGCTCTTTTATGCAGCTAAAGATTTTGAATGGGAAAAACACCACTTGACCCTTAACTTGAGTGCCGATTACCTGGATGCCAAAGCAGACCCTCGAAACCGATTGGAGAACTACAAGCGAGTAACATTCTCCACCCGATTGAGAAAAAACTGGGAGCACAAAGATTACAGCCTCACTCTCTCATCCAATATTGACTTTTCCAAATCGCTAGACAATGACAAGGAAGATATCGACCAAACCTATAGCGCTGAGGACTCCTATCGGTCAAGCTATAACCGCTATGCCCTGTTGAACGCCTTGCAATACAAGAGCAAGCAGAATTCTTGGCTCAAATCGGCTGAGTTGACGGTTTCAGCATCGCTCGAGAACGACCTGATTGAACGTACCCGCCTGGTGCAACTGTCACGCATGACCGTCGCTCCCCTGTCAAAAGAAGAAGGTGAGAACGATGCCTATATTTTACCATTTAAATATATGGGACATCATGAGGTGGAAGGCAAACCCGTGAATGCCTATGTCAAGCTGAATGCCCGACTGCAGATACCTAATAACCGACTATCCAACACACTGTTGCTGGGTACTGACTGGAACTTGGACAAGAACCTGGGGCGCGGACAGGTGTTTGACCCACACACGCCAGTATATACCAGCATCTCGTCACGGGCTCGTTCCCTCAAGGAAATTCCCGCCAATCATCGTATGTCGGCCTATGCCGAGGAGAACCTCAAGTGGCCAACTTCTATTGGAACGCTTGAAGCCACGGCAGGCATCCGAGGCACAATGCTCCTCAACCTGGATAATGACTACAAGATGAACGGCAAAGTTTATTGGGACCCGCGCGTGAATATCGGCTACACGTTGCCCAGGCTGTCGATCTTCGGCAAACCCACCTTCATCCGCATTGCTGGAGGCATCGGCCAGCACACCAAGATGCCCACCATGGAGCAGTTATTTCCCGACTTGCTATACATCGACTTCATCCAGTTAAACTACTACCACGACAATCCCGACTACCGCCGCATCAACCTGATGACCTATATCGTCAATCCGCGCAACACTGCCCTGGAGCCTGCCCGCAACCTCAAGAAAGAGGTATCGATTGATATCAACATTGGCGGCAACAGGCTGGCGATAACGGCATTCCGAGAGAAGATGACCTCAGGATTCCGCATGCAGTCCTATTATCGGACATTTCAATACAAGCAATATGACGCCAGTGGCATCAATGCCGCGAGCCTCACCGGGCAGCCCAGTCTCATTGACCTGCCATTCACAGTTATCAACGAGTTGGCTGGCTATGGCAATTACACCAACGGCAGCATGACACTGAAAGAGGGCATCGAGTACACCCTTGAGACCAAGCGATTCCCCGTCATCTTGACGCGCCTGACCATCAATGGTGCCTATTTTCGCACGACCTACGACAACTCCATCGTGGACTCTTACCGTCCCAGTCAGGTGATTGACAATCGCCAGATCCAGTACGTGGGACTGTATGCCAACGACGACGGTTCGGTGAGGGAGTCATTCAACACCAACTTCACGCTCGACACCGACGTACCTCGCCTCAAACTGGGCTTCTCTATCTCAGCCCAGTGCATGTGGTTCACCACGTCTCAACGCAAGGAGGTCAACAACTATCCCGTCCAGTACATCGCCCCCGACGGCAGCATTCATGATTGGCAAGAGAGCGATGCTGACGACATGTACCTGCGCTGGCTCGTCAGGGACTACACACCCTCGCTATTCGAGAAAAACCGTGTCCCGTTTGCTATGAATGTCAATATGAAGGTCACCAAGAAACTCTTTGACGACCGTCTCCACGTCGCCATGTTCTGTAACAAGCTGTGGGACTACACGCCCGACTATGACAGCCGCGGTACAACCATCCGCCGCCATGTGACACCTTACTTCGGACTCGAAATGAACATCAAGCTATGAAACATAACATTATTTTCCTGATATCGATAACACTTGTCATGCTGTTCACCGCCTGCGCCCCAGTGGAAGACGACATCTTCACCACTGCTCGCATCACGGTCACAGCTGAGGGCGACGTATCCATTACCAGCGTCCAGGCGCAGGTGAAGCTGACCAATGTGAATACGCGCCAAGTCACGACAGTAGCCGACTTTAACGGTACCAGCGCGACGGTGGAGCTATTGCGTGGCGCTTATCAGATAGACATTGAAGGCGTTGCCACTTGCCTGTCGCCCGACAATGTCACCCGCATGCGCCAGTTCCGCTGCCAGAGCGACTATGTGGAATTCATCAGTCACGACATCAATGAGGTCACATTAAAAACCATATTTCTCGACTGACATGAAACGCCAATTTTTGCTCATACTCATCCTTATAGTCATCCATGGGGCAGCTATGGCATCCAATGCTGACTCGGCACTGGTCGAGCACACCTCGTTAGCTAGATTGCCCATGCTAGAAGCCATGCGCAACCCTGCCCTGCATGGCATGGGCTATCAGACCCCATACTCGCAGCTGGCAATAGGCATCGACCTTCAGCACCAGAACCAAGCCTTCGTCCCTGAGAAAGGTAGCGGCTATACCCTGCCCTATCTCAAAGTGAATACTTTTCATCCCTTGAACGGGCGTTCCACCGTGTGGGGCGAGGCCTCTTACATGACTGGCAAGGTGCACGACATCAGGTGGAACTCTACCAGCGACTACGACCTATTGCAACCCTACATTCTCGCCGACACCCTGGGCGGAGACACACGACGGGAGCGTTACAGCGTCTCGGGTGGATATGCTACCAGCATCAAAAAATGGCTGTTAGGAGCCGAGATGCACGTCCGTGCTGAGCAGGAATACCGTAGCCATGACCCTCGCATGAGGGGTATCGTGACCGACTTGATTTTGCGTGTGGGCGGCGGTTATGATTTAGGTCACTACCACCTAGGTGCCGCCGTGGAGGGCAATATTTACAAGCAGACCAATAGTGTAGCCTTCTACCGTGAGGAGGGTGTTATTCCTGAGTATCAGATGACAGGCCTTGGCACAGAGTACAGCCGTTTCTCGGGCGACAAGCGCAGCCTCTATTATGACGGAGGTGGTGTGGCCGTCATGCTACATGCCTCCCCAATCAGCAAGAGCGGTCCCTATGCCGACGTCACCCTAGACGAGCACCGTTATCACCGCAAACTCGCTGAATTTAACTCCATGCCGCTCACCGACCATTATAACGAGCACGTGGGGGCGACAATCGGCTGGAAACAAGAAAAGAATCACCGTCTAGCCGTGTTTGGACACGCTGATTATATCAGGCGCACGGGCAATGAGCACGTTGGCGGCACTTCCGATGCCCGCTACTTCCCTGTTATCGCTTGTTTGACAATGTATAAAGGCCATATACTAGACACCTATGCCGGAGCGCTCTATGGCCGAGGCAACTGGAACGCCAACATAACAGCGGGATATCGAGAAGTGAGTGAGGAATATGTCTATCCGCATCGTCAGATGGATGCAAGCCATGTTTATGGCAAACTGCAGGGACAGTGTTTCATCCGTCCTGAAGATAAATGGTTGCTGACGGTGGATGCCCATGCCTCCTACTATGCAAAAGCCGGTGACAAACTCAACATGCCGCTGGCCAACATGGATGCCACTTTTACCCGCTTGATTCAGCACAAGCACAAATATGCGACAGCCAATTATACCGATTTTGGCGCCAAGGTGCGTGCCGATTACGCCATGAATCAGTCCCGCTATGGCCTCTTTGCCGAGGCTGGGGGCGGCATGACCCTGTGCTCGGCCAGCGAGCACCAGACGGCACTGCACTGCTCAATAGGAATCACATTTTAATAACAAATAATTAACAATCAACTCATTAAAACAAAAAGAAAAGAATGAAAAAGTTTATCTTGAACGGCATCATCGTGATGCTCACCGCAGCCATGTGTTTAACATCTTGCAGCAGTGATGACCCCATTCCCGTCATCCCCACTTCGATGGTAACTCTGGAGATCCCTGCCAACTTAGAGAACGCTGTACTCAGCAATGCAGTCGCCAAGCTGACCAACGTCCAGACCAATCAGGTCACCACCGTTGAAGGAGCCGCATTCTTAAAGGACGGCAACGGTTATAAAATCATGTGCAATGACTTGGAGGCCGGTACCTATAACATTGTTGTAACAGGTCATCTCGACTTTACACTCAACGGCGTTGCTGGTCAGAAAGACTTTGAGGTAACGTCAGACAATGTTGTTCTCAGCGAGACTTCACACGACCTGAAAATGGTTGTCTCCACGTTTACGGCCCAGGGCGGTTTCGTCATCAGCGAAATCTTCTTTACTGGCACAATGTCACCCGAGGGAAGGACCTACAGCGGTGACCAGTACATCATCATCACCAACAACTCTGACGTCACCCTGTATGCCGACAGCATCGCCGTGCTTGAGTCAGCCTTCCTGACCACAACCAAGGAGGATTATACCCCAGACATCATGTCTACCCATTTCTCGGTACAGGCCTGCTACATGATTCCCGGCAACGGCAAGAGTGTTCCTGTTGAGCCTGGTCAGAGCCTTAAACTGGCTGTCAATGCTATCAATCATACAACCGAGCAGCCCAACTCCATTGACCTGAGTAACGCTGACTTTGAGTTCTATGACGAGACATCCAACCCCAATTTCACCGATCCCGACGGTGAGGCCCCCAACCTCGACAAATGGTATTGCTACACGGCTACCGTTTACCAGTTCCACAGCCGTGGCTTCAACTCGATGGCCATCGCCAAGATGAAGACCGGCAAGGAAGACTGGCTGGAGAACTACGTTTATGACGCCACCTATCTGTTTGTGTTCGGTGACTTCTCGAGGGAGATGACCAAGAGCGGTATCTACAAGGTGCCCAACGAGTGGATTCTCGACGGCGTGAACCTGAGCGTGGAATCGGTACGCGAGTGGAACGTGCTCGATGCCTCGATTGATGCCGGTTGGACCTACTGTGGAAAGGTGGACCGTGACGAGACTCGCTTCAACAAGTCGGTAATCCGCAAGCAGGATGCCAATGGCAAGTACATCGACACCAACAACTCGACCAACGACTTCATTCCCGAGGCTCCCGCTTCGCTGCTCAACAATTAAAATCAATGAAGAAGTATTTATTATTTCTTATCGCACTGGTGCTGCTGCCCTCGTGGGTGGCAGCCCAGTTGCCTCAAGACCCAGATGTGAGAAAGGGCACGCTCAAGAACGGAATGACCTACTACATCCGCCACAATGCCAAAGAGGCTGGCCTGGCCGACTTCTACATCGCGCAGCGTGTCGGTTCCATCCTTGAGGAGCCCCGCCAGCGTGGTTTGGCTCATTTCCTGGAGCACATGGCCTTTAACGGCACCAAGAACTTTCCAGGCAAGAACGGTAAGCCCGGCATCGTGCCCTGGTGCGAGAGCATCGGTGTGAAATTCGGTGCTAACCTCAATGCCTACACCTCGATCGACCAGACGGTCTATCACATCGGCTCGGCTCCGCTCTCCCGCGAGGGCATCATCGACTCTTGCCTGCTGGTACTCCACGACTGGAGCCATTACCTGCTGCTCGAGGACGAGGAGATTGACAAGGAGCGCGGCGTTATCCACGAGGAATGGCGCACCCGTCGGGCAGGAATGGCCGTGGAACGCATGCAGGAGGATGTCCTGCCCAT
>JAEEGG010015552.1_pt1 | contig 15948 bp, 14 predicted proteins | sample 9134161 | NCBI WGS metagenome assembly JAEEGG01 (sample SAMN16246543, study PRJNA631951) | gut metagenome | biome: gut microbiome; feature: rumen; material: CR-attached | host: Bos | place: Iran: Karaj | collected 2018-10
TGAAGCCGAAGATGCCGCCGAAAGTAAACACGAGCATCAGCAGCGGGAATCTGGCCTTGAGGTAAGCTTTGTCCATTTTGGGGTCTCCTTTGGGGTCTTTTTGTGCCTTCTTCAGGTGGCTTATTTTATCGTAAAGCTCAGCACTATGTCGAGCGCGAAAAGCCCGAATAGAGCGAATGTAACAATGTTAAACGCCTTCGGGCGCTTCTTTTGGATCCGTTCTAAAAGGGGCAGGACGCCGTACATCAGAAGCATCCCGAAAATGCCCCAGGTGAGGACCGATCTGACGCAGATATAGCCGTTAATATGTCCCCAGTTGAGGATGACATTCGAATAGTCCCACAGCCTCATGTGGAAAAACTTGTCGAAGACATATCCGCTGATTAGCTCCAGAAGTCCGCACGAAGCTGTCGCGATGATGAACACCAGCCAGGGCTTTTTCCTGACCTTTACCGTGAGCGCGAGGATCAGGAGCGCACCCACCCCGTAGATCGGTATCCACGGTCCGAACGTCGTCCCGCGCTTGAAGAAATGTCCCTCATTGATGTATCCGCAGATCTCCTCATATATGAACCCGATGAAGCCAGCGACCGTGAAGATCAGCATTAAAAGCGGGATGAGTTTTCTGGCGGGTTTCCTGGACACCGGAGCGGCTCCTTTTCGAGTGGTTATTAGTCCATTATATAAAACTTTCCGGATATTGTAGGGAAGAGATCAAATTGATGTGCGGCTGATCCACTCAGTATAGTTGATCAGCGTTCCGTAAACAGCAGTGTTGATCTTCGCCGCCAGATACCGCGTATCAAGCGGCTGATCCTCAGTGTTATAGGTGAAGAAAACATCCTGATCTATGAGCAAGCCCGCATCCGCGAAAGTGCTGCACTTGAGCTTGATATCGCGATTATAACTAGCATAATTCATCAGCCCGAAATGCTCATGGAACTTGCATGTATCAAGCTCCGTAATATACAGCACAAAATCCGGAAACTGCGGCTTCTTCACGCCCGGGAATCTCACCTCCGGCTCATACTTAAACGGTATGCCCATCTCAGTGTAAAACATCGCTATTTCCTTTTCAGCCGCCGACCTGTACTGAATCCCGTTAAACGGATGAAGCATCGGCTTCGGATACATCGTGTTTGCATCGTTTTTAAAGGCGTCAAAATACTCCTTGTTCAAAATAACATGCCTGTTATAATCCGCCCTTAACCGCTTCACCACTTTTGGAGGATCGTACTCCGGCGGCGGCATCCTGTAATAGCAGTTCCAGATAGCCTCATAGACTTCCAGCTGCCGCTCCAACTTTTCGCGCTCGACTGCAGCTGCATACATCGCCTGACCGCGTTCTGAATTCAGGTTATACCTGTGTTCGGAACTGATCATCCGGACCGTTTGTATTCCTCGCACACTATGCGTGTGCATGTTGTATTTCGGCAACTGCGACAGCCGCTTTCTGCAGTAGTTTATCTTGAGAGCCAACAGCTCTTTTGGGATGTATTTATCTGTATATTCCATACCCTGATTCTAGAAGATCTTAGTGCAGTTTCAACCGACAAAACCCGACAAAACTCGACAAAATACGACAAGGGTAAAACCTGCAAAAACCGTCTTCTGACGGTAAAGAAGAAATAAGTAATAATCTATTATAGGCGGCGGTTTTTTGGCGGAAATTTTTTGCATAGCTAACGGGAATTTCTGGTGGGACAGCTTGATTTGCTCTGTTTCCGAAAATCGATACGTTTAGCGGCAATTTCGTATCGAAAAACTGCAACAAGGGGCCGTGTTTCCAAAATTCGATACATTTTGAGCAAAAAGCGTATGCTTTTTTGGAAACAGCCGACAGGAGGGGCAGAAAGCGCCCAAAACAGCCGGCAGGTGAAATCCACAAAAAAGGCGCCCCACAAGCAAAGTGAGGCGCCCCGTAGAAGCAGTGAATAAAAGGATCAGCTCTCCTTAAAGTCTTCCCATGTTCTGGAATCTTCCTCAAAGCCCTTAGCAGACTTGAGCTTGACGATGAGCTTTACGATCAGGCCGGAGCAGAGGATCAGGATAACGACGCCCCAACCGAAGACGATGTTGGCCCAAAGCGCGTAGCCGTCAGCAGCGCCGTAGATGCCGCCGCCCTTGAAGAGGTTTACAAGGTTCCAGACAAAGAGACCGATGAGGACAATAGGTGAGATGACCTTGATGGAGGGGATGAACCACCAGAAGGGCATCTTGAACTTGCCTGTGTTGCGGTTGAGCTCGTCAAGGATCTTGCTTGTCTTGAAGAACCAGCCTGCAGCGATCATCTCGAGGATGCCCGTGATGATGAGCGTGTAGCTGTTGATGAAGTAATCGACGATGTCGAGGACCGCAAGGCCTGCGCCTGTTACGTAGATGAGGCTGATGACGCCCTCGACAAGGCAGATGATAAGTGTTGTCTTCTTCTTGTTGAGCTTGAATTTATCGGAGACAGCAGTCGAGATGCCTTCGATGATCGAGAAAAGAGAGTCGATCGCAAGAGTGATCAGGCAGAAGTAGAAGATGAACGCGAAGATCATGTTGAAGACGGGGCTTCCCGAGATCTGGACGATTGCCTGGGGATAGATGATGAATGCTGTTGCGATGCCTGAAGCGGACATGTTGTCGAGCATTCCGACGCCTGCCATTGTCGTGAACATAACGACGCCTGCGAGGATGCTGATGAACATGTCGGAGAAAGAGATGATGACCGTGTCGATTACGATGTTGGAGTCCTTATCGAGGAATGAGCCGTAAGCGAACATGATCGCCATTGATGTCGAGAGTGAATAGAAGACCTGGCCGATAGCGTCTACCCAGAGGTTGGAGTCAGCAAGAGCTGTCCATTCGGGGATGAAGAGCTTTGCGAGGCCGGCCATTGCGCCTGGCATCATAATGCCGCGGATAGCCATGATGAGGAGGCAGATGACAGGGAGGGATACCGTGTATTTAACGACCTTTCCTACTGTTGTCGTGCCGTTCCTGATGCAGAGATAGCACAGGGCCCATGCTGCGATGAGGCAGCCTACAACGGGCCATGAGATCGTTGTAAATCCGGTTGTTGTTCCTGTGGTCTTGATCGTTGTAGCCCAGAGGTTGCTTGCGGCTTCTGTGTCGCCTGACATGCCGAAGAATTTGTAGCTTAAGACGAACATGAGGATGACCCATGCGAAAACTGCGGCGTAGTAGATAGAGATGCCGATACCGTTGGATACAGCGAGCCAGCCGATGCCTTCAGTCTTCTTGTTTAACGCACGCATTGAGCCGGGCGCACCCTGACGGGTATATCTCGCGACAGAGATCTCCATCATGAGGAGCGGAATGCCGATGACGAGCATTGCGATGAGATAAACAAAAAGGAAAGCGCCGCCGCCGTACTTAGCGGCCAAACCCGGAAATCTCCAGGCGTTTCCCAAACCTACGGCAGAACCGATTGCTGCCAGAATAAAAGCGGATCTTGATGTCCATTTTTCGCGCATAAGATAACACCCCCTCGCACAACGATAATAATACTTCACGCCCGCATAACAAGTCAAAGATAAATATTCTGTGATAAAATTCTAGTGATTGGAAAGGGGTAATATTATGAAAAATACTAAGATTGCAGCTTCATTGCTGGCTGTTGCTATGCTCGCGGGCGTTTTCGCGGGCTGCAGCAAGACTTCAGACATCACAGCAGACAAGTTCGTCAAAGCATGCGGAAAGCTGGGCCTTGAAGAATACGAAGACTACCTGGACAGCATGCCCGGATTGTCTGACGCGGAAGACGGCTGCTACATGGTGGCCGATGATGAGGATACCATTGAGGAACTGATGGAAGAGACATTGAAGCCTTTCCTGATACTCATGGATCTTGATGACGATATCGAAGCTGAGGACATCACGTCCATTTCCGCGGCGGTAAAGGGCACAGGCTTTGAGGACATGAAAGACTACACGAGCCTGGATGAACTTAAGACCAATGGCGCGGCTGCGATCCAGATCACGCTTAAGAAAACGGATTTCGCCGAAGAGATCATTGACGGTGCCGATGACCTGTTAAGCATCGCAGGCATAAGGTCAAAGCACTTCTCGGACAAGGAATATCTTTCCTCAAAGAGTGAAGGCTACATAAGACTGCACGTTGATCTTAAGAGCTTCGCGAAGGCCATGTCCGATAACGATACTGCGGTGAATGAATTCAGGAGTATAGCGGGCATTGATATTGATGATTTCTTTGGAAGTTCCAAAGGCGATATCGCTGCATCGATCGATGTCAAAGGCGGAAATATCTTTATCCTCTTAGGATGCGCCATCAATTCGAAAGCCTCTGTATATGAGGATTTCCTGGCGGCGTTCGGCATCTTAAACGACGCGATGAAGCTCTCTGACAACAAGGCTTTTTATGATGATCTGGCAGATGTTTTCCCGTCACTTTACAAGTATATTCTGAAGGCCAGACAGGGCGGAAGCGGTGTGAATCCTGGCGTTACACAGATGGTCGGCGTATCTCTCCCCACAAAGGATCTCCAGAGATGGAATCAGGAAGGCGCGAAAATGAGGGAAGAACTTGAGGACAAGGGCTACAACGTTGATCTTCAGTTCGCTTCAAATGATGTTCCAACCCAGATATCCCAGATTGAGAACATGATCAATTCAGGCTGCAAGGTCCTGATAGTAGCTGCTATTGAGTCCTCATCCCTCAATGAGGTTCTCGAAAAAGCCCATCAGAAAGGCATTACCGTAATCGCATACGACCGCCTCATCCTCGATACCGAATACGTTGATTATTATGTATCTTTCGATAAATACCAGATAGGAGTCATGCAGGCGGAGTATATCGTCAAGCAGCTCGATCTGGAAAATGCAAATGGCCCGTTCAATATCGAGTTCACGACAGGTGATATCAGCGATATCAACGCAAGCTATTTCTACATTGGTGCCATGGATGTATTAAGGCCTTATATCGAATCCGGCAAGCTCAGGGTGCCCTCAGGCCAGATGAGTTTTGAAGATGTTGTGACAGATGTGTGGTCGACGGATAAAGCTAAGGCCAGGGCGAAAAAGATCATCGCCACATACTATTCCGGAGGAGAACAGATAGATGCATGGCTCTGTTCCAACGACTCCACGGCTCTGGGCGTCGAGATCGCCCTTGAAGCCGGCTATGCCGGAAAATACCCGGTAATCACGGGCCAGGACTGCGATATCACAAATGTGAAGAACATTATAAAAGGCAAGCAGTCCATGTCGGTTTTCAGAGATACCAGGATCCTTGCATCCCAGGCCGTAAAGATGGCTGATCAGATCCTTAAGGGACAGAATGTGGAGTGCACGGATACGGTTACGTATAACAACGGAAAGAAGACGGTTCCCTCATACCTTTGCCTGCCTGTGTTTGCAGATGCAGACAACTACAAGGAGATCCTTATCGGCAGCGGATATTATACGGAGGCCCAGCTCTCATAATCTGTGGAAAATGCAGTAAACCTGCTTTTCGCGGGGGCAAAACAATAGGTATTATTCATATTTTGCAAAACAAGTCAAAATAAAATGATTTGTAGTATAATTCGGGTATTCCCAAAAGGAGGGTATTTTTATGAAGAGAATTAAGGCTATGGCAGTAGTACTTTCAGTTGCTATGCTTGCAGTTGCTTTCGCAGGATGCGCTAAGACAACTACTATTTCCACAGACAAGTTCCAGAAGGTATGCGAGAAGCTTAAGCTCGAGGAATTCGATTTCGACGATGATTCTCCGGAATTAGAGGATGTTGAGGACGGCTTCTATGCTGTTGCTGACAAGGACATGGTCGAGGATAAGGAAAAAGAACTCGAGGGCATGCTCAAGTCCATGAAGCTTGACGGCATCCTTGATACTGATGACGTTGAGTCTTTCGCATTCGCAGTTAAGTGCACAGGTATTGATGACGTCAAGGACGCTATGAAGGATCCTGAAGATATCGCTGACCTCCAGCTCGACGGTGCTCTTGCATTCCAGATGACACTCAGCGATGACGGTTATGCAGAAGACATTATGGACGCTATCGAGGAGCTCCTTGATAACGCAGATATCGACGTTAAGGACCTCACAAAGCAGGAGTATATGGCTTCCAAGAAGGAAGGCTACTTCAGATTCCACATCGACATCGCAAAGCTCTCCAAGATCATCCTTGATAACGATGACATCATGGAACTTCTTGAGACAGCAGCTGACAAGATGGATCTCGACGTTGAAGAACTTCTTGAATCACTTTCCGGTGACGTTGCTTTCACACTCGAAGTAAACGGCAAGAACATCTTCTTCCTCGCAGGCGGCTCACTCAACACAAAGCCCACTGTGATCAACAGCTTCGCAAGCTCATTCGGCGCTTCCATGAACCCCATTAAGGTTCCCATGAACGAGAAGTTCATCGAAGAGAAGCTCGACGATTCACTCGATACGATCCTCAGCAATGTGAAGAATGCTAATATCGATTTCTGATAAACGGATCAATTGAAGATTTTTAAAGGCGCTGTCCCACACGGGGCGGCGCTTTTTTTACACCGGTTTTAAATACTGCGAAAATCAGAACATTGACGGCGGGAACAGTCTCGACAGCGTCCTTAATGCCGTGCCGAAATTCGTCAGATCCATGAGGATGCCTGAGAACAGGAATGACAATATGAGGTAGACCGGCAGGATCGAAGAGAAGATCTTCGAGCGCGCCGTGCGGAGCGGCAGGAGCGTCATTACCGTGCCGGCAACAAATGAGATAAGCGTTACGAGGAGCGTATATAAGATCACGTGCAATGGCGAAAATTCTGTCCGCGACACAATAAAGCAGACGATGGATACGATCGTTGCGGGGAACGTGAATACCGCCACCTGGATAAGTCCGAGATAGATCCTTGCGGCAAGGCCGAAACGCAGATAGATGCGGTTGTCCTGGTCGTTTAAGAACGCGAGAGTGCCGAGGAGCGCTGCCGTGAAGATGAAGAAGCCTGCGAATTTGTAGAGCGGGATCGGTACCTTCTCGGAGCGTGTGAGGGCGTTGTAGACAGAGCCTTCGACGCTCTCCAGTGCAAAGAGGAAATCGTCATCCATGTACTTGCCGAAGATCTCTTTAAGCTTCGGGTCATGGGCGTCGACTTCATAGCCTCTTGCGGCAAATGTATCGCTGATTATCTGGCGCGCAGCGTATGCATAGAAGTTCCTGAAAACTTCTTCGCGCGACAGGAAAACGAAGCTCGATGCCGGTGTGGAGATCTGTCTGATGTCGTAGCGGGAGCCTGATGCAGTAAGATGTTCGGCAAAACCTTTAGGGAAGACATAAGCAGTATTTGCCTTGCCTGATGCGAGGTCCTTATAGATCTCGTCTTCGTCATCCACCTTGTAGAAGTGGAAGATCGAATTCATCGTGCAGATCTCATCTACGATAGCTTCGGTATCTTCTGAGCTGTCTTCATTTAATACCGCTACGGGAATATAGATGGATGTCTCTTTTGCAGGCACGAGAATGACCAGAAGGGCCATGATTATTATGACTCCGCTCATTACGTACATCGCGGGGTTTATGAGGCTGCGCTTGGCAAGGACCGATAATCTGTTTAGGAATAATCTCATAAGAACATCGACCTCATAAAGAATCTGATCAGGTAATAGAACGGGTTAAAGACGGCTGCCTTCTGGAAGAAGACAGGCATAAAATCAATAGGGATCAGGCCGCCGGCAAGATACATTAAGATCGTGCCTGCGCCGAAAGTGATATAGGATACGGCCGTCGGGCTCTTAACAAGATAGCAGAGGCCCGTGCCGAGCAGAGCGATTATGAGCACTGCAGGAAAGACCGTTACAAGCGACAGTAGCTTCATCGAATCGAAGATAAAGCAAAGGCAGATAAACAGCAGCAGGTAGACCAGATAGATCATTGATGCTGCGCACCCTGTCTCGATAAGGAAGATCTTCCATGTCTTTATGCCGGAGAGCTTTGCGCGCGCCCTGAAGATGTCGTTGTTGCCCTTGAAAAAGAACGAGATAACAAAGACCGACATCAGCATGATGTAGAGCGTATAGGACGCTGTGAGACGCTCTCTTACTGCATATTTGGCGACAAGGTCGTTGACGTCGACTTTGTTGTAAAGGGTCTTACGGTTCATTACGTAGGAGAAGCTGTTGTTAGATACTTCGCGTTCGATCTCCCATGCGTCACCATCCGAGAAGCCCATTTCCTTCGCATATTCTCCCGCAGTCAGAATAGATGCCTGCGCGGTTCCGAGAAGGTCGCTCATCGCATAGAGAAGGTCGTTTACGACATGTTCTTCGAATGTGTCGGCGTCGCGGTAGATGACCGTTACCATCTCAGCATCAGGCGTTCCCATGTTCTCGATGAAGCCTTCAGGTACGATGATGCCGGCGATCGCGTCGCCCTCTTCAACGAGGCGGACGACCTTTTTCTCGGTGTTTACCTGCTTGATGTCGATCGTGTGCTTGACGCTGTCCATCTGCTTGACGAGGCCGATTCCGAGCCTTGAGTAAGCTTCGTCGTCAGGCACGTAGCATGCGACCGTGGCGATGCTGTCCGTGCTGTCCTCGAAAAGGAACTCCGACGCATACATAACGAGCGCAAGCATGGCAATGCCGAGTGCCAGGAAATAACACAATACATAAGGAATAAAAAGCAATACTCTTTTTAAGTATGCCTTGATCATCCGAGAGCCTCCGCGGGAGGTGTGCCAGCAGGAAGAAGTGAGGATACGCCGTTCTTGAGAAGATAGATTTTCGAGCAGTGCTTAAACATCTCTTCGCTGTGGCTTGCGATAAAGACAGTGCCGCCCTTGGCCCTGAATGAATCTATGAAGTTGATGATGTCATTTTTTGCAGGGATATCAAGAGCTGCCAGGGGCTCATCCATGAGAAGGATGTCGGGTTTGGACAGGAGCACGGAAGCTATGGCCAGACGCTTTTTCATACCGCCTGACATGCGCTTCACCTTGAGGTCGATGAACTCGTTTACTTTGAGGATCGACAGCTCCGTGTCGGTGAGTTCTTTTAATATCTCAGCCCTGCTTAAAGGAGTCCACATCTTGAGGTTGTCCATCGCGGTGAGCTCGTCGATCAGGGCGTTTTCCTGGGTGACGAAGCCTGCTTTGCCGCCGACTTTAATAGTGCCCTTCGATGTTCTGCGAAGGCCGGCGATAGCGGACAGCAATGTGGATTTGCCTGAACCGTTAAGACCCAGAAGACCTATTACTTCGCCTCTTCCGGCTGATATGGTGACGTCGGTCAGAACGGTTTTCTTGTACTTGAGCGAGACATTCTCGATAGTTACGATTGGATCGGCCATATATCCCTTCACTCCTTATCAGATAGAGTGATTATAGCATAGAGGCAGATAGGGGAGGGGCAATTAAGCCTGGCCCGCATGAGCGTGGATGAATTCTTCGAGCTCATCGGGAGCAATCGCGGAACCAAGGAAAAGACCCTGGAATCTGTCGCATCCGCTGCCTGCAAGTATCTCAAACTGGTCTTCCTGACCTACACCTGTAGCTGTTACCGTGATGTCGATGTCGTGCATCAGGGTGATCGCAGATCTTGTAAGGATACGGACAGTCGCATCAGTTGCAAGGTCTGAAGTGAAGTTGCCGTCGAGCTTTAAGACTGACACAGGAAGCAGCGGGATCGCATTGAAAGATGAGTAGCCTCTGCCGAAGTTATCGAGCGCCATCTTAACGCCTGTCGTGGCGAGCTCTTCTATTGTCATCCTGATGTCTGCAAGGCTCGAGATAAGGCTCTCTTCCTGAAGGTCGAGAATGAGATTCTTAACGTTGCAGTCCGTGTATGAGACGATGTTCTGGAAAGCCTGAATGAAGTCGGTCTCACGGAGCTGGTAGTTCGAGATGTTGATATTCATAGTGAGTTCCGGATCGATCTTGTTGATCGCGGTAAGCGCGCTTAAGGAATTCTCCAGGGAGAAACCGCCGACACGGCGCATATAGCCTGCATTCTCAGACGCTGCAAGGAATACCTGCGGCGGGATGGAGATTCCGTTCTTCTCGAATCTTAAGAAGGCCTCAAAGCCGGTGAGCTTACGGTCTGCAGTAAAGCAGGGCTGGTAAGCCATGTGAAGGCTTCCGTCAGTAATGGCGCGTTCGAAGATCGCGATGATCTCATCCTTGCTCTTATCCTTAAAGATCTCTTCGCCCGGCAGAGGTGTGCGCTCTTCATCTTCGGCCTGGCCGCTCTTTGCAGCTGCGGCAGCTTTGCTCATGCGCTCTTCGGCGATGGTGATCAGCTCGCCGCCGTGACGTGAATCAACGGGGTAGTGGGCAGTGCCGTAGTAGATCGTCGCATTCATGGAATCGAGGCCTGCGGCAAATGCCCTGCCTGCTTCCTTTACGAGCTTTGCGGCGTACTTTTTCTCGCCCTCTGGCGTAAGCTTCCTCTTGAAGAGGATAACGAAGTCGGCGTCGTCGATCCTTGCGACCATGTCGGTCGGATCTGCCGCTTCACGGAGACGGTGAGCCATATTCTGGATAAAGAGGTCCATCGATTTGTGGCCGATCGATCTTGTTATGTTATCGAACCTGTCGAGCGCGAGATATATGATCGTGAACGGACGGCATACCTTGTCCGGAGTATCGCTCTCCTTCATGTTCGAGATATCTTCTCTTATGAGTTTATAAGCTCTTTCAGTGATGGCGTCGCGCCCGGGAAGCGTCGTGAGCGGGTCGATGGAAGAATTAAGAGTTCTTCCGATAGCTTCGCTCAAGCCCTGGTTGCCGCCTATTGATTCGTTGTTGACGATAAGGCTCGTACGGGAGAACATCTGGTCTTCGAGTTCCTTCCTGATAGCCTTGCCGCGCTCTTCGCGCTTGGCATCTTCAATTCCCCTGATCTTTGCAGCGAGCTTGATGACGTAATACTGCAGGAGCATATTGATGACCATCGTAACGAATGTCATCGCGAGAAGGATCGGCGCGGATTCGTTCTGCATCATGACATATTCGTATGTGTAGATCATGAACTGGACGAAGTTAAGTGCGTAGGTGATGTAGAATCCGAACTTGCCTTCGAAAACATTCATCATGAATGACAGGAACATCAGCGCGATGCCTACAAAGATCCTTGTCGGAGTGATGCCGGAGAAGATCTGGAGGGCAAGAAGGCCCATGAAAAGAATCACGCTCGCAAAAACGACAGCGACATATGCCGCATCGTTCTGGAAAAATAGTCTGCCATTATTCTTTTTCATACGCCTTATTATCCTACGAATATGTTATGCATTGTGTTACATGCGTTTTAAATAAATATTAATTCTTAATACATCTGCTGCCGGGATCAGACGGTTCATTCTCCGGCCAGGAGGTCATTTACTACGGCTCCTGCCAGGATGATCCCGCACGCAGCAGGCACATAGGAAATGGTGCCCGGCTTTCTGCCTTCCTTAGGCGGGATGGGACTCTCGGGTGAATATACGACCTTGAGGTGGTTTATGCCCTTTTTCCGTAATTCCCTGCGCATTACTTTCGCGAGCGGGCAGTATTCAGTCTTGGAGATATCACAAACTTTAAAAGCAGAAGGATCCATTTTCCCCGCAGCGCCCATTGCGCTTATAACCGGAGTGCCGCACTCAATGGCATGGCAGATTATGTCTACCTTTGCAGCGACTGTATCGATGCAGTCTGCGATGTAATCGTATGCAAAGAAATTGAATTCTTCCGCATTCTCAGGAAGGTAAAAGAGCTGCTTTGTAATGACCTCGCAGTCAGGATTGATATCAAGGATCCTCTCTTTGCAGACATCCACTTTGTATCTGCCGATGTTGGAGCTCAGCGTCAGGATCTGGCGGTTGAGATTGGTTATGTCCACTTTGTCCGAATCGACAAGCGTGATGTGGCCTACTCCGGCTCTGGCCAGACACTCGGCTGTATAACCGCCGACGCCGCCCACTCCGAAAAGCAGGACTTTCGCATCCGCCAGACGTTTCAGCTTCTCGGGTCCTATAAGAAGTTCTTCTCTTTCAAATCTTGATGACATCTAAGACTGCCCCCATGCTTTCTTGCCATTGCATATTTTATATTAAGGAAGGTGCATTTAGCAATTTGATTTGATTTATTTCACTGTTATAATTTAACTGCAACATTTCCTCCGCTTTGTCTGTATTTAGGGTGAAAGCGGAGATTAACCCGAAGGGAAAAATGGAATTTACTTACGAAGCCAATCTGCCGCTTTTGCGAAAACTCGCCATCTTGCTGCTGGCGTTTTCGGCATCGGATGATAACGATCTCGAGAAACAGTTTGAGATCGTAAATGCGTCCGAGGAAGAGCTTTATGACTTTGAAGCCGCCGGAAAGAGCAGGAAGTCTGACGAGGAGATAGAAAAGGAAGCGGAAGAGATACTGGACACGATAGGTAATTCCATTTTGCGTCTTGCACTCTCTTACCTTCACAACACTGAAGATGCGGAAGACATCTTACAGGAGACGATGATAAAGTTCGTCACCGTAAGACCTGTTTTCGAGAGCGAGGCACACCGCAAAGCATGGCTCATGCGCGTATGCTCCAATCTTGCAAAGAACCGCATTGACTACAACCGTGTACGCGACACGATGGAACTCAACGAAGAGATCGTCGGCGAAGTACAGGAAGACCTGGATAAGGGCGATGAATACAAAGCCATCTGGGATGCAGTGAGAGCACTGCCGGTCAATCAGCGTGAAGCAATCCACCTTTTCTATCAGGAAGGCTACTCGACAGCCGAGATCGCCCTGATCATGGGCAGGCGCGAGGCCACAGTGCGCTCAGATCTTAAGCGCGCCAGGGACAAACTGAGAGAATTGCTGAAGGAGGCAAATGATTTTGATTAAGTATAACGAAATCATGAGTAATGCAACTGTAGATCCTGAGATGAAGTCCAGGATTATGGCTGCTGTCTCCAAAGCGGTCAGGGAGCAGCCGGGCGGCGCAGTTGTAACAGAACTCAAGAAGGACATTGATAAAGACATTGATACAGAAGATTCACCAAAGCCGGTACGCAGAAAGAAAGCTAAGAAGGTACCCATCCCGCTTATCGCTTCGATCGCCGCAGGCGTTCTCGTACTCTTAGGAATCGGCGCTCTTGGTATTGCCGGAGTTTTCAGACAAGCCAGCAATGCTGAAACTACGGTACAAGCACACAATTCAGAGCTTGAATTTCTTGATACTCAGATCAATGCTGCAATTGAAGCTAACGGTGAACCGCTGCAGGCTGATGAATTGGGCGGTGATAAAGCTGTCCGCGATGACAAAAACGACGGTACTAAGAGCCTGGACATGAAGAATCATACCTACAAGTCAGAGGAAACAACGTCAACTGTAAGTCTTCCCGGCGGAGAAGTGAAATCCACCGAGCAGGTAATGGGTGACGAGCGCCTCGACAGGATCAGCAAGGCTCTTCCTTTCAACCTTATGGGAACAGGCGCGAGCGCTTACGGTGAGAATATCGCAGTCGAGATCTTCCTCGGCTCACAGGGCGAGAAGGTCCTGCTCTATGTGGCACCTGAAGGCACTGACCTCATGAAGGAGATCTACACTGCAAAATATGAAGGTACCGGCAGCACAACGCCCGGCGGCACAGCCATGACGCTCTACCGCATACCGTTCAATAACGTAAAAGCGCTTTCAAAGGGCGAGACTTCTGCTGATGTTAACGCAGCGCTCTTTACCAAGGCTGGCAAGACATATCTGATCCTGTTCTCCAACACCTATCCTGTTGATGCCATCAGCAAGGTGGTAGACGCGGTCTGATCTGCCAGATAACTTAAATTAGCGGGTGCCTCTTTTACGGGGCACCTTTTTACATTTGAAAATAGTGCATTTTGTGGGTTTTGCGGCTTCATATTTATTGCATTTATATCGTGTTTCATATGTTACAATGAACCTATCATGTAAATCGGGTTTTAATACCCGAGGAAAGGATACTATTATGTTTTGTCCTAATTGCGGTAAAGAAAACCCCGATGGCGTAGCTTTCTGTGGTGGATGTGGCATGTCATTAAGTGAAGCTGCAGCTGCTTCCGCAGCAGCCGCTGAACCCTCACCTGCAGCCGAAGCACCCGCTGAGCCTGCACCCGCTCCTGACGCAGCACCTGTAGCTCCCGAAGCACCTGCTCCCGAGGCAGCACCTGTAGCTCCTGCAGCACCCGCAGCTGAGCCTGCACAGCCCAAGGAACCTTCTTCAATGCTTCCTTTCGGACAGCACTTCAAGAACATTTTCAACGCAGCTATTCATCCTGTTACAGGTCCTGCTGAGATCGCTCCGCAGTATGAGAAGATCGGAAATGCACTTATCCTTGCAGTGATTGCTCTCGTTATCTGTGCTGTCGTATCCGGTGCAACCTCAACGATCTACTACCTCATTCAGATGGCTATCGATAAAGCCGAGATGAGACGCAGTGATTTCAAAGATATTTACGAGGCAGGCAGAGTTGTATTAAGAATCTTAAGATACTGCTTTATGCCTTTCCTCTATTATGCTGTGAAGACATTCGGTATGGCAGGCATCTTTACGCTCGCTGGCGTGATCCTCAAAGAGAAGTGGTCATTCCCGAGACTCCTTTCCATCGCTTCACTCGCTGTTATCCCCGCTTATGTTGTTGATGACATCATCGGTACGATCTTCGGTCTTATCCCTGTTATAAGATTAGGCGGCCTTATCGGCACAGTTACTATTATCTATTACTACCTGATGCTCTTCGAAGGCATGGGTGCCGAGACGAAGCTCAAGGGCAACAAGAAAGGCTTTGTTATCGTAGCCTGCATTGCACTTACAAGCTGGATCGCAGGATTCTTCTGATCCTTTGTATCTTTAATAAGTTTTCAAGCGGCGGAAGGCATTTGCTTTCCGCCGTTTTTATTGTCTGCTGTGTTGTTTTTCACCACTATATGTCGCGGACGCTAAAAATATTTGATATAATTCATTTCGGGCGCGACGTAGCACGCGTACGCTTGGAATAAGGGTAGGGATTAGATAATGGCAGAAATCAACATTACTCCGGTCTCTTTAAAGTGCAAGGTCTGTGGCGGTGATATAGTGAACAACTATCTTGCCGGTACTTCTTACTGTGCAAACTGCGGGAACAGGTGGTCTATTGCTGACCTCTATCCTGACTATGCGAAGTACCAGAGGATAATCGCGAATATCACCAAGGCAAATGACATCGTAGAGAGTGACAACAAGGCTGCTTCCGCGAATGAAGCCAAGCTTCTCTATAAGACGTCCGTTATCGAATGCACGAAGTTCAATGATCCCATCTCTTCCGATCTCGTCAGGATCTGCGAGGAAGGACAGAAGAAGGCAGACCTTCTTGCGGTCTATGCCAAGGGCAAAGGATATTTCGATAAGGGTTCTTATAACAGCGCATTCTCGACATTGAACAAGGTTAAAGGTTTCAGAGATGCCGATGCCATGCTCGAGATCTGTAAAGAGGAGATCGCGAAAAAACGAAAACGCGAGATTCCGTGGGCAGTCATCTTCAGTCTGCCGCTTCCGGCAGCCGTGGCACTTTTCTTCCGCGAACTGTTTGCCTGTCCCTGGATCATCTGCATCCTGCTGTTCCTCTTAGGTTCGGCTGGCCTGGGATATGTCCTTTACAGGGGCGGAGTGCCGTCGGTCATAATCAAGATATTGTCATTTCTTGCAGCAGGACCGGTCATCTTTTTCTCCATCATGGCATATGCGTTCCATCTGCCGGTATGGATCTCGGTAGTAGTCGCAATAGGCGCACCGATCGCGCTGTTCCTGGTTTTCGCAAGCGCAACAGAACAACTATCAGTATTAACGAATAACAAAAATTAAGAAAGGGAGATTTGAGAAATGGTTGAAGCTATTAGTGTTATCAAGTACGAAGGCAGTAATGACGTCCTCGCGCACAAGCACGAAAAAGAAGATTTCACAATCGGTTCTCAGCTGATCGGCCATGAGACACAGGAAGCGCTGTTCTTCCGTG
>JAEEGG010015555.1_pt1 | contig 15946 bp, 15 predicted proteins | sample 9134161 | NCBI WGS metagenome assembly JAEEGG01 (sample SAMN16246543, study PRJNA631951) | gut metagenome | biome: gut microbiome; feature: rumen; material: CR-attached | host: Bos | place: Iran: Karaj | collected 2018-10
CCTCCCCCGTCCCCTCCCTGTTGAGGGAGGGGGGCAATTACCTGCCATTCATTCTTCTCCCCTCCCTCAACAGGGAGGGGACGGGGGTGGGTCTGCAGGGGAATGGTCAGTAGGATCTTCTTACTCTTTTCCGCCATCACCCTAATATGAGCATCTGTCGTGCCGCAGCATCCTCCTATGATATTCAGGTGATGGTTTTCCAGCAAAGGCCAAACATCACTTAGCAGACTCTCAGGTGTTTTCGTGTATTGTCCTTTGGCATTAGGTATGCCTGCATTCGGATAGAGGCTTACTCTTGTGCCGAAGCGGGCCAGTTGAAGAATCAGTGGCGTCATCAGCTGGACATCAGAGAGACAGTTGATGCCGACGGAGAAGATGTGGTCGGAGAGTGGCGAACCAAGCGTAGTCAAGAACTCCGTAATACTCTGTCCCAACATGTTATGACCATCAGGTGTGGAAACAGAGAAACTGAGCATGATGGGCAGTTGCGGGGCAACGTCCTTTGCCACTTCAATGGCGATACGGGCATTCTCCACGTCGAAGATCGTCTCGATGAGCAGGGCGTCCACCCCTCCTTCTGCTAAAGCTTTGATTTGTTCCTTGTAAGCTTCTCGAAGTGCGAGAGCAAATTTCCCTCCATCCCCTATTAACTTCTCATTTAAAAGGGTACGGCTTGTTGGTCCGATGCTGCCTACTACATAGCGAGGTTTCTCGGGCGACGAATACTTGGCGGCCATCTCACGTGCTATCTTCACAGCGGCAAGGTTGATGTCACGACAATAGTCCTGCATGCCATAGTCACTCATAGATATGCGCTGGGCGTTGAACGTATTGGTCTCAATGATGTCAGCCCCAGCCTCCAAGTACTTACGATGGATGTCACGAATGACGTCAGGACATGTCAGCGACAGCACGTCGTTACAACCTTTCAGATCATAGCCATGATTGGCAAAGCGTGATCCACGGAAATCCTCCTCTCGCAGCTGGTACCGTTGTATCATCGTTCCCATAGCTCCGTCGAGGACAAGGATTTTCTTTGAGGTCACCTTACTTTCATACTCCTCAATAATCCGCATCGCCTGTTCCACCTCCCATTCGTTGTGGAAGTCCATCTCGATATGTACACCTTCGCCACCGATATTGTCAAGCAACGGACGCAACTCATCGAGGGTCACCCAGCATACCATCACACTCTTTCCGTGTGCAAGAATCTTCTTGTAGAGGTCGTACCACTTAGGACTGCCCCCTTGTGGCTCACCCACACCGGGAGTCCATTGGATAGCATTCAACTCATCTATCTCCAATATCGCATCCAAATGACGCATGGCCCCCACCCCATCAAGATGGTAGAGGGTATAGTCTATCTTCTGACATTGTTCACGGATAAAAGGCTGTACAAAACGGCGGTAGTCGTCAACACTGATCATCGTCGAGATGTCGCTCTGCAGCTTCGACATCTTTCCAGGAGCCCATGATGAGAAGTAGCAGAAGGCCATCTCATCACCCTCACGGATGATATCATAGAGTTCGTCGAACACTTGGAAATAGATGTCGTTGATCTGCTGCAACTGGTGTTCCAGCACCTCGGGTTGCATCACGGTATCGAGCAACACCTTGTCCGTCCCCTTGATGGCAGCAAGCACATCAAGTCCTTCCATCAAGTCGGGCATACCCACATAATAATGTCCCTGTGCCTTCTCCTTGCATGCCCTCAACAATGCTTTATGGAGCAGGTAGTTGGGGTGGTTGGGGTTAAAGACGATGTCATCTTTGTAGTTGGGGTCAGGATGAATCCAGATAGTATCCTCGCCACCTTCGAACACCCCGCCCAGGATGGCAGCAAGCGAACCCGGTCCCAGTTGGGTATTTGCCACGGGCAGCATATCAGCCATCAGCGACGAGTGTGCCACATACCAGTCTAAGTATTCTGCACGCCACACAGGGTCGAACCATTTCTGATTCAAGTCACGGGGTGCAGGAGGCATCGGGATATCAGCATGTGGCTTGACGCCTTCCTGGAAGTGTTCCCACATATTAAGGACAATACCTTTATGGTTCCACCAGTTGATGTATCGCTGTTTGGTTTCTTCTAAATTCGGTTTCCAAGTGTTCATAGTGTCCTGCAATGAAATGGAAATAGGAAAAAATGCCTGCATCTGGAGGGATGCAGGCAGTAATAATCAGGGAACGTCAGTCGCTCAGTCCAATTATTATGCCCATGATGTAAGGGCATCTTCGGAAATGAACTTTAACTTATTGTTCATGATGGTCTCACGGGCCTGCTCAGCATTATCGGTGCGGAAGATGAGGATTCCCTTGCCGTTGAGCAGGAAGGAGTACATATAGGTGATGCTGATGCCAGCCTTCGAGAAAGTCTCGATAGCATCGGCAGCACGTCCGGGCTCATTGTCAAGCTCGATGGCGAAGACGTCGCTGAGTGCAACGGCCACGCCGGCCTTCTTCAACTCCTCGTAGGCACGCAGCGGTTCGCTGCAGATGAGGCGGTAAATACCATACTCTGCCGTGTCGGCAATGGTGGAAGCAACGATCTGGATGCCAGTCTGCTTCAGAACCTCGAGCACCTTGATAAGCGTGCCTGAACGGTTCTCGATAAAGATTGATAGTTGGTTGATAGTCATAATATTTACGATTTATTGGTAAACTTTTCGTTTGTCGACTACACGGACAGCCTTGCCCTCGCTGACGGGCAGCGTACCCTTGGAGACGAGGCGGATGCGAGGCTTCAGCAGGATTTCGTCGCCTATCTGGTGGCGAAGCTCCTTTTCGAGGTACTGCAGCTTGTTGAAGTCGTCGGTACCTTCGTTCACCTCTACCTCGACGGTCATCTGGTCGTTGTTGTCCTCAGTAGTGAGAGTGATAAGATAGTTGGTGCCCACTTCGGGGAACTTCATGAGAATCTTCTCAATCTGGATGGGGAAGATGTTGACACCACGCAACACAATCATATCGTCGCTACGGCCGCGCATACGGTCAAGACGGATGTGGTTGCGGCCACAGGGACACGAACGTCCGAGGACACGAGTAAGGTCGCGGGTGCGGTAACGCAGCAGCGGCATGGCCTCACGGCACAGCGTGGTGAGCACCAGCTCGCCAATCTCGCCGTCGGGCACAGGCTCCAAGGTCTCGGGGTCTACAATCTCGACGATGTAGTAGTCTTCCCAGAAGTGCAGACCGTTCTGCTCAGGACATTCGAAGCCTACGCCGGGACCGCACATCTCGCTCATGCCGAACGAATTGTAAGCCTTCACGCCCATCATCTCCTCAATGCGCTTGCGCTGCTCGTCGGAGTGAGGTTCGGCACCGATGGCCAGTACCTTCAGTTTCGTGTCGCGGCGGGGGTCGACGCCTTCTTGCTGCATGACCTCATAGAGGCGGGTGACATAACTGGGAATGGCGTGGAGGGCTGTCGTGCCAAAATCCTTGATGAACTTAATCTGACGCAGTGAGTTACCTGCGGCGGCAGGGACGGTTAGCATGCCCAATTTCTCGGCACCATACTGGAAGCCCAGACCGCCGGTAAACATACCGTAGCCAGAGGAGTTCTGGAACACATCGTCGGGACGGAGTCCCACCATATAGAGGTTACGTGCCACCTGGTTGGCCCACTCATCAAGGTCCTTTTTAGTATGGAGGATGACGGTGGGATTGCCTGTGGTGCCTGAACTGGAGTGCAGGCGCACACAGTCTCTCAAGGGTACGCAGGCCATGCCGAACGGATAGGTTTCACGCAGGTCGCTTTTCGTGGTGAAGGGCAACTTGCGCACGTCGGCCAATGTCTTGATGTCATCGGGCGTGATGCCCAGTTCTTTGAATTTTTTCTGGTAGAACTCGTTGTTCATGCAGTGGCGTACAGTTTTCTGCAGGCGCTCTAACTGGAGGGCCTCAATCTGCTCACGACTCATGGTCTCGAGTTCCGGATTGTAATAGGATGATTGATTCATAGTGTTTATTTAGAGTTTACGTTTGTCTATGACGTGGGCGCTCTTGCCTTGACTGCGCTCAATGGTACCAGGAGCCTTGAGCTGCACCTTGGCAGCAATACTGAGCACGCTCTTCAGCTTCGAAGCCAACTTCTTCTCAAGAGCCTCGATAGCAGCTGGCGTATCGAAGGTACCAGTGAAGTACTCCTGACGGATTTCCACCTGTACCTGCAGCGTGTCGAGGTTGTTGACACGGTCGACGACGAGCAGATAGTGGGGTGCAAACTCCTGCATCGACAGCACGACGCTCTCGACCTGTGACGGGAATACGTTGATACCACGTATGATAAGCATGTCATCGCTACGACCTTCGATACGGCCCATACGAACGGAGGTACGACCACAATCGCACGTGCCAGGCAGCAACGAACAGAGGTCGCGTGTACGGTAGCGGATGACGGGCATACCCTCTTTGGTCAATGTGGTGAACACCAGTTCACCCGTCTGACCGGCAGGCAGCGGCTCCAGCGTGGTGGGGTTGATAATCTCGGGATAGAAGTGATCCTCGCAGATGTGGCTACCATGTTGCATCTGGCACTCGTAACTGACACTCGGGCCCATCACTTCGGAGAGTCCATAAATGTTGTAGCCTTTCAATCCGAGTCGCTCCTGTATTTCCTGGCGCATACTTTCCGTCCACGGCTCAGCGCCAAAGGCACCAATACGCAGCTTAATCTGCTCTTTCTTGATGCCCAACTTCTCCATCGTCTCGGCCAAGTAGAGGGCGTATGACGGTGTGCAGGCCAAACCGGTGATACCCAAGTCGCGTATCAGCTTCAGGTGCTTCTCCGTATTACCCGTACCAGCGGGAATGACCGATGCCCCCAGGTGCTCCACACCGTAGTGGGCTCCCAATCCTCCCGTGAACAGTCCGTAGCCGTAGGCGACTGAGAAAATATCTTCACGGGTGACTCCGTATGCCGTCAGACAGCGGGCCATGCACTCGCTCCACACACCGATGTCCTTGCGGGTATAACCCACAATGGTAGGATTGCCGGTGGTGCCACTGGAGGCATGAACACGAATAATCTCACTCTGCGGAGCGGCTTGCAGGCCAAAGGGATAGTTGTCACGCAAGTCTTTCTTCGTGGTGAAAGGCAACTTGTGAATGTCCTCAATGGTCTGAATGTCATCCGGCCGGATATCCAGCGCTTGCAGTTTGTTACGATAGAAGGGAACATTGTGGTAGACGTAAGCTACGATTTTGTGCAGGCGTTTGCCTTGGAGCGCGCTCATCTCGTCGCGGCTCATGCACTCTTTGTTTGGATTCCAAATCATTTCTGTTTTCTCTGTTGGTTTTAAGTTTATTTTGTTTCCCTTGCGTGCAAAAGTACAACTTTTTTTAGGTTCTGCCAAAAAAACAGCAGTAAAATGTTCGTAGAATCACAAAAATGTATTATTTTTGCATCTGCATACAAGAAACCTAAGACAAGAAGGCAATGATTAACAAAGAACTTTTACAGCCAGAGAGCATCGTCGTCATCGGCGGTAGTAACAATGTGCACAAGCCAGGAGGCGCCGTTGTGCGCAACCTCATCAGTGGTGGATATGAGGGTACACTCCGTGTAGTGAATCCCAAAGAAGATGCCGTGCAGGGCATCAAGGCCTTCCACGACGTGAAGGAACTGCCACCCACTGATTTGGCCATCTTGGTGGTGGCTGCCAAATATTGTCCCGATTACGTAAAGTTCCTGGCATCAGAAAAAAATGTACGCGCGTTCATTATTATATCTGCAGGCTTCAGCGAAGAGACGCATGAGGGTGCCCTGCTCGAACAGCAGATACTCGACACCTGCGAGCAGTATGGCTGTGCCCTGATAGGTCCCAACTGCATTGGCCTGCTCACCCGTTGGCACCACTCGGTGTTCACAAAACCCATTCCGCAACTGAATCCCAAAGGTGTCGATTTCATCAGCGGATCAGGTGCCACAGCTGTATTCATTCTTGAGAGTGCTGTCACCAAGGGCTTGTCTTTCAATTCCGTATGGTCGGTAGGAAATGGCAAGCAGATAGGCATCGAGGCTGTCCTGGAATACATGGACGAGCATTTCGACCCAGAACGTGATTCGTTGGTGAAACTGCTCTACATTGAAAACATTGCCGACCCCGACAAGATGCTCTATCACGCCACATCGCTCATCCGCAAGGGATGTCGCATAGCAGCCATCAAGGCAGGTTCCAGCGAAAGTGGCAGCCGTGCTGCCAGCAGTCATACGGGAGCCATTGCCAGCAGCGATAGTGCCGTTGAAGCTCTGTTCCGTAAGGCGGGTATTGTCCGCTGCTTCAGCCGTGAGGAACTGACCACGGTGGGGTGCATCTTCACGTTGCCCCGTTTCACGGGCAAGAACTATGCCATTGTCACCCATGCCGGCGGACCCGGTGTCATGCTTACCGATGCCTTGTCAAAGGGTGGCATGCAGGTTCCTCCGCTCACAGGACCTGTGGCCGAGGAACTGAAATCAAAGCTGTTGCCAGGCAGTAGTGTGGCTAACCCCATCGACATCCTGGCGACAGGAACGGCCGAGCATCTGGGCATTGCTATTGATGCCTGCGAACAGATGGACGACATCGATGCCATCATGGTCATCTTCGGCACACCAGGACTGGTGAAAATCTACGAGGTTTACGACGTGCTGCACAAGAAGATTCAGGAGTGCCGCAAGCCCATCTTCCCCATCCTGCCCAGCGTCAGCACTGCCGGCCCTGAGGTTCAGGAGTTCCTGAAGCGCGGCCACGTAAACTTCAGCGACGAAGTGACGCTGGCTACGGCGCTGACACAGATTATGAAGACGCCAGAGCCCGCACGATTCGAAGTCGAGCTTTACGGCACCGACATACCTCGTCTTCACACTCTTATCAGCGGCATCCAGGAGAGTGGCTACGTGTCGCCCGACCTTGTGCGCGATATCCTCTCCTGTGCAGGTATTCCCATGGTACCTGAACTCGTTTCAACCTCCAAGGACGAGCTGGCGGCTTTTGCCGAGAAGGTGGGTTATCCCGTGGTGGCCAAGGTAGTCGGCCCTGTGCATAAGAGCGATGTAGGAGGTGTGGCCTTGAACATCCGAAACAAAGAGGTGCTTTGTGCCGAGTTCGACCGCATGATGCAGATTCCCGATGCTACGGCAGTCATGGTGCAGAAGATGATCAAAGGTACCGAACTGTTCATCGGTGCCAAGTACGAGGAGCGCTTTGGCCATGTCGTGCTCTGTGGACTGGGCGGCATCTTTGTCGAGGTGCTGCGCGACGTGTCCTCAGGCCTCGCCCCACTGAGTTACGCGGAAGCCTACTCCATGATTCACTCCCTGCGTGCCTATAAGATATTAAAAGGTACACGAGGCCAACAGGGCATCAACGAGCGGAAGTATGCTGAAATCATTGTCCGCCTGTCGACGCTCCTGCGTTTTGCCACTGAAATCAAGGAAATCGACATCAACCCCCTCCTTGCCGATGCCAACGAAGTCATCGCGGTTGATGCCCGAATCCTGATTGAGAAGTAAGGCTGCTTACTGGATTCCGTCTTCGCGCAGCTTCTCCTGCCACTTCCATGCCGAGCGGAGCACTTCGTCGGTAGGCGTCTCGGCCTTCCAGCCCAGCACCTCGTTGGCCTTGGTGACGTCACCCCATACCTGCTCTATGTCACCCTCACGGCGCGGAGCATACGTCCAGTTCACCTTCACGCCGGTAGCCTTCTCAAAACCTTCGACCACCTCCAAGGTTGACAGACCGCGGCCTGTACCGATGTTGAACACCTCCACGGCATCGGTCTCGGGCTTGTCGAGCACGCGCTCCATAGCCTTAACATGAGCTTTGGCCAAGTCTACGACATAGATGTAGTCGCGGATGCAAGTGTGGTCGGGCGTATTATAGTCGTGACCGAATATCTTGAGCTGTCCGCGAATTCCCATGGCGGTCTGCGTCACAAACGGTATGAGGTTCATGGGCACACCGTTGGGCAGTTCGCCAATCAGTGCCGTGGGATGGGCGCCAATGGGGTTGAAGTAGCGCAGGATGACGCTTTTGATGGGCGCACCGCTGTGGATGTAGTCCTGAATGATTTCCTCGTTGATTTGCTTCGTGTTGCCGTATGGCGACAGGGCTTTCTGGATGGGCGCGTTCTCGGTAACGGGCAGGTTCTCGGCCGAGGGCTGTCCGTAGACGGTACACGACGACGAGAAGATGATACCCTTCACATCATACTTCGGCATGAGTTCCAGCAGGTTAATCAGCGAGGTCAGGTTGTTGCGGTAGTACAGCAACGGCTTCTCCACACTTTCACCCACAGCCTTCGAGGCTGCGAAATGGATGATGCCCTCAATCTTGGGGTACTTCTTGAACACGCCTTCCAAGGCCTCAAAATCGCAGCAGTCCACCTTCTCGAAGGCCGGACGCACACCCGTTATCTTCTCAATGCCGTCCACGACGTTGGCATTCGAGTTCGAGAGATTGTCGATGATGACCACTTCATAGCCTGCCTCTTGCAGTTCAACGGTGGTATGGCTGCCAATAAAGCCCGTACCGCCGGTAACAAGAATTGTCTGTTTCATTCTTCTAACATATTTAGGTTAATAAATAAAGTTTATCTGCGCAACTCTGCCAGTTTATGCTGGTAGCTTTTCTTCAGCCGGCGGATGGCACGGTTACGTATCTGGCGCACCCGCTCGCGCTTCAGTCCCAAATCCTCGGCTATCTCGGCCATCGTCTCGTGCTCACGGTCCAGACCGAAGAAGCGGTTGATGACCTGCGACTCACGCTCGCTCAACGACAGCAAGGCGAACTCAACGGCGTTCTCAATGGCTTCGCTGTACACACGCTCGTCGGCCATGGGTGAATCACGGTTCACCAATACCGAGAGCAGGCTCACATTCGAGCGGCCTCCCAACGGGGCATCCACCGAAAGGGCACGTCCGTTCTTCCACTCCTGCTGGGTAGCATCACGGGGAACTTTGTACACGCCGTTCTGCTCCTCGATGGCCTTTTCAATGGAACGGCGCACATAGGGAGCAGCATAGATGACAAACCTCGTCCCCCGCGAAGCGTCAAACTTGGCGGCAGCGGTCATCAGGCCCATGTTGCCTTCACTGATCAGGTCGTCCAGCTGCAGTCCCTGCCCACGGTAGGACGTGGCCATCTTCACCACAAACCTCAAGTTGGCTTCCACCAACTGGCCAATAGCCCGCTGGTCGCCCTGCTTGATACGTTCCGAGAGTTGGCGTTCCTGCTCGTCCGAAAGTAGCTGTTCACGCCCGATTTCGTCTAAATATTTGTTTAAGCCGTTGTCTTCCATATTAAAAAGTGTTTTTATGTGTGCAAAGATACAACTTTTTTCGTATTTTTGTGCCCTCTATGAAAAAATTTATGATATTTTTCATGCTTGGCTGTTGGCTGACTGCCAGTGCCGGGCGCCCCAAAGTGGGATTAGTGTTAGGTGGAGGCGGTGCCAAAGGGGCTGCCGAGGTGGGCGTTTTGAAGGTCATCGAGAAGGCGGGAATACCCATCGACTACATCGCAGGCACCAGCATCGGCTCCATTGTCGGCGGACTCTATGCGGCAGGCTATACTGCGGCCGAGCTCGACACCATGTTCTGCCAGCAGGAGTGGCTGTCGCTGCTCACCGACCGCCGCAAGGACATCGGTAACGAACCATACGTGGTCAAGAACGGGGTCACCTACATCTTCGGCTTTCCCGTCATGGGCGACTTGAAAGCCGGCGACATCGGTGGCTTCGGCATGATGCGTGGCGAGCACGTGGAACAGCTCATCGACTCAATGGCACAACTCAAGGGATGCCGCGACGTGGAGTCACTGAAGATTCCCTTCCGCTGCGTTGCGGCCGATTTCCGCTCGGCACGCGAGATTGTCATCAAGGACGGCAAGCTGTCGAGGGCCGTACGTGCATCGATGGCCATCCCCGGCATCTTCAAGCCCGTCAACCGCGACGGCATGCTCCTTGTCGACGGAGGGATGATGAACAATCTGCCCGTCGACGTGGTGCGACAGATGGGGGCCGACATTGTCATTGCCATTGACCTGCAGCAAAACGAGCAGAAGCCCAAGGAAGACAAATACGACTTCGGCATACTCAACAGCCTCGCCGACTTCATCGGCGTCGGTGGACTGCTCAACTGGGTATCCACACGCCCCGACATCACCAAGTACAACGAGAACATCAAGTTATCAACCATCTACATCCACCCTCCCCTACCCGACATGGATGCCTCCAGCTTTGGCAACAAGAACAGCGCACGAATGATTAAGGTCGGCGAGGAGGAAGCCATGAAGCACTGGGACGAGCTACAGAAGCTCATCAGTCATTGAGTTGGCTAGCAGCCCGTTTGTAGGTGAAAGGACAGATTTAACTAATATGAACAGAAGAGAATTTATCAAGAAAGCCACCATGGCAGCCGCAGGAGCGGCTGTCGTATCGCCCGTATCGGCTATGCTGGATACTGTATCGGGCAAAAAGTGTAAAGTACTGATGGTCAACGGCAGTCCAAGGCCTGACGGCAACACCTTCTGCTGCCTGCAGGAGATAGAGACGACATTGCAGAAACACGGTATCGAGACCGAAATAGTTCAGATTGGCCGGAAGCCCATCCGCATGTGCATCAATTGCGGTGGATGCCACCAGAACAATGGTGAGGGCTGTGTGTTCGACGACGACCTCTGCAGCGAAATCACCGAGAAAATGGCCACGGCCGATGCACTTATCGTGGGAACGCCCGTCTATTACGGCCAGCCCAACGGCGGTGTGCTGTCGCTGATGCAGCGGCTGTTCTTCTCGGCAGGACATCTGGTACAGAACAAGCCCGCTGCAGCATTGGCCGTCTGTCGTCGAGGCGGTGCTACGGCAACGCTCCAGACCATGAACATGATGTTCGAGATGATGAACATGCCCGTGGTCACCTCCCAATACTGGAACATTGCCTACGGTGCAGGCAAGGGAGAGGTAAAACTCGATACCGAGGGCATGCAGACCATGCGTACCCTGGCCACCAACATGGCCTTCTTACTACAGAAGATTCATGCAGACGGTAATCCTGCGCCCCAGCGCGACGAACGTCCCCAGTTCATGAACTTCATCAGATGACAGAACCTTTTTGAAGAAAACGATTATGATACTATCAACAACCCCACAGATTGAAGGTCGCCCCATCCGCGAATATAAGGGAGTGGTGACAGGTGAAACCATTATTGGTGCTAACATGTTCAAGGACCTTTTTGCAGGCATCCGCGACATAGTTGGTGGTCGCGCCGGCAGTTACGAGAAAGTGCTGATCGAGGCCAAGGATACCTCCATGCAGGAGATGATGCAGCGTGCTATGGCACTTGGAGCCAATGCCGTCGTAGGCATCGACATCGACTACGAGACCATTGGAGCAAATGGCTCTATGCTCATGGTTGCCACCAGCGGAACAGCAGTGGTGATCTGAAAGCATTGATATGAAACACATTGGACGTCTTTATTATCTCGACAATCTGAAGGTTTGTCTGACAGTCTTGGTGATTATGCATCATGCTGGGCAGGCTTACGGCAATGGTGGTGGATGGCCCTATACGCCATCCAACCCAGCAGAATTTATGCCTTGGATCTGGCATTTCTTCTCCACCAATGCAGCCTTCTTCATGGGATTGTATTTCTTTATCTCGGGCTATTTCGTGCCAAGGAGTTATGATAAGCAAGGTACAAAGCAATTTGTACAGAAGAAACTTCTCAGACTGGGCATTCCGCTGCTTTTTATCGGCTCCATCATCAGTATCATGACTGGAAAACTGGAAATTGCCCACATGTGGTTTGTTGAGAGTCTGCTGGTATTCTGTCTCATCTATGCATTGATTCGTCTTATGGCATCGCCTATTGACAAAGTGTGTAACTCCAAGCCGACCATCATCGGACTGCTAATCGTTGCATCGGTGATGGGTATTGGTAGCTACTTCATCCGTCAGGTCAGTCCGCAAGACCATTGGATCTGGCCGTTTGGTATCATCCCCCTGCCTATGGAGCCAGCTCACTATCTCCAATATGTGATGATGTTCGTTTTAGGCATCCTGGCCTATCGTTTCCAATGGCTCGACAAAATGAGCGATGGTGTGGGATTAACCGCTTTGCTCGTTGGTATTGCTTTGGCTCTAGGGAACTATCTGCGCGATGGCGGTCCATGGGACGCATTTGTTTGGCAATGGTTTGGCATCTACGAATCACTGATGTGTGTGTTCATCAGCTTCGGCCTGATATGGTTCTTCCGTCAATTTGTGAGCACTACCTCTCGATTTTGGCAGTGGTGTGCAGCCCAGTCATACGGGGCATACATATTCCACCTGTTACTGATGATCGTTCTGCAGAATGCTGTGGATGGCATCTGGATGGGAGCCTTTGGCAAATTCCTCTTCATAGGAGTCGTTACCACCATTCTTGCTTTCCTACTTACATGGGTAGTAAAAATGATTCCTGGGGTAAAGCAGGTATTATAGACGATAAATAAAACACGAATTTATTAATTCTTTCCTTTATTGATAATGTATATGCCAAGTGCCGCAAGTCCTCCGGCAAGAGCATATTTCAAATGGAACGTCTCGCCAAGGCAGAGGCACGATGTGACTGCACCTACAATAGGAATCAGCGAATTATATATAGCAACCTTTCCTACAGGATTACAACTGAGCAGTTTATTGTAGAGTGCAAATCCAATAGCAGAGATGGCGATAAGCAGAATCAGACAGACAATGCCAAGCATATTGACATTAGGAAGTGTACCGCCAAAGGCAAGTCCTGGGATGATCAGCAGCAAGCCTCCGATGGTGAGACTATAGCCCGTTCCTACGAAGACATCTATGCGCCGACACAGTCCACGAGTCATCAAATTGGCACATGCCCCACAGATGGCGTTGAGGATAATCATACCATCACCCAACCAAGTGAACTGACCACTTTCGGCTCCACCAAGGTTCAATGCAAGGATGCCGCTGAATCCAACCGTACAGCCGAGAATCTTCCGAGAAGCCAGTTTGTCGCTCTTGAAACAGGCACAGGCCAGCAGTACCACGAGGAATGTGCTCAGCGAGTTGAGGATAGCGGCCCGTGAGCCTTCGCTATACGACATGCCTACATAGAAGAAGAAATAATGGAGCGTGGTGTTCATCAGCGCAAAGGCAAGGATGAAACGCCAGTCAATTAACTTGCTCGTCTTAAACGAACGCCCACTGCTACGGGCAACAGACAGGACAATCAGACCTGCAACAGCAAAACGAATGCCAGCAAAAAGCATCTTGCTGCCAGTCATGTCTGCTGTAATTCCAAAGGCACTAAAGCCTACCTTGACAAGCGGAAATGCCCAGCCCCAAGCTATAGCAGCAGTCAGGGCAAATACGACAACCCATACAGGTCTCTGGAATATGGATGTTCGGGATTGTTCCATTAGAGAATATCAGACTGTCCGAGCCTATTTCTTTCTTTTCTTACTAAACTATCATAAATGTCGATGCAAATTTAGTGAAAATTCCATGATTATCACTATCTTTGCAAATAAAATTACGTGTATTTAGGTATTACGCATATGATTGACCAAATTATTGCCTACAACAAAACCTTCGTTGAACAGAAGGGCTACGAGAAGTATCTGACCAGCAAGTACCCCGACAAGAAACTGGCGGTGCTGTCGTGTATGGACACCAGACTGACCGAATTGCTCCCTGCAGCACTGGGGTTGAAGAATGGTGATGCGAAGATTATCAAGAACGCTGGCGGCTTGGTAATTTCTGCTTTCGACTCTGCTATGCGAAGCCTCATTGTGGCTATCTATGAGCTGGGCGTGGAGGAAATCATGGTGGTAGCTCACTCCCATTGCGGAGCCTGCCACATGAGCTTTGACCACTTCCATCATGAGATGATTGCCCGTGGTGTGACGGATGAGACACTCGATACCATCCGTAAGTGTGGCATCAACTTGGATCATTGGCTGGAGGGCTTCAAAGACACACCCGAATCCGTCCGCAAGACCGTTGAGACCATCAAGACCCATCCACTCGTACCAAAGGATATCGTGGTTCGTGGGTTTATCATCGACTCAGAAACGGGAGAGTTGGAAGAAATAAGTAAATATGAGAAAGTATCGTAATGCCATCCTTATTTTTCTGGTGTTCGAAGTCATTGCTGTATGGCTTTGGCTTTCGACAGGAAACCTGTTCTTCCTGCTGAACTTCTCCTATTTAGGCATCTCCATTGGCCTTGGAGGCGCATTAATGGCGGCAGGATGGAAATATGGCCGCGAACTGACTCAATTCTTGGTCGGTTCGTATATGCTGGTATTCCTCGGCCTGATTTGCAAAGAAAACATGCAGATTGAGGGATTCTGGTTCTACATCTCATCTGGCATCTTCACTGGTGCTACGCTCCACTATTTTATCGCCAAAATCTTTGGCCCCCTGTTGTTCGGAAGAGGTTGGTGCGGATATGCTTGTTGGACGGCTATGATTCTCGACCTGCTACCCTATAAAACGCCAAAAAGTGATAGGCGCAAACTTGGATTTATCAGATACATCATGTTTGCGCTCTCGCTGGCCATTGTGGCGGGCTTACTCCTAATGGGTGAAGCCAATCACTCCACCATGTTTACACTCTTTGTGGCTGGTAATGTGTTTTACTATGTGGTGGGTATCGCACTGGCTTTACTCTTTAAAGACAATCGGGCATTCTGCAAATATATCTGTCCGATTACGGTATTCCTCAAGCCGATGAGCTACTTCTCACGACTGCGTATTCACTGTGATGAGAGCAAGTGCATCAAATGTGGCAAGTGCCTCAAAGTTTGCCCGATGAATGTAGAAGTTTGCAACGATTCCCGTCAACGCAAGAATGCAACAGATTGTATTTTGTGCCAGACTTGTACGAAGGTCTGTCCTGTCAAGGCATTGCGTTGAGATGGGTAATGAGTTTCATCAAGTAGAACCTATAAAATAGCACCTCATGCAGATAATACTCGCTTCCGCAAAAATCATGAACGACAAGCTAAAGTCTGTTCCTGACATTAGCCTGTCAACTCCTCATTTCATGAATGAGGCTCAGGCTTTTGCCAGGGACATGGCCCAGTATTCTGCTGAGACGATAGCCGAGATATTGGGCTGTAGTCAACAGATTGCCGTACAGAACAGGCTCAGGTTCATGCAGTTCTTCGATGAAAAGCCAAAGCTGCCTGCCATCCTTGCCTATCATGGGCAGGCTTACAAGCACCTAAGGGCTGAGACGCTGAATGTGGATGACCTCAATTATTCCCAAGGGAAGTTGTGGATTACCTCTTTCCTCTACGGTTTGCTTCGGCCTTGAGGATCTCAATGCTTTCAGCTATGAGGGCTTTGCATACGCCCCGAGACTTGGTGCCCCCGATTATCCTCATTTTATCAAGCAATAATCAGGATCAAACAGAAGCTATTAGCTGAAAAACTTCGTGAATGCCTTGACGCAGTAGATGTGGTCGGCTGTGCTGCCCGTTTCCCTGCAACTGTGCATGGCAAGGATGGCATTGCCCATATCGACACCACGCAGTGGAATCGACGAAGCAAGGATGTTGCCTAAGGTGCTGCCGCCAGCCACGTCGGAATGGTTGACGAAACGCTGACAAGGCACTCCAGCCTCCCTGCAGATCTCTGCAAAGACTGCTGCCGACACAGCGTCGCTGGTATACTTCTGAGCCGCATTGAACTTGATGACAGGGCCACCACCGAGTACGGGATGGTTCGTGGGGTCGTACTTCTCGCTATAGTTGGGATGCCAGGCATGGGCATTGTCTGCCGAAATCATGAATGCACGTTCAACGGCCTGATAGAAGGCTTCCTCCGTACCACTCTGAGCCAGCGCAATACGTTTGAGCATCATCGAGAGGAAGGGACTGCCAGCCCCCCTGCTTGGTCTGTGAGCCCGTCTCCTCGTTATCGAAGATGGCCAGCACCTTGGT
>JAEEGG010015561.1_pt1 | contig 15943 bp, 17 predicted proteins | sample 9134161 | NCBI WGS metagenome assembly JAEEGG01 (sample SAMN16246543, study PRJNA631951) | gut metagenome | biome: gut microbiome; feature: rumen; material: CR-attached | host: Bos | place: Iran: Karaj | collected 2018-10
CCCGGATGAGACATCGCGTAGTGGGAGAATCCTGCCCTGACGATGCCGAGGGTCATGGTGAAAAGGATGGCGAGGACACCGAAAGCGGTGGTGTTGCCTTTTTTCCGCGCCAAGAAAGGTAACGGCAGGTAAATCAGGAACAGCAATACGACCGAAGCAATAAAGGCATACTGCTGACCGAATGCCTTGGGATAACAGCATGTCAGTAGTATGCCTATGATGAAAGCCACTAAGATGCGCGGTAGTGGGGCCATCTTACTGTCAGAGGTTCTTCAGAGTGATGATTCGCTCGTGTGGGTTTTCTGCGCCAAAGACGTATGAACCTGCTACAAGCACGTCTGTTCCGCTGTCGGCGAGCAGTCTGCCCGTGTCGGCTTTCACTCCTCCGTCAACCTCAATGAGGGCCTTGCTGCCCTTGTCGGAGATGAGTTGGCGTAGTTCCTTGACTTTGCTGGTGGAATGCTCGATGAACTTCTGCCCTCCGAATCCCGGGTTGACAGTCATGAGCAGTACCATGTCCACATCGTTGATGATGTCGTTGAGCATACAGACTGGCGTTGAGGGATTGAGGGTAACACCAGCCTTCATTCCCGCCTCGTGAATCTGCTGCACCACTCGGTGGAGATGTGGGCATGCCTCGTAGTGTACGTTCATCATCATTGCACCGAGGTCGCGCACTTCGTTGATGAACTTCTCAGGTTGCACAATCATCAGATGCACGTCGAGCGGTTTGGTGCAGATTCTGGCCACGGCTTTCAGTACAGGGAAGCCGAACGAGATATTGGGGACAAACACCCCGTCCATGACGTCGAGGTGCAACCAGTCGGCCTGCGATGTGTTAATCATATCTATCTCCTTGTCGAGATGAGCGAAGTCGGCTGCCAAGAGAGAAGGTGATATTATCTGCATAATAGTATATGGATTATTAAGGTTGTAGCTTTGTCTATTTCAGTTCGAATGATGTCTGTCCAATCATCCTTGTGTCGGCGAAGATGAAAATCTTGTACGTTCCGGCGCTGAGGTATTCGTTGACGTCCCAATAAAGTGTTACATCTTGCTCTTCTCCGTTGTACTCGATGTACTTTTTGATGGAGTAGGTGAGCTCCGTGTTTTCATATTGGAATGTAGCGTTGCTGTTGGTGAGAACAGAATTGTCGGGTTTGAGAATCCTTGCGTAGATGATTCTCTGCCCGTTTTGTGCGGTGACATTCTTTGTGATGGTGAATCCGAACGCTATGCTCCTCACGTCCTTGACTTTCTTGGCCTCTTTGTTTCGTTTGTTACGTGTCTGGACCCAGAATTTTGTGGCATCGAGTTGGGCTGCGATATCCACTTTGTCTTTCAGTTTGTTGCGCTCTTCCGACAGGCTGGTGATTTGCGTGGCTGCCTCGTCGTATTGTTTCTTGATGGTGGTGTTTTCAGCGGTGAGTGCCTCGTTGAGCCGGTTGAGGGAATCAACTTGGACGATATATGAACGCAGGATTCCACGAAGTGTCTCAATCTCCTTCTTCAGACGTGTGATTTCAGCCACGTCAGTAGCCTTGGTCCTTCTCAGTTCCTCCAGAAGCTCTTGGGTGTGGCGGCGTTCGATGTCAATCTGCGCCATCAGTGAGTCGTTGGTCAACTGCTTCTGCAGCTCACCGTATTGCACGTCGAATTGCTTGTACTGGTTCTCCATCTCCTGCTTGTTGATTTCGGCCAGTTGCATGAGTTCTTCGTTCTCTATCTTTTCGTTTTTGAGCGACTGGTTGAGGTAGATGATGGCCGCTGCAAGCGCTGCGATAACCACACCTACTGCACTCCAGATGATGATGTTCTTCTTCATTGCGGATGAATCGTTTTTTCAAAATCAAGTACAAACATAATCAAAAAAGCTGACATACGGTCGATGAATGTCGAAAAAAAGACTCATGAGGCGAAAAAAGGACGCTTTGGAGAAAAGAAAAGCCTTGCAGGCAATCGTCTGCAAGGCTTTTTCGCTTTTCCGGGAAAACCTGGGTTTCTAGTGGCTTCAAGTTTTTTGGCTGTCCAAAGAATCTTGGTTTTCCTCGTTCAAGAAGGATTAATCCTCGTCGGTGTTCTGCTCCTCGAATTCCTTCATCAGCTTCTGCTGGATGTCGGTTGGAACGAGTTCGTAGCTTGAGAACTTCATGGTGAACGAAGCGCGTCCACCAGTGATGGAACTGAGTGATGTGGAGTAGTTGGACAGTTCCTTCAGAGGCACTTTGGCTTGGAGAGTCTCGTATCCGCTTTCGCTGTGGCTACCCATAATCATGCCGCGGCGTCCCTGCAGGTCGCTCATCACATCACCCATCTTGTCGCTTGGCACGAATACCTCAACATCATAGATAGGCTCGAGCAGTTTTGGACCGGCGTTCTTGAACGCGTCGCTGAAGGCGTGACGACCAGCAAGCATGAAGGAGAGCTCGTTGGAGTCCACTGGGTGCATCTTTCCATCGTAAACGATGACGCGTACGTCACGGGCGTAACTACCGGTGAGAGGTCCGGACTCGAGTCTGTTCATCACACCCTTCATGATTGCGGGCATGAAACGGGTATCGATGGCTCCACCCACAACGCTGTTGATGAAGACGAACTTGCCACCCCATTCGAGGTCGATTTCTTCCTTGCTCTTCACGTTGATCTTGAACTCCTGGTTACCGAACTTGTAAACCACGGGGTCTTCCATTCCTTCAACGTATGGTTCAACGATGAGGTGTACTTCACCGAACTGTCCGGCACCACCTGACTGCTTCTTGTGGCGGTAGTCGGCCCTTGCGGTCTTGGTAATGGTCTCGCGGTAAGGAATCTTAGGCTCGTCGAACTTGATTTTGATTTTCTCGTTGTTCTCCATTCTCCATTTGAGGGTGCGGAGGTGGAACTCACCCTGTCCCTTGATGAGGGTCTGCTTGAGTTCCTTGCTCTGCTCGAGAATCCATGTTGGGTCTTCCTGTGCCATTTTCTGGATGGCGGCAATCATCTTCTCGGAATCTGCCTCGTTTTCTGGCTTCACTGACCTGATGTACTTGGGGTCTGGATATTTGACGAAGTCGAACCTGTAGTCGCAGTCTTTGTCAACAAGTGTGTTGCCTGTTCTCACGTCCTTGAGTTTCACTGTGCAACCGATGTCACCAGCCTTGAGCTCGTCAACAGGCATTCTGTTGGCGCCGGCGCAAACGAACAGCTGGGCAATACGCTCTTTTGAACCTCTGTCGGCATTGGTGAGGTCGTCGCCAACCTTAACGGAACCGCTCATCACCTTGAAGTACTGCACACCACCGATGTGTGGCTCGTTGGCAGTCTTGAAGAAATAGAGTGCTGTAGGTCCGTTGGAGTCTGGTGCTATTTCTTCACCTTTGGTGTTCTTCACTTTCGGCATCTCGTCAACGAAAGGCACGACATTTCCGAGGAATTCCATCATACGGCGAACACCCATGTCCTTAGTGGCGCAAACGCAGAATACGGGATAAATGCTTCTTGTGACAAGTCCCTTGCGAATACCTTCTCTCATTTCGTCCTCAGTGAGGCTTTCTGATTCGAAGAACTTCTCCATGAGTTCGTCGTCGTTCTCAGCGGCGGCCTCCACCAGTGCATGGTGCAATTCTGTGGCCTTGTCGATTTCAGAATCAGGTATTTCCTCGATGATTGGAGCTCCACCTTCAGGTTTCCATGAATACTTTTTCATGAGGAGCACGTCGATGAGTGAGTTGAAGTTGGGACCCTCGTTGATGGGATATTGCACCTGTACAACCTTCTGTCCGTAAGTCTCACGGAGGCGTTCAACGCAGTTGTTGTAGTCGCACTTCTCGCTATCGAGTTGGTTGATGAGGAAGATGACAGGCTTTCCGAGTTTCTCTGTATATCTGAAGTGGTTTTGAGTACCTACTTCAGGACCTCTTTGTCCGTTGATGAGCAACACTGCGGTGTCAGTGACATTGAGGGCAGTGATGGCAGCTCCGACGAAGTCGTCAGAACCCGGGCAGTCGATGAAGTTGAGCTTCTTGCCGTTCCATTCTGTGTGGAAAACGGTTGAGAACACGCTGTATCCATACTCTTGCTCTACAGGAAAATAGTCGCTCACGGTGTTTTTCATTGTAATTCTACCGCGGCGACTGATCACCCCAGCCTCAAACAGCAGGGTCTCGGTAAGTGTGGTTTTACCCGCACCGTCATTGCCTAAGAGGGCAATGTTCTTAATCTCTTTTGATTGGTAAATTTTCATAATTGTTACGCTTTGTTATCTTAGGTTTGAATATTCTTTCCGCTATTCGCAAAAACACATTTGCGGCGTTTTTTCAATGCCGCATCGCGTGATTTTTCTTTTCAAATGGCGAATGTACGACAATTTGGCCGTTTAGGAGTTTGCTGAAGATATGTTGTAAAACATATTGGCGGTCTTTTAAGTACATTTTCGCTGAAAGTCGGTGCGAAGTTACAAAATATTCTTAATTTTGCAAAATTATGGCGAGTATATATATACATTTTCCTTTCTGCAAGAGCAGATGTATCTATTGTGACTTCTTTTCAACAACGTTTCTTGGGCTTCGTAGCCGTTATGTTGAGGCGTTGAAGAAGGAGTTGGAGATGCAGTGCGGCTATCTGTCGTCTTCTCAGGTCAAGACGCTTTATTTTGGTGGAGGCACACCCTCACAGATGGATATAGGCATGTTGTCGGAGGTGGTGGATTGTGTGTACTCTCATTTTGATGTGTCGCCCGATGCGGAAATTACGATGGAATGCAATCCCGACGATTTGAGTGATGAGTATTTGTGCGCTCTGAGAACGCGCCTTCCTGTGAATAGGTTGAGTCTTGGTGTTCAGACGTTTGACGATGGCCGGTTGTCGTTCCTGCGCCGTCGCCACAGCGCTTCGGGTGCCATTGAGGCATTGCGAAAGTGCAGAGCCCATGGCTATGACAATCTGAGCATCGATTTGATATATGGTTTCCCTGGCCAGTCGCTTGAAGAGTGGGAATCCGACATCGACAGAGCAATCGACCTTGGTGTGGAGCATCTGTCGGCCTATTCATTGATGTATGAGGAGGGCACGGCCTTGTACGATATGTTGTCGTCAGGTGTTGTGGAAGAAGTGGATGAGGAGGTTAGCGTCAGTATGTACGAATTGCTGTTGAAGAAGCTGACAGCCGCGGGTTACCGCCATTATGAGATTTCCAATTTCTGCAAGCCTGGATTTCATTCCCGTCATAACAGCGGTTATTGGGATGGTTCCCATTATCTCGGCATAGGAGCTGGAGCTCATTCTTATAATGGAAAGTCGCGTGAATGGAATGAGTGTTCGATAGAACTGTATCTCGCGGGGGTATTGGAAGGAAAGAATGGCTATAGGGGTAGTGAGATGCTGGATGACCGTACCCGTTTCAATGAGATGCTGATGACCTCGTTGCGCACTTCCTCTGGAGTGAACCTGACACGATTGGAGCGTCTGTTTGTCCAGGAGATGAAGATATTGCTTCTGTCCAAGGCTGCCCCATACATTGACAGAGGACAATTGGAGGTCGATCGCTATGTACCTATCGACACAGTGGAACCTACGGCAGATGAAGCACTTCGTCTCACACGCGGTGCTGTCTTCACTTCAAATGGAATCATCTCCGATTTGTTCCTGTAATCGATGCATCAGACGAATCTCACTCCCACAGATATGTGTCGGAAAAAGTATGGAGCTTTCTCTGAAACTTTTTTGTACATATCTTATAATAAAATGTATTGGTGTGCGTTATAAAAGTAAAGGGAGCGACAGAACCGCTCTCACAACACCCAAAACACATGCCTATGACAAATTCTACTCCTCCTTCCAACACATCTTCCACCCAACGTATCGTAGAAATGAAGCGTAAGGCGCTTCACGCGAGTGGTGATGCTTTATTTCTTGTTCGCTTGTTTGCGCGTATGTGTCAGCAGGGACAACTCCGTGGTACTGAATTGCATGCAACGGCAATGCATGCCTTTTAAATCCAGGCCTTATTCCATCGTCAGAACGGAGTTGTTTTCCTTGAGTTAGAAAAAATTAAAGGCTGCGAATCGGTTCGCAGCCTTTAATCGTTGGTCTATAAAAGAATTGACTGTTTGAATTTGAGTCTTTGACAGTTGGCTTGTCGTTACGACTTGCGTGAAACGTAACTGCCGTCACGGGTGTCAACCTCAATCAAGTCACCCTCGTTGATGAAGAGAGGTACGCGGATTTCCACACCGGTCTCAAGTTTTGCCGGCTTGGTGGCGTTGGTGGCAGTGTCGCCCTTGAGTCCTGGCTCAGTGTAAGTCACTTTAAGCACAATCTTGATGGGAGCCTCTGCGGTGAGGATTGCTCCAGTCTGGTCGTCGATAGAGGCCATCACCATTGTTTCGCCCTCCTTCAGGAAATCGCCGCCAGTGATGAGGTCTTTGGCGATATTGACCTGTTCAAAAGTCTCAGTGTTCATGAACACCATGTCGTTCCCTTCCTTGTAAAGGTACTGGAACTGTTGGTGAGAAACGGTCACGTCTTCGAGCTTTGCCGATACGATCCATGTGCGTTCGAGTACACGTCCGTCCTCCACATTGCGGAGTTTTGTAATCATCACTGTGTTGCCCTTACCTGGTTTCTTGTGAAGGAAGTCGATGACTACCCAAATCTTGTTGTCGTCGAGGCGGAGGCATACGCCTTTCTTGATGTCACCTGCTAAAATCATAAATTTGAATGTTGTTTGTAATAAAAATAATATTCCTGAATGATAATTGTCGAATTGAGGAATCAGGGCCTCCTGACCTTGGTTCGTTCTGTGAAGCTTTTTCTATTCCCTTTTTCCCCTGTTGAATGCGGAGAAGCGGAAAAAGTCTGATAATAATCAGAAAATCAAGCGCAAAATTAGTGTTTTTTCATAAAATGACAAAAAAAAGAGCGTAAAAACCCGATAAACTTTGGGTAATAATTAAAAAATCACTAATTTTGCACGCTGAAATCCATGAACGAGGTGTCAAAAAAGGAGTGAAAGCTGATACGTCGTCGAGGAATTCCAACACGTTTGTTCATAAAAGTCGTGATGACAGAATGAGTGTTGGGTGAAAATCAAGCCAAGCAATTGAATGAATAATAATCACAAATAAATATCAAATAAGATGAAAAGAACATTCCAACCTCACAACAGAAAGAGAGTGAACAAGCATGGCTTCCGCCATCGTATGTCAACAGCCAATGGTCGCCGTGTATTGTCTATGCGTCGCAAGAAGGGTCGTAAGCAACTTACAGTATCGAGCGAGCGTCATGGTAAATAACCGATTAGTGTTATATGCGAAAAAATAAGCAGGAGTACTGACCTACTTCTGCTTTTTTTGTTGTATATTTGCATGATGAATTGGAATGCATTCAATTCAAGTAGAAAAAACATCGATATATGGGACTGAAAAAATATTTCAAAGGTAAATCTGGAGTTCTTTTCTGGTTCAACGCGCTTCTGGCTTTGGCCGTGTTGGTAGGAGTGCCACTCGCTGCGTTCTACTCCCTGAACAGTCTGACACATCATGGAGAGAAAATCACTGTCCCCAACGTGGTGAATGTGGATGCCTATCAGGCAACAGAGATGCTGAAGAAGGAAGGGCTCTTGTGCATTATCGGTGACTCCACCTATTCACCAGGGCATAAGCCAGGTGCCATTCTTGAGCAGACACCTGCAGCGGGAAGCGTGGTGAAAAGTGGACGTATCGTCTATCTGACCATTAACCTCAACGGCAAGCCTTTGGTCAGAATGCCTGACTTGGTGAACAACAGCTCATGGCGTGAGGCTGAGGCAAAGCTTAAAGCACTTGACTTCAAGCTTTCTCCAGTGCAGGAAATCCAGGGCTATCCTAAAGGTCTGGTTGTCGGAATCAAACAGGGTACAAGGGAAGTTCACAAAGGTGACCTGATATCCACTGAGCGCGCCTTGACTCTTCTTGTGGGTGCCGGCTTCCCAGAAGACACGCTTGGCTATGTTGACGACACCATCATGGTGGAGACTGCTGCTGATTTTGACACCGACGACTCAGTAACAGAATAATGGATATCTCGCTCCCTCCATCCCATCCACTTGTGTCATCCGACTACGATGACATCGACGACGAGAGCCTTGACGCACTTTCCGCGCATAGCGAGTTCGCCGATTTGGATGCTGGTGACGGCGAAACATCCCAATTGTATGAGCATTACCGCATCCCCGTAGATAAGAACCAGAAGATGGTTCGGGTCGATAAGTTCTTGTTCGACCAACTTAGCGGTATATCGCGGAACCGCATCCAGAATGCCGCCGACGCGGGTTTCATCTTCGCCAACGACCGACCGGTGAAGCGAAGCTACAAGGTGAAGCCCTTCGACGTCATCAAGGTGATGCTCAACCGGCCTCCTTACAACAACGACATCCTTCCCGAGGATATTCCTTTGGACATTGTTTATGAGGACGATGATGTGCTGGTGGTGAACAAACCAGCAGGCCTGGTGGTACATCCGGGCGTTGGCAACTGGACGGGTACGTTGCTCAATGCCTTGGCATGGCATTTCAAGGACGACTCACGCTACGACATCAACAACCCCGACATAGGATTGGTACACCGCATCGACAAAGACACGAGCGGTTTGCTCTGCATAGCCAAGACTCCTGAAGCCAAATCATCGCTTGGCCGTCAGTTCTTCAACAAGACAACACAGCGTGAGTACAATGCCCTTGTATGGGGGAATATCCCCGAAGACGAGGGACGAGTGGAAGGCAATATCGGGCGCGACCCACGAAACAGGATGCTGATGGCCGTCTTTCCTGAGGGTTCAGACCAAGGGAAGCATGCGGTGACCCATTATTATCCTCTGGAGCGGTATGGTTATGTCACATTGGTGAAGTGTGTGCTGGAGACGGGACGAACGCATCAAATCAGGGTGCACATGAAGCATATCGGCCATGTGCTCTTCAACGACATACGCTATGGAGGTGACACTATCCTCAAAGGTACCACACATGCCAAGTATCGTCAGTTTGTGGAGAACTGTTTCAAGATTTGCCCCCGCCAGGCCTTGCATGCCAAGACGTTGGGTTTTGTGCATCCCCGCACAGGAGAGCAAATGATGTTTGATTCTGAACTTCCCGCCGACATGTCGGCATTGATAGAGAGATGGCGCAATTATTATCAAACAACTATCATGGGACATTAACCATTGACATTGAAAAACGAGTAAACATACATTATTATTATCATTAAAACAATGAAGAAGACAATAGCAATCATAGCAGGTGGTGACTCTTCGGAGCACGATGTGTCGCTCCGTAGTGCTGAGGGCATTAATTCATGGATTGACAAGGAAAAGTACGATGTATATACAATAGAGATTAAAGGACTGACTTGGGAGGCCCATCTTTCCGATGGCAGCAAGTCTCCAGTCAATCGTCATGATTTCAGCTTTGAGGACCATGGCAAGAACGTGAAACCCGACTATGCCTACATTACCATTCACGGCACCCCGGGAGAGAATGGCATCCTTCAGGGCTATTTCGACTTGTTGCATATTCCTTATTCGTCATGTAGCCTCCTTGTGGCAGCTCTGACGTTCAGCAAGTTCACCCTCAACCAGTATCTGAAAGGTTTTGGTGTCCGTATCGCCGAGTCTATGCTCGTCCGCGCAGGCCGTTCGGTCAGTGCTGACGACGTGGTCAGCCGTGTGGGGCTTCCCTGCTTTGTCAAGCCTAATGAAGGTGGCTCAAGTTTCGGCGTGAGCAAGTGCCGTACAGCCGACGACATACTCCCAGCTATAAATAAGGCGATGGAGGAAAGCCCTGAGGTGGTGATAGAGTCTGAGTTGAAAGGCATTGAAATCGCCAATGGCGTATATAAGACGAAGAAGAGCGGCATTCAGGTGCTTCCCATCACTGAGGTGTGCAGCCATAACGAATTCTTCGACTATGGAGCCAAGTACAATGGTGAGGTTGAGGAGATTACTCCTGCTCGATTGTCCGACAGTACCACCAATAGGGTGAAAGCCCTTACAGCCGCTATCTACGAGATTCTTGGCGCAGAGGGTATCATGCGAGTGGATTACATCATCACACAAGAAGAGGAAGATGGCAACATGGTGGATAAAATCAATCTGCTCGAAATCAACGCTACGCCAGGCATGACCCTTACCAGTTTCATACCCCAGCAGGCCAAGGCCGCAGGTATCGATATGAAAGACCTTCTGTCCGACATCATTGAGGACAAGTTGTCTTGATGCCGGTCTATACCATATTATTAATGTAGAACCAATCCCTAGAAATTTTTATGGAAGACTATTCAGACATCCGCCCCTATCTGCCCGAAGAACTGCCGCAGATATATGAGGAACTGCTCGCTGACGAGAAGTTCAGGAACATGATTGCCATAGTGTATAAGGATTTACCCTTTGAGGCCGTGGCCGCCACCCTCCGTTCCTGCAAGACCAATACGGAGATGCAGGTGAAACTTGTCTACCCCGTCTTGACTCAATTGCTAGCCACTCAGAGTCAAGGGCTGACTTCGGATTTCTCTTCCATAGCCAACGACGGGACTTGCTATACTTTCGTTTCCAACCACCGCGACATTGTGCTCGACTCCGCTTTCCTCGACTATTCACTCCTGCGGAACAATATGGACACTGCGGAGATTGCCATAGGCGACAACCTGCTCATCTACCCTTGGATCAAGAAATTGGTCAGGGTGGCTAAGTCCTTTATCGTGCAGCGTGCACTGACCATGCGTCAGATGCTTCTTGCTTCTGCCAAGATGTCGCGCTACATGCACTACGTCATCAACGACAAGAAGCAAAACATCTGGATTGCGCAGCGTGAGGGACGAGCCAAGGATTCAGATGACCGCACCCAGGACAGTGTGCTGAAGATGATGGCAATGGGAGGTGAAGGAGATGTGATCAACCGTCTCAAAGACCTCAACATCGTACCGATGAGCATATCCTACGAGTACGACCCCTGCGACTACCTCAAAGCCAAGGAATTCCAGCAAAAGAGAGACATCGAAGGGTGGAAGAAGAGCCCCGAGGACGACTTGCTGAACATGAAAACCGGCATTTTCGGCTATAAAGGGCACATTCACTACCAGTCGGCTCCTTGTATCAATGAGTGGCTTGACACCATCGACCCCCAAACACCAAAGTCGGAATTGTTCCGAATGGTGGCCGAGAAGATAGACCAAGGCATACATCTCAACTACCGACTTTATCCGGCCAACTATATTGCCGCAGACATACTACAAGGCACAGAACAGCGAAGCGCTCATTACACTGAGGAGGAAAAAACGGCTTTCGTGGCTTATGTGGAGAAGAAAGTGGGAATGGTGGACTTGGAAAACGCTGACCACGACTATCTGAGGGAGCGAATACTTACGATGTACGCCAATCCAACCCTTAATCAAGAGCATGCTTCATGAGAACACGGTTGCTGTTGTTTCTTTTATCGGTATTGCCAATCGTGATGCTTTCTTGCGATGACGACGAAGAAGACCCCATGCCTCCTTTGAGAATGGAGTTTGTGGAGGCTGTCACCAATAGCAAGTCTATCGTCGATTACATCCTGACCGATGAAGGCGAGCGTCTTTCTCCCTCGTCCACCATCAGCGCCTCCCGTCCCGACACCACTTACCGCTGTGTTTGCCAGTATGCGTTGGAGAATGGGAAATGCAATGTGTATGACCTGCGTTCCATTTATTCGAAGAAACCCGTACGGATGGCTGAGTCGGACACCTTGTGGACCGACCCTTTGAACGTGAATAGCGTGTGGAAGACTTCCCGATATGTGAATATGTCGCTCGCTTTGCTCACTAACGGCCGTGGGTCCCACGTCTACTCATTCACGGAAGATACTGTTATGACAGGAACAGAGGGACATAGGACTGTCTATTGCACGGTGACTCACCGTAGGATACAGGATCCTGAATCGTATACTCAAAATGTCTATCTCAGCATGCCTCTCTACGAGTATGTGGACTCTGCAATGGACTCTGTAGCGGTCTCAATCAACACTTACAAGGGATTGAGACAGTTCAGATTCAAGCTATAGCCTTACTGTCCCTGATTCTTATGAGGAAAATACTTTTTGTAATTCCGAGAGCTGGTTTGTGTAATAGGATGCGTGTGATATCGAGTGCCATCTATTTGTCACATCGCTACAATATGCGATTGGTGATTCTTTGGGTGAGAGACATGGAGTTGAATGCTAAGTTCTCGGATTTATTTGAACCTTTGCCTTATCATGTTCTGGAGTTCTCTGGTAACGATTCTCTGGCTTATAAGGTCTGTTACCGCATGATTCAGTTGTTACGGCCTGTTTACATGATTAGTAATAGGCTTTTCCCGAATCTTGAGACAATGGACTATTACGATCGACTGAAAGGACACCATGGCTTGCTTGATACCTACCATGGCGTGGCAGGAACCGTTGGCTATTCTATGTTCAGGGTAAAAAAACATTTGCAACCACTTCTTTACCCGCTGGATGACTTGAGGGAAGTCTGTGGTATCCATATTCGGCGGACAGACAATGAAAGGTCTATCCAGAGTTCCCCTACTTACCTTTTCATTGAAAAGATGGAAGAAGAAATACGTCAGAATCCATCAGTGAAGTTTTATTTAGCGACAGATGACCCTCAGGAAGAGGCTGATATCAAGAAAAAGTTTGGTGACAGAATATTGGTTTATCCCAAGCGGCGTAATGACCGTATCACCAAAACAGGTATGGAAGACGCTGTGGTGGACTTGGCTAATCTTTCACATTGCAAGAAATTGTATGCCAGTTCTTATTCTACTTTCTCGTTGACGGCGGCAGAATGGGGTGAAATCGATTACACGATATTGAAAAACGATTAGTTTTTAACATGGACTTAGCAATAAACGAGCAGAATGAAGGGCAAGTGTTGCTTTTATCCCATCCTCCATTACCCTATTTAATTTCATAATATTAACTTCCGAAACATTTGTCATTTAAGACAACAAGGAATCTTCCCAAAAACAATAAACGATGAACAGAGTGATTATAACAGTGGTGGGAAAGGATGCTGTGGGCATCATCGCCAAAATCTGCACTTATCTCGCCGACAACCAAGTGAATATCCTTGATATATCTCAGACGATAGTACAAGAGTTCTTCAATATGATGATGATTGTGGATACCAGCAAATGCACCAAGACCATCAGCAAGATGCAGGATGAACTCACCGTAATCGGCACAGCTGCTGGGGTACAAGTGAAATGCCAATTGGAAGACATCTTCGATAAAATGCACAGGATATGATTAATCTATCAGAGGTTTTCGAGACCAATAAAATGATCGAGAAAGAGAATCTCGATGTCAGGACCATCACGATGGGTATAAATCTGCTTGACTGTGCCGACCATGAGCTGAAAGTCACTTGTAACAAGATTTATGACAAAATCACAACCCTTGCCCAGAATTTGGTGAAAGAAGGAGAAGCCATCAGTCATGATTTCGGCATTCCTGTCGTGAACAAACGCATCTCCATTACTCCAATATCCTTGGTGGGTGGTGCTTGCTGTTCCAATTCAGATCACTACTTGGAGATTGCCCGTACCCTTGACCGTGCGGCCAAGGCTGTAGGCGTCAATTTTATTGGAGGTTACAGTGCCATCGTCTCAAAGGGTATGACCAGGAGTGATGAGTTGTTGATTCGTTCCATTCCTGGCGCTTTGTCCGAAACCGATGTGGTCTGCTCCTCTGTGAATGTGGGCAGTACGAAGACTGGCATCAACATGGACGCTGTGCGCTTGATGGGTGAAGTGATACTTCAGACTGCTGAAGCCACAAAGGAACGTGATTCTCTGGGTTGTGCCAAACTGGTGGTGCTCTGCAATGCACCCGACGACAACCCTTTCATGGCTGGTGCTTTCCATGGTGTTTCGGAATCAGATGCCATCATCAATGTGGGCGTGAGCGGTCCGGGTGTGGTGAAGTATGTGCTTGAGCATATCCCCAACGCTGATTTTGAGGAACTCTGCGAGACCATCAAGAAAACCGCCTTCAAAATTACCCGAGTCGGGCAATTGGTGGCGCAGGAGGCATCTCGTCGCTTGGGCGTGCCTTTTGGTATCATCGACCTCTCACTTGCCCCGACCCCTGCCATTGGTGATTCTGTCGCAGATATCCTGCATTGTATTGGTGTCGAACACCCAGGTGCTCCAGGCACGACTGCAGCCTTGGCTTTGCTCAACGATCAAGTGAAAAAGGGTGGTGTGATGGCTTCCAGTTATGTCGGAGGTTTGAGCGGTGCGTTCATTCCCGTGAGCGAGGACCAAGGTATGATTAAGGCTGTGGAGGAAGGCGCGCTGACCATTGAGAAGTTGGAAGCCATGACCTGTGTATGCTCTGTCGGACTTGATATGATAGCTGTCTCTGGCGACACCAAGGCCTCCACCATCTCAGGAATAATAGCCGATGAGGCTGCCATTGGCATGGTGAACCAGAAAACAACTGCAGTGAGAATTATCCCCGTGATAGGCAAGAATGTTGGCGAGAATGTGGAATTCGGAGGTCTACTCGGTTATGCGCCCATCATGCCCGTCAACACTTTCGACTGCTCCCGTTTCGTGAACCGCAAGGGACGAATTCCCGCTCCCATACATTCTTTCAAGAATTAGCGCGATAAAAGATTATATAGATAGAAAGAAATTCGCCCGAGCGCTGAAAAGCTTCGGGCGTTTAACTTTGCAGATTTAATGATATTTTTTATTCCACTAATATTTTCACAAAAAAATTCATAAGGTGTTCCGTGACAATGTGCTCTACGTATAAGGGGGCTGGAATGGAGTAAGTCGTTTCGCTTATTCATTACAAACAAATGATGCATTTGTCGATTTGTAAGGCAAATGCATCATTCGATAAATCTATACTTGCAGAGATATAACCTTTTCTACCAGCTTTTATGCTTGCTTCTTCATGTCTTTATTCTGGTTTCCCATCAACCACTTCTTCTGCATCGATGACGATGTCAATCGGGTCGATGTTGAGCGTGGGGTCGGGAGCAGTGACGACGTGCTGGGCGTTGTATGCGAGTTGCATCGACTCCTTGATTCTCACCATAAGTTTCTTGGACTGGTGGCGGAATGTGAAATAAGTGAGTAAACCAGAAACCAAACCTCCGAAGATGGGAACGAACTTAGCGATACCTCTGGAAAAACTCTGCTTGGTCAAAGACACACCAATCCATTTCGCCACCTGCCTTACCAAAGGATAGATGACTCCCTGAGTGAGCGCATACTGAGGCAGTCGTTTCATCACCATCTTACCGAACTGTTCCGACAACTCTTGGATGACTTTGTTGGCTGCGGCTACTCCGCTCATCACACCGACGAATACCGTCAACATGTCGGCCGCACTGTCGGAGAAGTTGCCTTTCTCGTCGCAAAGGTCGGGATAACCATAGATGTAGGCCACTTTCTGCGACACCACAAAGACATGGAAATAGAACTGAGCGATATCCCCGGGAATAGTGCCTATCATAGCCACTCCGCCTGGCATTCCTAATGCTGTTGACACACTTGTCGCCATCCTCGTATGGTAACCGATGCAGCTTTTGGCCATTTTGTCGAGCACCTCCATAGGAATGTTGCCGATTGTGCCTTGCTCAATAGCGGTTTCAATCTTGTCGTTGTCGATACGGTAAGTGGCGAACTGGTCACGCAAGTACTGCATACGGTTCACTTTCACGCCAGGCATGCTCATGGCGGCTGAAAGCACCTTGTTCCAAACTTGTATTTCCTTGTCCATGGTGAATGGCGTTACTATCTGTTTCGTTTTGTTCTGTGTGTGGCGGCCAGGATCCGTTGCGTCTCTGCATGGAGAGGGGGTCTGGAAGAAACAGGACTACTCGAAGTAGTAGAGGAAGGTGGCAATGCCTTCAAGAGCTGGTTTACGCTGTCCTTCGATTTCAATGGTAAAATCTATCTC
>JAEEGG010015562.1_pt1 | contig 15942 bp, 10 predicted proteins | sample 9134161 | NCBI WGS metagenome assembly JAEEGG01 (sample SAMN16246543, study PRJNA631951) | gut metagenome | biome: gut microbiome; feature: rumen; material: CR-attached | host: Bos | place: Iran: Karaj | collected 2018-10
TGCCAAACCCGAAGAGCGGTACTGTTACTATGGACGTTGCTAAGGCTGTGAAGGAAGTGAAGCAGGGTAAGATTGACTTTAAGGTTGACAAGGCCGGTATCGTGCACACGTCAATCGGTAAGGTGACTTTCAATGCTGACCAGATCTTCGAGAATGCGAAGGAGTTTATCTCTACCATTATCAAGCTGAAGCCTGCTGCTGCAAAGGGTACTTATATTAAGAGTATCTTCCTTTCAAGCACGATGAGTATGGGTATCAAGGTAGATCCTAAATCAGTTGAATAACTCGTTAAAAGATTAGACAAATGAAAAAGGAAGTAAAAGATACTATCATCGTAGAACTTGGTGAGAAACTGAAGGAATATCCTCATTTCTATCTGGTAGACCTTACCGGACTGAATGCAGAGAAGACCGTCGACCTTCGTCGCAAGTGCTTCAAGAACGAGATCAAGCTTCTCGTTGTGAAGAACAAGTTGCTGCACAAGGCTTTCGAGGCTGCTGAGGTTGACTTCTCTCCCTTGTATGAGTGCCTGAAGGGTAATACGGCCGTTATGTTCACACAGACGGCAAACGTACCTGCCAAGTTGATTAAGGAGTACAAGAAGGAAGGTATCCCCGCCCTGAAGGGTGCTTATGCTGAGGAGAGTTTCTTCGTAGGTGCTGACAAGCTGGATGAGCTCGTAGCTATCAAGAGCAAGAACGAGCTGATTGCAGAGGTTGTTGCCCTGTTGCAGTCTCCGATCAAGAATGTTGTCTCTGGCTTGAATGCCGGTGGCAAGATTCATGGCCTGCTTGACGCTATCGCTGAGCGTAACAAATAAGCGAATTAAGTAACATTAACATTAAAAACAATTAAAATTTTAAATAAAATGGCAGATATTAAAGCTATTGCAGAAGAGTTGGTAAACCTTACTGTAAAAGAAGTTAACGAGTTGGCAACAGTCCTGAAGGACGAGTATGGAATTGAGCCTGCTGCTGCAGCCGTTGCTGTAGCTGCTGGTCCTGCAGCTGCTGGCGGTGAGGCCGCTGCTGCTGAGGAGAAGTCTTCTTTCGACGTAGTTCTGAAGTCAGCCGGTGCTGCTAAGCTCCAGGTTGTGAAGGCTGTGAAGGAGGCTTGTGGTCTTGGCCTGAAGGAGGCTAAGGATCTCGTTGACGGTGCTCCCGCTACCGTTAAGGAGGGTCTCTCTAAGGAAGAGGCTGAGAACCTGAAGAAGACCATCGAGGCCGCTGGTGCCGAGGTTGAGCTGAAGTAATATAAGCACAACAAATACCTATTGTGGTTGGGGACTCTCCAGTCGAGGGTTCCCGACCATTTTCTTGTCTTTAGACTACTAGAAAAGACTAGATAATCTAGATGAACTAGGATTAAAATCATAATATATGGCTTCAAAAACAATTGATAACAGAGTAAACTTTGGCAGCGTCAAGAATCCCATGCCATTCCCGGATTTTCTTGATGTGCAATTAAAGTCGTTCAAAGACTTCCTGCAGTTGGACACTCCGCCTGAGGAACGCAAGAATGACGGCTTGTATAAGGTGTTCGCAGAGAACTTCCCTATCACCGACACGCGTAATAACTTCGTTCTTGAGTTCCTGGATTACTATATCGACCCGCCCCGTTACACCATCGATGAGTGTCTGGAGCGTGGTCTGACCTATAGCGTACCTTTGAAGGCTAAGCTGAAACTGTATTGCACCGACCCGGATCATGAGGATTTCGGTACTGTGATTCAGGATGTGTTCCTGGGCCCGATACCCTACATGACGGCTAATGGTACATTCGTTATCAATGGTGCTGAGCGCGTCGTCGTATCACAGTTGCACCGTTCTCCTGGTGTGTTCTTCGGACAGAACGTACACGCCAACGGTACCCTGTTGTACTCGGCTCGTATCATCCCGTTCAAGGGTTCTTGGATTGAGTTTGCCACCGACATCAACAATGTGATGTATGCTTACATCGATCGTAAGAAGAAGTTGCCCGTGACAACCCTGCTGCGTGCCATCGGTTTTGAAGCAGATAAGGATATCCTCGAGATCTTCAACCTCGCTGAGGAGGTGAAGGTCAACAAGAAGGCCCTGAAGGCCGTGGTTGGCTGTAAGCTGGCTGCTCGTGTGCTGAAGAGCTGGAACGAGGACTTCGTGGATGAGGATACCGGTGAGGTGGTATCCATCGAGCGTAACGAGGTCATCATGGAACGTGAGACCGAGATTACCGACGAGAATATGATTGAGATCCTGGAGAGTGGCGCCCAGACCATCCTGGTTCATAAGGACGAGACGGCCGCTCAGGATTACAGCATCATCTTCAACACACTGGCCAAGGATACCAGTAACTCCGAGAAGGAGGCTGTGCTCTATATCTACCGTCAGCTGCGTAATGCAGACCCGGCCGATGACGCCAGTGCCCGTGAGGTGATCCAGAACCTGTTCTTCTCCGACAAGCGTTATGACCTGGGTGACGTGGGCCGCTATCGTATCAACAAGAAGTTGGGCCTGAACACTGATATGGACGTGCGTGTGCTGACGAAGGAGGATATCATTGAGATTATCAAGTACCTGATCCAGCTGATCAACTCGAAGGCTGCCGTCGATGATATCGACCACCTGTCGAACCGTCGTGTGCGCACCGTGGGTGAGCAGTTGTCAAATCAGTTCTCTATCGGTCTGGCCCGTATGAGCCGCACCATCCGTGAGCGTATGAACGTGCGCGACAATGAGGTGTTTACCCCGACGGACCTGATCAATGCCAAGACCATTTCGAGCGTCATCAATTCGTTCTTCGGAACCAACCCGCTGTCGCAGTTCATGGACCAGACCAACCCGTTGGCCGAGGTGACTCACAAACGTCGTCTCTCTGCCCTTGGTCCTGGCGGTCTGTCGCGTGAGCGTGCCGGATTCGAGGTGCGTGACGTACACTATACACACTATGGCCGTCTCTGCCCGATTGAGAGCCCTGAAGGTCCTAACATCGGTCTGATTTCGTCATTGTGTGTCTATGCTAAGATCAACGACCTTGGCTTTATCCAGACACCTTACAGAAAGGTGGAGAATGGTGTTGCCAACCTCGATAACAACGAGATCGTCTATCTCACTGCCGAGGAAGAAGAGAACCACATCATCGGTCAGGGAAATGCACCGTTGAACGACGACGGTACATTCATCCGCAAGGTGGTGAAGTGTCGTCAGGATGCCGACTTCCCCGTTGTGCCACCGGCACAGGTCGACCTGATGGACGTGTCGCCGCAGCAGATTGCCTCTATCGCCGCATCTCTGATCCCGTTCCTTGAGCACGATGATGCCCACCGTGCACTGATGGGATCGAACATGATGCGTCAGGCAGTGCCCCTGCTCCACAACGAGGCCCCTATCGTGGGTACCGGTATTGAGAAGCAGGTCTGCGAGAACTCCCGTACGATGATCACCGCCGAGGGCGACGGTGTGGTGGAATATGTTGATGCCACCACGATCCGTATCCTCTACGACCGTACCGAGGATGAGGAGTTCGTCAGCTTCGAGCCCGCCCTGAAGGAGTATCGTATCTCGAAGTTCCGTCGTACGAACCAGAATATGACCATCGACCTGCGCCCGATCTGTAATAAGGGTCAGCGCGTGAAGAAGGGGGATATCCTGACCGAGGGCTATGCCACTGAGAATGGTGAGTTGGCACTGGGTCGTAACCTGCTCGTGGCTTACATGCCTTGGAAGGGTTACAACTATGAGGATGCCATTGTGCTCAACGAGCGCATCGTCCGTGAGGATATCCTGACCTCTGTCCACGTGGATGAGTATTCACTCGACGTGCGTGAGACGAAGCGTGGTGTGGAGGAGTTCACTGCTGATATCCCCAATGTCAGTGAGGAGGCCACAAAAGACCTCGATGACAATGGTGTCATCCGCGTGGGTGCCCGTGTGGAACCGGGTGATATCCTGATTGGTAAGATCTCGCCGAAGGGTGAGAGCGATCCTTCACCTGAGGAGAAGCTGTTGCGCGCCATCTTCGGTGACAAGGCTGGCGATGTGAAGGATTCTTCACTCAAGGCTAACCCGTCGCTGACAGGTGTCGTGATCGATAAGAAGCTGTTTGCCCGTGCCATCAAGGACCGCAAGTCAAAGCAGCAGGATAAGATCACACTGGGTAAGATCGACGAGGAGTATGAGGCAAAGGTCGAAGATCTGAAGGACATCCTCATCGACAAGCTCGTGGAACTTACCAGGGGCAAGACCTCTCAGGGTGTGAAGGATTATACCGGTGCTGAGATTATCACCAAGGGCAGCAAGTTTACGGTGACCGCCCTGAAGAACCTCGAGTATGGTGATATCCAGATCAGCAACTGGACCAACGATGAGCACAAGAACGAGTTGATCGCCAAGCTCATCATCAACTTTATGAAGAAATACAAGCTGCTGGATGCAGAGATGAAGCGTAGGAAGTTTGCCATTACCATCGGCGACGAGCTGCCTTCAGGTATCCTGCAGATGGCTAAGGTATATGTTGCCAAGAAACGTAAGATCGGTGTGGGTGACAAGCTCGCCGGTCGTCACGGTAACAAAGGTATCGTCTCGAAGGTGGTGCGCCAGGAGGATATGCCGTTCCTCGAGGATGGCCGTCCCGTCGACCTGGTACTGAACCCGCTGGGTGTGCCTTCACGTATGAACCTCGGTCAGATCTTCGAGGCTATCCTCGGTGCTGCCGGTAAGCGTCTCGGTGTGAAGTTTGCTACGCCAATCTTCGACGGTGCCAAGCTCGATGACCTTGCAGAATGGACCGACAAGGCCGGTCTGCCGCGCCTCTGTTCAACCCACCTCTATGATGGTGAGACTGGTGAGCGTTTCGATCAGCCTGCTACAGTAGGTATCACTTACTTCCTCAAGCTCGGTCACATGGTGGAGGATAAGATGCATGCCCGTTCCATCGGTCCGTACAGTCTCATTACCCAGCAGCCGCTCGGTGGTAAGGCTCAGTTCGGTGGCCAGCGTTTTGGAGAGATGGAGGTCTGGGCACTGGAGGCCTTTGGTGCCAGCCACGTGCTTCAGGAAATCCTGACTATCAAGTCTGATGACACTGTAGGCCGTTCGAAGGCTTACGAGGCCATCGTCAAGGGTGAACCCATGCCGACACCAGGTATTCCCGAGTCGCTCAACGTGCTGCTGCACGAGTTGCGTGGTCTGGGTCTCAGCATCACGATGGACTAATATGGTAATTGAAAATTGAAAATTGAAAATTGAGAATTATGGCTTTCAAAAAAGATACAAAGACAAAGAGTAATTTCACCAAAATTACCATCGGACTTGCTTCACCTGAGGAGATTCTGGAGAACTCTTTCGGCGAGGTTACCAAACCCGAGACCATCAACTACCGTACCTACAAGCCAGAGCGTGACGGTTTGTTCTGCGAGCGCATCTTTGGTCCGACGAAGGACTATGAGTGTGCCTGCGGCAAGTACAAGCGTATACGTTATAAAGGTATCGTCTGCGACCGTTGCGGTGTGGAGGTGACAGAGAAGAAGGTGCGCCGTGAGCGTGCCGGACATATCGAACTGGTGGTGCCGGTGGCACATATCTGGTATTTCCGCAGTCTGCCTAATAAGATTGGCTATCTGCTCGGACTGCCCACAAAGAAGCTCGATGCTATCATCTATTACGAGCGTTATGTGGTCATTCAGCCGGGTGCTATGGCTGGCAAGAAGGATTCAGAAGGCAATGATGCCATTGGCTCGAATGTCTATGACCTGCTTTCCGAGGAAGAATACAATGAGATCGTCGACTCAAAGATCTCTCCTGAGAATGACTATCTGGATGATAGTGATCCCAATAAGTTCATTGCCAAGATGGGTGCCGAGGCCATCTACGACCTGTTGATGCGTCTCGACCTCGACTCCTTGTCGTATGAACTGCGTGACCGTGCCAACAGCGACTCTTCACAGCAGCGTAAGAACGAGGCCCTGAAGCGTCTGCAGGTGGTCGAGGCCTTCCGCCAGAGTGTGGAGAAGGGCATCAACCGTCCTGAGTGGATGATCATGAAGATTATCCCTGTGACACCGCCGGAGCTCCGTCCGCTCGTGCCCCTGGATGGTGGCCGCTTTGCGACCTCTGACCTGAACGACCTCTATCGTCGTGTCATCATCCGTAACAACCGTCTGAAGCGTCTGATGGAGATCAAGGCACCTGAGGTGATTCTCCGCAATGAGAAGCGTATGCTTCAGGAGGCAGTCGACTCCCTCTTCGACAACAGCCGTAAGTCATCGGCCGTGAAGAGTGACAGCAACCGTCCGCTGAAGTCACTCAGCGATTCGCTGAAGGGTAAGCAGGGCCGCTTCCGTCAGAACCTGCTCGGTAAGCGTGTCGACTACTCTGCCCGTTCGGTAATCGTTGTCGGTCCTGAGTTGAAGATGGGTGAGTGCGGTCTGCCGAAGCTGATGGCTGCCGAGCTCTATAAGCCGTTTATCATCCGTAAGCTCATCGAGCGCGGTATTGTGAAGACGGTGAAGAGCGCCAAGAAGATTGTCGACCGTCGTGAGCCGGTGATCTGGGATATTCTCGAGAACGTGATGAAAGGTCATCCCGTGCTGCTCAACCGTGCACCAACCCTACACCGTCTGGGTATCCAGGCCTTCCAGCCGAAGCTCATCGAGGGCAAGGCAATCCAGTTGCACCCGTTGGCATGTACGGCCTTCAACGCCGACTTCGACGGTGACCAGATGGCTGTTCACCTTCCCCTGAGCAACGAGGCTATCCTCGAGGCACAGCTGTTGATGCTGCAGAGCCACAACATCCTGAATCCTGCCAATGGTGCACCTATCACCGTGCCCTCACAGGATATGGTGCTGGGTCTCTATTATATCTCAAAGATCCGTCCGGGTGCCAAGGGTGAGGGACTCTCATTCTATGGTCCTGAAGAGGCTATCATTGCTCATAACGAGGGTAAGTGCGACCTGCACGCCCTGGTGAAGGTCGTGGTCGACGACCGCGATGAGAATGGTCAGCCCTATAAGCATACTGTTGAGACCTCTGTCGGTCGTGTCATCGTGAATGGCATCATCCCCGAGCAGGTGGGCTATGTCAATAAGGAAATCTCCAAGAAGAGTCTCCGCGATATCATCGCCGACGTGATCAACCACGTAGGTTTCGCTGAGGCCTGTGAGTTCCTCGACGGTATCAAGAACCTCGGTTACCGTATGGCCTATGAGGCCGGTCTGTCGTTCAACCTCGATGATATCATCATCCCGAAGGAGAAGGCAGAACTCATCGAGAAGGGTAATGCTGAGGTACAGCAGATTACCGACAACTACAACATGGGTTTCATTACCGACAACGAGCGTTACAATCAGGTCATCGATACCTGGACGCACGTCAATAATGATATCGGTAACATCCTGCTGAAGCAGATGACCGAGGCCGACCAGGGCTTCAACGCCGTCTTCATGATGCTCGACTCTGGAGCCCGTGGTAGTAAGGACCAGATCAAACAGCTCTCTGGTATCCGTGGTCTGATGGCTAAGCCTCAGAAGGCCGGTGCCGAGGGACACCAGATTATTGAGAACCCGATTCTGTCGAACTTCAAGGAGGGTATGTCGGTGCTGGAGTACTTCATCTCCACCCACGGTGCCCGTAAGGGTCTGGCCGACACCGCCATGAAGACTGCCGACGCCGGATATCTGACCCGTCGACTGGTAGACGTGTCTCATGATGTGATCATCAACGAGGAAGACTGCGGAACCCTCCGCGGACTCGTCTGCACTGCTCTGAAAAATGGTGACGAGGTTATCTCCAGCCTCTCGGAGCGTATCCTCGGTCGTGTGTCTGTACACGATGTGGTGAATCCGAAGACCGGCGATATCATTGTGCCTGCTGGTGAGGAGATCACCGAGCCGTTGGCAGAGGCCATCGAGAAGGCTGATATCGAGAGTGTAGAGATCCGTTCAGTGCTCACCTGTGAGTCGAAGAAGGGTGTCTGCATGAAGTGTTATGGCCGTAACCTGGCTACCCGTCGTATGGTTCAGAAGGGTGAGGCCGTCGGTGTGATTGCCGCTCAGGCTATCGGTGAGCCGGGTACACAGCTGACGCTCCGTACGTTCCACGCCGGTGGTGTGGCTGCCAACGCAGCTGCCAATGCCAGCATCGTCTGCAAATACGAGTCCGCCAGAATCGAGATGGAAGAGGTACGTACCGTTCCGTTCGATGAGGATGGCCGCGACTGCGAGATGGTCGTCAGCCGTCTGGGTGAGCTCCGTTTCGTTGACCCGAATACGAAGATCGTCCTCTCTACGGTGAACGTGCCTTACGGTGCTTCACTCTATTTCCAGAATGGTGACGTTGTGAAGAAGGGTGATAAGATTGCTCAGTGGGATCCGTTCAACGCTGTCATCGTGACTGAGTACGCTGGTCGTCTGAAGTTCAACGATGTCATTGAGAATGTCACCTTCCGTGCTGAGACCGACGAAACGACAGGTCTGACTGAGAAGATCGTTACTGAGTCGAAGGATAAGTCGAAGGTGCCTACCTGTGATATCATTGGTGCCGATGGAGAAATCCTCGGAACCTATAACTTCCCTGTGGGTGGTCACGTGGTGGTTGAGGACGGTCAGACCGTCAAGACCGGTGAGACGCTCGTTAAGATTCCGCGTGCTGCTGCCAAGGGTGGTGATATTACCGGAGGTCTGCCCCGTGTCACTGAGCTCTTCGAGGCCCGTAACCCATCGAACCCCGCTGTGGTCAGCGAAATCGATGGTGAGGTAACCATGGGTAAGGTGAAGCGTGGTAACCGTGAGATTATCGTTACCTCTAAGACCGGTGAACAGCGCAAGTACCTCGTATCACTGTCGAAGCAGATTCTGGTGCAGGAGCACGACGCCGTGCGCGCTGGAACGCCGCTTAGCGACGGTGTGATTACACCTGCCGACATCCTGGCCATCAAGGGCCCCACCGCCGTTCAGGAGTATATCGTCAACGAGGTGCAGGACGTGTACCGTCTGCAGGGTGTGAAGATCAACGACAAGCACTTTGAGATCATCGTCCGCCAGATGATGCGTAAGGTTCAGATCAATGAGCCCGGTGACACTTCGTTCCTCGAGCAGGAGATTGTCGACAAACTCGACTTCGCTGAGGAGAACGACCGTATCTGGGGTAAGAAGGTGGTCATCGACGCCGGTGACTCCGAGAACATGCAGAAGGGTCAGATTGTGACTGCCCGTAAGCTGCGCGATGAGAACTCGATGCTGAAGCGCCGTGATATGAAACTCGTTCAGGTGCGCGATGCTGTGCCTGCTACGTCAACACAGATCCTGCAGGGTATCACCCGTGCTGCTTTGCAGACCAAGTCATTCATGTCGGCCGCTTCCTTCCAGGAGACCACGAAGGTGCTCAACGAGGCTGCCATCCGCGGTAAGGTTGACTACTTGGAGGGCATGAAGGAGAACGTGATCTGCGGTCACCTGATTCCCGCCGGTACCGGTCTGCGTGAGTTCGACAAGATCATCGTCGGCTCTAAGGAAGAGTATGAGCGTATGCAGGCAAACCGCAAAAACGTGCTCGACTTCGCCGAAGATGTCGTACTCGAGGAGAAGTAAAGACAACTCATGATAAATTGAAGGAAATCCTCACCAGTGATGGTGAGGATTTCCTTTTAACAAAATTTAAAACGCGTGTAGCGCTATTTCTCTGAAAATAATGTAACTTTGTAACTAAAATATAAATATTAACTAAACGAACAATACCAAATAGGCAATCCCTTTCGCCTGATTATTTCTTCCATTGCAAAGCGAGCATTGTGAGGTCGTCGCTTTGCTCTGTGTCGCCTACAAAGTCAACCACAGCCTGCGTCATTCGTTCGATGAGTGCGCGGGGCTGTGGGTTAGCAGTTTCTATTACCTCAATAATCCGTTCCTTGCCAAACAGCCTATGCCCCGCATCCTCGGCCTCGTCGAGGCCATCGGTATAGAGTAAGAGTGTGCTGCCTGGGGCAAGGTCCGTCTCTTGGGCTTTGAACGTCCAGTCGGGCATCGCACCTATGGGCAGATTTCTCTCGACGGGAAGGGACTGCCCGTTGACAAGCGGTGCTTTATGTCCTGCATTACAGTAGCGCAGGTGTCCCGTGTTGAGGTCGAGTACGCCTGCGAAGAAAGTGACGAAGAGCGTCATGCTGTTGTTGCGGATGATCATATCATTCATGCGACTGACGATGTGAACAGGTTCCGACTCACTCTCAGACAGCAGACGGAAGGCCCCGCAGACGGTGGTCATCACCAGTGCAGCAGGCACTCCCTTTCCGGCGACGTCGCCGATACAGAAGTACAGGTAGTGGTCAAGCAGGAAGAAGTCGTAGAGGTCGCCACCCACGGCCTTGGCAGGAGTCAGCGTGGCATAAATCTCCAGATCCGGACACTTCGGAATGTCTGTCCTCAGCATCGACATTTGAATCCTGCGGGCAACGAATAACTCGCTCTCAATGGCCGACTTCTGGGCGGTCGTCGTTTTCAATTCGTCGATATACTGGCTGAGCGACTGCTGCATATTACCAAACGAGTCGTGCAACAGGCGTATCTCGTCATCGTCCTTGATGTCGGGCAGCGGGGCATTGAAGTTGCCTTTTGCCACCTCTTCTGCCGAACGGGCGAAGCGGTGGAGGGGGGCTGTCACCTTTCTGATCTGCTGGCGACAGAACAGGTAGATAGCCGCCAGACCTATGAGCATGACCAGCAGGATGGTGGTGCTGAGCATGCGCCCGTGCCGCTGTATCAAGTTTTCGGGTACCACCATCATGACGGTCCACTCCACGTATTTGATGTTGCGATAGCAAACCCACGACGGTATCCCGTCGATGATGGCAGATACTGCCCCCTGTTGCCCTTTGAAAGTAACGTCAGCATCGAGCGTGTCTTTCAGCATGCGATCCTCGTCAGGATGGAGAATGTAACGGCCGTTGCGGTCGATGATGCAGTTGTATGACGGATGCTTCTCGTTCTGCTCGTAGCGCTTTTTCCCCTGTTTGACTTTCTGCAGCATGTCATTTCGCATATCCTTTAGTGAGAGGTCGGAACAGAGCACGGCCACGGGCCGTCCCTCACGGTTGTGAATGGGTATGGCGTGTGTAGCAAGCAGCCGCGGCGTTATGTGTGGCGTCAGCAGCGGATTCTCGATGTAAGGATCCACCCAGTCGGCACTATCGCTCTCCAACCGCTCCACGAACCAGTCTTCTTTGAAGTAGTCGTGATACACGCTGTCAATGCGAATCATGCTTACCACATTGGCCGTATCGAGGGTAGCGAATGGCGCGAAGAAGCGGCCTTTCTCTGGATAATAGTCGGGAACGAACAATAGTCCGCAGCTGACGATGTAGGGGTTCTGCCTGACGATACGCGCCAGATGGTCGGACAATTTGTCTGGATCATCGATGTCTCGCTCTATCTCATGCACGTTATTGATGTTTGCCACATATACCTCCGACAGCCGGCGCTGCACCTCCCTGTAGGCCCTTGTCACCACAATCTGAAACCGCTGTTCGGCTTCGTCATCCATGTGCTCCCTAACGGTGAAATACACCACACCGGCAATAACCGACATCATGGCCAGTACCACCATCATGATGCGTAGCGTGAGTCGTTTGGAGATGGATCTCATCTTGATAATCAGTGGTGAATGATATCCTGCTTACATATCCCGTGTGAAGAGGGCTCTGTAGTCTGCCGGTGACATGCCGGTGACATCCATGATGCGGCGTTGCATGGTGCGCACGTGGTTGAAGCCTGACTCCTCGGCAATGGCAGCAATGCTGTAGTTGGGCAGCGTGCGCAGCAGTCGCATGGCGTTCAGCGTGCGTAGGTTGTCGATATAGGCCTCTGGGGTGCGGTAGATCGACTTGTTGCGGAAGAGCCGTATAAGCCGTTCCTGACTCACACCGAGGAGTTCGGCCAGTTGCCTGGCATCGAAGTCGGGGTTCAGGTGAGAACGCTTCTCTTCCAGTCGCAGGTCTATCAGGGCCATCAGCTGGCCGTCGTCCTGCAGGTCGGCATTGCGCTGGCGCTCGATATTCTCCTCCATCAATTGCTTTGCCACTTCCGTACGGCGTTGCAATTCCATATCGGCTTCTAACCGTTCGGTGAGCTCGAGGTTACGTCCCACCAGACGTATCATCTCCGACTGCAAGCGTTCGTTGTCGGCTCTTAGCCGTTCGTTGTCGGCCAGTATCTGTTTGATCTTTTTGTCCGTCATGGCTTTTAGCGTATATCGAAAAGGTTAATGAATCCCACTTCGTCGAACACAGCGTAGATTTCTTTGTTGAGGCCTACGAGTGTACATTTGCTGCCCTTGCTTTTGGCCACCTTCAGCAAGTCGAGGAAGAGGCGCATACCGCTACTGGTGATGTATTCCAGATTGGTGCAGTCGAGTATGATGTCATGGCCCTCGCAGTCGTAGAGCACCTGCATGTCGCGTTCCACCTGGCGTGACGCCGGCGTATCAAGACGACCTTCGAAGGTCATCACATAGTTTTGGTTTTCCTCTCTGAATTCAGTCTTCATCTTACTTGTAGTTTTTTTTCAGCCGCATTTCTGCTGCAAATATAAGCATAATTATCTAAAATTACAAATATCAAGTTGTTTTTTTGCTGTGTGCTCACAAAAAGTGGGAAATATTTGGAGGTTTGAAAGAAAAGGTCTATCTTTGCAAAGCCGGAATGAAGGCCATGAATTGGTTTCTGACTGATAATACCTATTTATATTAATATATGAACGAAAAAGACAACCAGCAGCAAGGGCTGCAATTGGAACTGCCGCAGGATGTGGCACAGGGAGAATATGCTAACTTTGCCATCATCACGCATTCGAGCAGTGATTTTATCATTGATTTTGCCCGCGTGCTGCCTGGCGTGCCGAAGGGTCAGGTGAAGAGTAGGGTGATCCTGGCTCCTGAACATGCCAAGCGACTACTTGGTGCGCTACAGGAGAATATCTTCCGTTATGAGCGTGAGTTCGGGCCTATTAGAATTCCCAATCAGGAAAGCCGCACAGCAGCCCCTTTTGACATACCGAAGGGCGAAGCATAGTCAAAAAGAGTGCTAATAATTTATAAAAGTGTTATATCTTGTTAAATCATACAAGGTATAACGCTTTTTCTTGATTATAAATTAGGTGGAATCGAAAAATAGTTGTACCTTTGCAGCCCGAAACGCCCTTTTGTGACCAAATTGGGCGCGTAAAGTATTGAATATAAACAAAATATAACATATAAATAATTAAAAAGTAAAAGTATTATGCCTACAATTTCACAATTGGTAAGAAAAGGCAGAAAGGTGATTGTCGACAAGTCGAAGTCACCCGCGCTGGACAACTGTCCTCAGCGTCGTGGTGTCTGCGTACGTGTCTACACGACAACCCCGAAGAAGCCTAATTCGGCTATGCGTAAAGTAGCCCGTGTACGTCTGACAAATCAGAAGGAAGTTAACTCTTACATCCCCGGCGAGGGCCACAACTTGCAGGAGCACAGCATCGTGCTCGTTCGCGGTGGTCGTGTCAAGGATCTGCCCGGTGTGCGTTATCACATCGTCCGCGGTACGCTTGATACTGCCGGTGTAGCAAACCGCCTGCAGCGTCGCTCAAAGTATGGTGCCAAGCGCCCGAAGGCTAAGAAGTAAACTGACCGGAGAAGGTTAGACAGCCAAAAGAAAGAAAAAACAAAACCGTTTTGCTGGAGAAGTATTAAGAAAGGTTGAGTAAATGTCCAAGCGAAGGACGTTGAAGATCAAGTAAAGGACAGCCTCCAAGCAGAATTTAATTATTCAGAACAAAATGAGAAAAGCAAAACCAAAGAAGCGTGTGATCCTGCCGGATCCAGTTTTCAATGACACCAAAGTGTCGAAGTTTGTGAATCACCTGATGTACGACGGTAAGAAGACCAAGTCGTATGAGATTTTCTACAATGCACTCGAGACCGTGAAGGGTAAGATGCAGAGCGAGGAGAAGTCTGCTTTGGAAATCTGGAAGCAGGCTCTGGACAATATCACTCCCCAGGTGGAGGTGAAGAGCCGCCGTATCGGTGGTGCTACCTTCCAGGTGCCTACGGAGATCCGTCCCGACCGCAAGGAGAGTATTTCGATGAAGAACATGATCAGCTTCGCCCGTAAGCGTAGCGGCAAGTCGATGGCCGACAAGCTCGCAGCTGAGATCATGGATGCCTTCAACAACCAGGGTGGTGCCTTCAAGCGTAAGGAGGATATGCACCGCATGGCTGAGGCTAACCGCGCATTTGCACACTTCAGATTCTAAGATAGGTATATAGTAAAGGTAAAAAGAATAAAGGATAATTAAAATGGCAAATCGCGATTTAACTTTGACCCGTAACATCGGTATTATGGCTCACATCGATGCCGGTAAGACCACGACCTCTGAGCGTATCCTGTTCTATACAGGTAAGACGCACAAGATCGGTGAGGTGCACGATGGCGCAGCTACGATGGACTGGATGGCCCAGGAGCAGGAGCGCGGTATCACTATCACTTCTGCTGCTACCACTTGCAACTGGACATGGAATAACAAACAATTCAAGATTAACCTGATTGATACTCCGGGACACGTGGACTTCACTGCTGAGGTGGAGCGTTCGCTGCGTGTGCTCGATGGTGCTGTGGCAACCTATTCTGCCGCTGACGGTGTGCAGCCTCAGTCTGAGACTGTATGGCGTCAGGCAGACAAATATAATGTGCCCCGTATTGGTTATGTGAACAAGATGGACCGTTCTGGTGCCGACTTCTTCGAGACAGTACAGCAGATGAGGGACATCCTGGGCGCTAACCCCGTGGTGATTCAGGTGCCCATCGGCGCTGAGGAGAACTTCAAGGGTCTGGTTGACCTGATCAAGATGAAGGCTATTCTGTGGCACGATGAGACCATGGGCGCTGAATACGACATCGAGGAGATCCCCGCTGACATGCAGGCAGAGTGTGACGACTGGCGTAACAAGTTGCTCGAGGCTGCTGCAGAGTACGATGAGGCTTTGATGGAGAAGTACTTCGACGATCCTGCCTCGATCACTGAGGAGGAGATCATTGCTGCTATCCGCAAGGGTACCATCGCTATGCAGTGCACCCCGATGCTGCTCGGTTCTTCATATAAGAACAAGGGCGTACAGCCTCTGCTCGACTATGTGTGTGCTTTCCTGCCCGCTCCCGTTGATGTGGAGATGGTGATGGGTACCAACCCCAACACTGACGAGGAGGAGGGCCGCAAGCCTTCTGAGGCTGAGCCTACATCAGCTCTCGCCTTCAAGATCGCTACCGATCCGTACATGGGCCGTCTGGTGTTCTTCCGCGTCTACTCTGGTAGCGTGAAGGCCGGTTCTTATGTCTTCAATCCCCGTTCTGGCAAGAAGGAGCGTATCAGCCGTCTGTTCCAGATGAACTCAAATAAGGAAATTCCTATGGAGTCGATCGATGCTGGTGATATCGGCGCAGGCGTAGGTTTCAAGGATATCCGCACTGGTGATACCCTCTGTGATGAGGAGAAGCCTATCGTGCTGGAGTCGATGACCTTCCCTGACACCGTGATTTCTATCGCAGTAGAACCGAAGTCTCAGGCCGATGTGGCTAAGCTGGACAATGGTCTGGCTAAGTTGGCTGAGGAAGACCCAACCTTCACCGTACGTACCGACGAGCAGAGTGGTCAGACTATTATCTCTGGTATGGGTGAGCTTCACCTCGACATTATCATCGACCGTCTGAAGCGCGAGTTCAAAGTAGAGTGTAACCAGGGTAAGCCTCAGGTGAACTATAAGGAGGCTATCACCAAGACTGTCATGGGTTACCGTGAGGTTTACAAGAAACAGTCGGGTGGTCGCGGTAAGTTCGCTGATATTATCGTGAACGTAGGTCCTGTGGATGAGGACTACGATATCAAGGAGAATGGACCTCTGCAGTTTGTCAACGAAGTGAAGGGTGGTAACATTCCTAAGGAGT
>JAEEGG010015563.1_pt1 | contig 15942 bp, 11 predicted proteins | sample 9134161 | NCBI WGS metagenome assembly JAEEGG01 (sample SAMN16246543, study PRJNA631951) | gut metagenome | biome: gut microbiome; feature: rumen; material: CR-attached | host: Bos | place: Iran: Karaj | collected 2018-10
ACAAAGCATCGAACATTATGATCTGTCTGAGAATACTCTTTGATCTTATACCGCAGGTTCTTTTGATAAAAATGACCGGGATGTTTTTCGAAGAAAAGATTCTGAGGACAGAAGCAATCGTTTATTTCGCGATCATATTGGGGTGTTTTGTTTTTAAGGCTGTTTTCTCGTATTTAGCTACGAGGAAAGCACATGATGCAGCATATGCATGTCTCTCGGAACTGAGATCGAGGATCGTAAATCACTTAAAAAAGCTGCCTCTCGGCTTCTTTCAGGAGCATAAAACCGGAGAGCTGACAAAGATCATGGAATATGATGTGGAGCAGATCGAGGGATATCTCGCACACGGACTTCCCGAAGTAATGTCAGCAACTCTGCTCCCATGTGCTGTTTTTGTTGCAATGCTTTTTGTTCATCCGGGACTGGCTTTGGCAATGGTTGTCGGGCTTCCGTTAATGTGGATAACAAAAAAAGCATTTGCATCACTTTGGGCAAAGAATTTCAGGATTTACGCCGATTCGGTCACGCAGATGCAGGAAAACATAATGGAATATGTAGCGAACATACCTGTGATAAAAGCTTTCGGAAAAGAAGAGACAAAGACATCAAAAACACTGGAATCGGCAAAACAATACGATTTCTGGGCGAAAAAATCGATGGCCGGGATATCCGTCCCTATGGGACTTATTACGTTCTTTATGGAATCGGGCGTAGTCCTCGTTATGATCCTTGGAACATACCTCCTCTCTGAGGGATGGATATCTGTTACACAGCTTATTCTTTCAATCGTTCTGGGAGGCTTGTTCACGTCGTCCGTTGCAAAGACGGCAACTTTCCAGCACTACGGGATAGTATTTGGTGAATCCATGAAGGGAGTGGCTAAGATACTCGCTGAAGAGGCGCCTTCGGAAGCTTCGGAATACGGGGATCCCGAGAACGGGGACATAACGGTATCAAGTCTTTGTTTTGCCTATAAAGGGAAAGAAAAGATCCTTGATGATATCAACCTTGTAATCCCGAAGGGCAGTAAAACGGCATTGGTCGGCGCCTCGGGGTGCGGGAAGACCACGCTTGCAGGACTTTTGATGGGATTTTGGAAACCTTCGTCCGGTCATATAAGCATTGGAGGAACGGACACGGCAAACGCATCGCAGCAGGGACTGAACAGATTGTTTTCGGTTGTACAGCAGGATGTTTTTCTGTTTAACACAACAATAGAAGAAAACATAAGGATCGGAAAACCGGATGCGACCGGAAAAGAGATAGTGGAAGCAGCAAAGAAAGCGTGTATTCATGACTTTATAATGTCTCTTCCGAATGGATATGAAACGCAGACGGGAGAAGCCGGAGTTAAGTTCTCGGGCGGAGAAAAGCAAAGGATAGCAATTGCCCGCATGATACTCAAAGATGCGCCTATCGTTATACTTGACGAGGCAACCGCGGCTGTTGACGCGGAAAATGAGGCTTATATAAAGGAGGCTATAGATAATCTCGGAAAGGACAAAACAATAATAACGATCGCTCATCATCTTAGTACAATACGTGACTCGGATCAGATAGTCGTTATGGAGAACGGCCGTGTTGAAGGAAAAGGGACTCATGAAGAATTGATGAAGGAATGCGATCTGTACGCGACTATGGTTTTGGATCAGGAGAGATCGGATAACTGGAGTATCAGAAAACCTGACCTTCGCTATAGTGTTTGTCAGTTAAAGAGAGGAGAGTAAAGCACTGTGATAAAAGAAATGTTTGGAACCCTTACAAGGGGTGGCAAAAGATCGTTTTGGCTCTCGGTAGCGTGTTTTGTGGTTTATGCGTTGTCGGGGACGCTTATGATGTACGTTACGTTGATTTCGATAAAAGGGATCACAACGGGAGACAAAAACATCATGAAATACTGGGTAATACTAGGAGTGTGTCTGCTTTTAAAATGTGTCTGCAGTATAGTGGCGGATCTGAGGAAGCACTATGCGGGATTCGATGTAGTTTATCAGGTCAGGAAAGGGATCATAGAAAGACTCAAGAGTTTTTCACTCGGCTTTTATACAAATGAAAGACTGGGGGAGATCAGCACAGTTATCCGCAAAGATGTGGACAATATGGAAATGGTGATCGGACATGTAGCCACGAGGATCTTAGCAGACTTTATCGTCTCTTTTGCAGTGTTTGTTTTCCTGGCAGTTATAGATATAAAGCTTGCTTTGCTTATGGTTTCTGTACTTCCCTTTGCAATTATATACATCACAAAAGGTCTGAAAAAAGCGGAAAAACTCGAAAAGACAACGGGGAATGATCTGGCCGACATGGTTAGCCTTTTTGTTGAGTATGTAAAAGGGATCCCTCTTCTAAAGGCTTTCGGAGAAAGTCGTCGCTTTGAAGAACGTCTTCATGAAAGCGTTTCAAAATTCGGTGAGAGCAGTAAATCGGTGGCTGAAAACCGGGCGCGGGTTCTTTCTGTCTATGGTCTGATCATAGACATATCATACTGGATAATGCTCAGTGTGGGCTTCATGCTTGTGCTGTCGGATAAAGTCAATATTTTTGATTATCTTCTCTTGGCGATCGTAAGCAGGGAGTTTTATAAACCTTTTTTAAATCTGGAAAACCATCGTGCCAATTATGTGACGGTCGTGGACAGTTACAAAAGAATAAAAAAGATCCTTACGTCACAGACTGTTGTCGAACCGGAAGAACCTCAAAAGCCGGCAGATCATTCGATACGTTTTGAAAATGTGGGATTTAGCTACGAAGAGGGAGGATTCGAGATCAAAAACGTCAGCTTTGAGTCTCCTCAAAACTCGCTCACGGCACTTGTCGGAAGCTCGGGATCCGGAAAAACAACAGTTACGAATCTGTTGTTGCGATTCTGGGATGTTAATGAGGGCTCGATCATGATCGGAGGCAGAGACATACGTAATATCGGCTACGACGATCTCCTCGGGAGTATCAGCATCGTGATGCAGAATGTAATGCTCTTTGCGGACACCATTGAAGGCAATATACGCATTGGAAAGAAAAATGCTTCACACGAGGAGGTCGTAGCTGCAGCGAAAAAAGCACGTATTCATGATTTTATCATGTCGTTGCCGAACGCTTATGAGACATTGATCGGAGAAAACGGAATTGGGCTGTCGGGAGGGCAGAAGCAGAGAATATCAATAGCCCGTGCGTTTCTTAAGGATGCTCCGATACTGCTTCTTGATGAAATAACCAGCAATGTTGATCCTGTAAATGAGGTGTTGATCGAAGAAGCCGTCAGCGAGCTTTCAAAAAACAGAACGGTTTTGGTAATCGCACATCATTTGGGAACTATCCGGAATGCGGATAACATTCTGGTCTTTAAAGAGGGCAGGATCATTGAATCGGGAACACATGAAAGCCTTCTGGCAGGTGAAAAAGGGATTTACAGAAAGCTGTGGGAAATGGGGAATTGATATATGAATGAATCGGCCATAGAAATGAAAAACGTTTCGTTCAGATACAGAGGACATGAGGAGACTGCTCTGATCAATCTGAATCTTGTGATAGAAAAAGGATCGTTCGTGCTTATCACAGGGAAAAGCGGGTCTGGGAAAACAACGCTATCAAGGTGCATCAACGGGATAGTTCCACGGTTCTGCGAGGGTGAACTGGAAGGAAAGATCCTCCTGAACGGGATAGATACCGGTGATTACGAACTGTGTGATTTTGGAAGGGTCGTCGGGTCAGTGTTTCAGGACCCCGGCAGTCAATTCTTTATGACGGATGTGATGAACGAGATCGCATTCGGGTGCTTAAACATGCGCATGCAGAGGGATGAGATTCTCAAAAGAACAGAAGAAAGCGCAAAGGTACTCGGAATAGAAGAACTCATGAGTAAAAGAATATTTGATCTTTCAAGCGGAGAGATGCAGAAGGTTTCGATAGCTTCCTGTTATGCAATGGGTCCTGATGTATATCTTCTTGACGAGCCTTCGGCAAATCTTGATCAGAGATCGATCAAAGAACTCAGACGCGTACTTGGCATGTTAAAGAGCAAAGGAAAAACGATCATCGTCCTTGAGCACCGATTGTTTTATCTTACCGACCTTTTGGACAGGATGATAATTCTTGAAAATGGTGAGATCGTAAGGGATATGAACCAAACCGAAGCGTTGACCCTGAAGAGCGAAGAAAGAAACAGGCTTGGTCTGAGAGTGTTCAACCCCGAAGATGTCCTGCCCGTTGCCAAAAGGGAAGAACAATATAAAGAGGGAGAAGAAACTTTCAGGATCTCGGAACTGTCATTTGGCTACAAAAGAAAAAAGGAAGACGGGAATCCAAAGGAAAATGTTCTTCAAAATATATCAATGAGTGCAAACAAAGGAGAGATTATTGCCCTGATCGGTGATAACGGAGCGGGAAAAACGACTCTTGCTAAGGTTTGCTGCGGACTTTTGAAGGGTAAAAGCGGATCTGTTGTTTTGAACGGACGAAGCCTGAGACCGGGGAAAAGACCGGGGAATATATATTTTGTGATGCAGGACTCGGATTATCAGCTTTTCGGGGACAGTGTTTTCAACGAAGGAATGATCGGGAAACGAAAAAACAATGATCTGAACGCTAAAGTCGAGAAAACACTCAAAGAGCTTTCTCTTTGGGAGGAACGCGAAAAGCATCCGGCGGCACTTTCAAGAGGACAAAAGCAGCGTCTTACGATAGCGGGAGCATTAATGACGGACAGCAGGGTGGTGTTTTTTGATGAACCTACCAGCGGACTTGACAGAGACAGCATGATCAGGGTTTCCAAGCAGCTGAAAATGCTTTCTGAGCAAGGCAGGATTGTTTTTGTGATAACACACGATTTTGAATTTGTTACGGAGACATGTCAAAGAGTGGTCTGTATCGATGAAGGAAGAGTAAAAGATGATTTTTATATATCACCGTCGACCGGACACAAGCTTTTAATGCTTATGGGCATCGACTTGTAAACACAATACAAAAATACAGAGAGGATATTACAAATGACTTCTGATTGCTTAAAAAGGATGCTTGATCCGCGTACTTCGGGATTGGCCGTCGTTTTGCTTGGAATAACGGCCATGTTCATGAACAAAGCATTAACCGCACATATCATATTCGCGGTGGCGGCTATATACCTGCTATGTTCAAAAGCGGTGAAAGCATGCCTGGTATACGTTTCAATATATTTACTGATCACTGTGCTTTCAATGAATGTCGAAAGCATTGAAAACACAAGTATTATGCTGCTTGTGGTATCGCTCGGTTATTTTGTTCAGAAGCTGACTGTATTGATAATGATGGGGCAGTTTTTTGCCAGAACCGCAAGAATACCGGACGTTCTTACGGCTCTTCAGCAGATGAAAATGCCTGATGCCTTAGCGGTCCCGTTGATCGTTGCTCTAAGATTCTTTCCGACCATACGTGAAGACTACCACAGCCTCAGGGACAGTCTGCGACTGCGAAACGTCAGGGTTTCTCCGGTCATGATACTGGTAAGGCCCGTCAAAACTATAGAATATCTCTTCGTTCCGATACTCAGAAAAAGCGTGAGAGTTTCGGACGAGCTCGCTGCCTCGGCTCTTGTGCGGGGTTTTGAACACATGAAGGATCAGACGATCCTTTTTCCGCTAAAGTTCGGAAAAACCGACATAGCCGTCACAGCAGCAACTGTGATGACGGTTGTCGTTTTATTCATAATACAATTTTATTAAGGAGGTTCGTTATGAACACAAACAAAACAGAAACCCTTACTGCAAGGAATTTTATCTCGATCGGCATATTTGCTGCGATCAATCTGGTGATATTCTTTATAGTGGGTTCGATCGCGGGAATGACTGTGATCGGAACCGTAGCCAATATCCCGATAACTGTTTTCTTTGAAGCTGTTGCATATATGCTTCTTGTTTCAAAGGTGAGGAAAAAAGGAACTTTTCTTATCATGGGGACGATAGGAGTGCTGCCCGGCTTCATGGCTGCCAATGTGATAGGAGTTTTGGCATCGATCGCGGGATGGATCATAGCCGAGATAATCGCAAGCGCCAACCATTATAAGAGTAAAAAAATACTGATATTCACATATGTGGTAGGATGCACTCTTCAAAGTGCCGCATATACATTGCCGATGTACGTATCGAACGCACAATACATGATCGACAGAAAAGAACTTCTTCATCTGACGGATGAGGCTCTTGATGTTTACCTGGAAATGTTCACCTGGCCCATGTATTTCGGAATGGTAGCACTTACCGTCCTGACAGCTTTTCTGGGAGCATTCATCTCGATGAAGATACTTAAAAGACATTTTGAAAAAGCAGGATTGATTTCCTGACATGGCAGATTTATGATGGTCAGCGTAAAGGAATTTACGCTGACTATTTTTACTTGTCTGAACTGTTAGTTTGTATTAGAATACCATTAGTTAGCAGAAGCTAACCGCATACTGTTTTCAACTAAGGAGAAAAAGCATGAAAAAACTGGTACTTATAAGACACGGCGAAAGTGAGTGGAACAAACTGAACCTTTTTACGGGCTGGATGGATGTCGACCTGAGCGAGAAAGGAACCGAAGAAGCAAAACAGGCGGGAAAAACGCTGAAATCAGAAGGCTATGATTTTGACGTATGCTATACGTCTTACCTTAAAAGAGCGATCCATACGCTCAACATCACACTTGATGAGATGGACAGGGCATGGCTCCCCGTTATAAAGTCATGGAAGCTCAACGAGCGTCATTACGGTGCGCTTCAGGGGCTTAACAAGTCTGAAACCGCCGAGAAGTACGGAGAGGATCAGGTTAAGATCTGGAGACGCTCGTTTGATGTAAAGCCGCCGGAACTCTCGGATGATGACGAAAGAAGTGCTTGTAAACAGCCCATGTACAGGGATGTGGACAAGAGCCTCCTGCCGAAAAACGAAAGCCTTGAAACTACTATAGAGAGAGTTGTTCCCTTCTTTGAAGAGACGATAAAGAAGGATATCATGGCAGGGAAAAGGGTCATCATCGCCGCACACGGCAATTCGCTCAGAGCGCTTGTTAAATATTTTGACGGGCTTTCAAACGAAGAGATCATCGGTGTTAACATCCCTACCGCGGTTCCGCTTGTTTATGAATTCGATGATGACATGAAGGTTATCAGGCATTATTATTTAGGTGATGCGGATGCTTTGAAAGCAAAGATGGAAGCAGTTGCCAACCAGGGCAAGAAAAAGGCCTGAAGGGCTTTGGGGAGATGCTCCGCCGCAGCGGGTAGGAGTCAGCCTACAAATATTTACCTAGCAGTATTGTGAGGTGTTAAAAACGGATAACGCATATAGCAATAAAAACAATATCGTCCTCATAGGCATGCCGGCCTCGGGAAAGAGCACCGTCGGAGTTATACTCGCGAAGGTTCTCGGAATGGATTTTTTGGACAGCGATCTGGTGATCCAGAAGAGAAAGAGTCTCAAACTGAGCGAGATCATCGAAGCACGCGGTGTAGAAGGATTTCTGAAAGCGGAAGAAGAGGCACTGCTCAGTATCAGTGCCTCTAACACGGTCATCGCTACCGGCGGAAGCGCCGTCTACAGCGAAGCGGGCATGCGATACCTCAAAGAGAACGCTACGGTCGTTTACCTCAAGGTCGGACTCGAAGCTTTAAAGAAGAGGCTCCATGACATAAAAGGTCGCGGAGTCGTCCTTCGCGGCGGCGAGTCGTTTGACGAGATGTATGCGGAACGCTCCGCTCTTTACGAGAAATACGCCGACACGGTAGTAGAAGAGAAAGAGGGTTCAATTGAAGATACCGTTTGGGCGGTGGTACATAATAACATATTTTGCTTTTAGACAGAAAAGCGGTATAATGTTTCAGAGAAACTGAAAGGTCAAACCTTATGAGCATATTACTTTTTCTGATCATAATACTTGCTTTGATAGTTGTTATCGGGATTTTAAACGAGAAGTTTTTCCACCTGCAGTCGGACATCGCGCTCATCATGTTTTCGCTCGTGATCTCGGCTGTGCTTCTCTTAGTCAGTAAAGTTGTGAACATCGAGTCGCTCGACAGCTTTGTTGAGGGACTCGGTGATTTTGGTTTTGAAAACTATCTGATGGACGGTGTTCTGTGCTTCATGCTCTTCTCGGGTGCCGGGAAGGTCAACATGAACAAATTCAGGCAGAACGTGCGCGCCATCAGCCTTTTGGCGCTTCTTACGACCATGATCTCGTCGGTCGTTTACGGCGCCCTCTTTTATCTTGTCAGTCTGATATTCAAACTTCCGCTCGATCTGATCACATGCATACTGCTCGGATGCGTCGTTTCGCCGACTGACCCCATAGCGGCAACGGGTATCCTGAACAAAATAGGTCTTTCAAAGAATGTCTGCTCGGTCATCGAGAACGAATCGCTCTTCAACGACGGAACGGGTGTAACGCTCTTTATCTTCGTCAGGGGCCTCGTCGTACACAGTGACGACGGAAACTTCTTCACGCTTATGGGCCGCGAGATACTCGGCGCCGTTGCTGTCGCACTCGTTGTCTCGTTTATCATGTTCAGACTCATGAAGGCCACGAGAGACCCTATCAAATACATCCTTATCTCACTTCTGGATGTTTCGCTTGTTTACATCATCTGTGAGCATCTCGGCTTCTCGGGAGTCATAGCTTCCGTTGTCTGCGGAATGTATTTCTCGTATGCGATGGGCAAGATGGAAAGAAGAGTGGCTGTTGTCGATCCGAGACAGCTCTATAAGGACTTTTGGGATATAGTGGAGAGCCTCCTCAATGCGATCCTGTTTATCATGATCGGTCTGTTACTCCTCAACATCGAGGTGAGCAGGTATCTGTGGATCATACTTCCCGCGGCGATCATCCTTAACCTCATCGCCAGAGCCTTCGGTGTGTCGATAAGCAGCCTGCTCACGGGCAAGAATATCCCGGGTAATTACAGCGCTCCCGAATATGTCACGCTCATGACCTGGTCGGCTCTTAAAGGAGGACTCTCGCTTGCTCTCGCGTTCGGAACGGGAGAGTATCTTCCGAAGGAAGTCTACGACATATTCATAAACGTTACGTACGTCACCATCTTCTTTACGGTGCTCGTGCAGGGACTTACGGTCAAGAAAGTCTATTTTGCCCTGGAGAAACATAAGACGGCGCGCATGACGAGAAACCGGCATTCCTCGGAAAACAAAACTTGACGCGTCGCAGCCCCAAACACAGAAACTCGTTAACGCATATGTGTGAAAGGGCATAATTACAGGCTTTTGGCGACGTCGAATCAGCAGACAGCACGAAACAATACAACACAGAAAAAGGGATTAAGACATGAAGATCATCATCATCGGTTCGGGAAGAACAGGCTGCGCACTTATCAAAGCTCTCTCGGAGAGAAATTACGACATCACTGTTGTCGAGAAGCAGAAGTCGATCGTTGACGCTGTCACCGACAAGTACAATGTGAGCGGTATCGTGGGAAGCGGTGCCTCGAAGGAGACGCTCTACAAAGCGGGCGCCGATACGGCGGACGTACTTATCGCACTGACTCCCGTTGACGAGGTCAATATCCTCAGCTGTATGCAGGCGAAGGCGATCGGTACTTTAAGGACGTGTACCCGCGTGTTCCAGCCGGATTTCGCGGCGGAGAGAAAGCAGCTTGAAGCGGAGCAGGGCATCGACTATGTCTTCAATCCGAAGTACGACATCGCCGAGGAGGCAGCGAGCAGCATAGGACTTCCGGGCGTTGTTAAACCCGAAGGTATCTTCGGCGGCAGGATGCAGATGGTCTCGGTTACGATCACGGATGATTCTCCGATACGCGGTAAGTCGCTCTTCGAGATCAAAAAGAGTCAGGCGAGCGAACTGCTTATCTGTACGGTCCTTCGGGACGGTAAGCTCTTTGTTCCCGACGGCAAGTTTACTGTTGAAGCGGGCGATATCATCGGCCTCGCCGCTTGCAGGGAAAGCCTTTTTGATGTCCTTAAGGGCATCGGGATAGTCCGCGAGAAAACAAAGAAGGTCATGATCGTCGGCGGCACCGTTGCGGCCGAATACCTTATCGAGATGCTCCTCAAGAGCAAGAAGAACATAACGCTCATTGAGTCTGACATAGATCGCTGCAGGGAACTCATGGAGAAGTACCCTGATGTCAATGTTTCATACGGCAGCGGAGAGCTTGCTGATATCCTTGAGGACGAGCGTATAGGTTCGATGGATGCGGTGGTATCACTCACCGATAACGACGAGACAAATATGGTTACGAGTATGTATGCCTGGTCAAGAAACGTGCCCTCGGTCATCACAAGCGTGGATGCGCCCGAGCACCTTAAGCTTCTGCACCGCGTCAACCTCGACATCACTCTTTCGTCTTCCGAAATATCGGTTTACAAGCTCATCCGTTTCATCAGAAACTGCGAGGTCGGAGCCGAGAAAAACGAGATCGAGAAGTATGCGACGGTTGCGGACAACAAGGCGGAAGTTCTTCAGTTCTCGGCCGATGAAAGCTTTAAGGGACTGGATAAAAAGTTCTGCGACCCGCAGTTCAGGCTTAAAAAGAACATCATCATCGCATCAGTCATACATAATGAGGAGCTCATCATACCGAACGGCAACAGCATGATAAAGAAGGGTGACAAAGTGATCGTTGTTGCGGACAAAAAGGCACATATTGAGAGACTGGGAGATATATTTGAGGACTGATGAGCCATCAAGAAATCTTGAATGAGAATGCTTATTATGATAAAATGTCCATTAGGAGTCTGTGTAGAAGGGAGAGTTTATGCTTAGCAGTCTACACGTTAAAAATTTCGCCCTGATAGACGAAGCGGACATCACATTTGAGAACGGCCTCAACATCATCACGGGCGAGACGGGAGCCGGTAAGTCGATCATCCTCGGGGCGATCATGACGGCACTTGGGGAGCGCTCGGGGAAGGGTATCATCAAGGAAGGTGCCGAGTCGGCACTGTGCGAGCTGACCTTTACCGATATAGGTGAGGAAGCAAGGAGGCTCTGCGAAGAGGAGCAGATAGACCTCAGTGATGATACGGTCGTCATATCGCGCAAGATCATGAATAACGGCAGGAGCGTCACACGTATTAACGGCGAAACGCTTTCGGCTTCGACTTCCCGCGTGATAGCGGGTGCATTGATCGATATCTACGGTCAGGATGAGCACAGGTCGCTCGCGGACAGTCGCAGCCAGCTCGCGATCCTTGACAGGTTCTGCGGTCAGGAGGCGGCAGAGCTCCTTTCGGAGATATCGCGGCTTCTGTCGGAAAAGAAAAAGTACGAGGAAGAGCTCGAGGCTCTTCCGACAGATGATTCGGTCCGCATGAGAGAGGTTGACAGGCTTGAATTCGAGATTGCCGAGATCGAAGAAGCAGCTGTCAGGGAAGGCGAAGAAGAGAACCTTAAGGCACAGTTCAAGGTGCTTGCAAGCGCCAGGACCATCAAGGAGAACCTTTTCGGAGCGGGCGAGGCGCTTCGCGGTGAGTCGGGTGCATCAGACGGTTCGGCCGCAGCTCTCAAGTTCCTTTCGCATCTCTGCGACCTTTCGGATGATCTTAAAGATCTTTACGACAGGGCGGCGGACATAGATTCCATGATCGGTGATCTCTATTCCGATATTGAGAGAGTCGCAGAGAACATCGACGATGACGAAGAAAAGCTTGCCGAGGTCGACAAACGACTCGACCTCATTTCACATATCAAGAGCCGCTACGGCAGAGACGTTGCCGAGATCGAAGCGTACCTTGAATCGGACAAAAAGGCTCTCGAAAAGATCGCTCAAAGTGATGCCGAGATAGAGCGTATGAGGAAACTGATCGATGAGAGTAACCGCGCAGCACAACTCGCTGCAGGGAAGCTTTCAAAGCTCAGACACGAGCAGGCGGTCAGGCTCACTGAGCAGATCGTTTCGGCACTTGAAGATCTTGGCTTCAACAGGATCTGCTTTGATATAGTATTAAAGGATGCGGGCACTGTCCGTGAGAGCGGTTCGGACGAGATCGAATTCATGATCTCCCTTAATCCGGGAGCCGCACCGGCACCTCTTGCAAGAGTTGCATCGGGCGGAGAGCTCTCGAGGATCATGCTTGCGATCAAGTCGGTCATGGCACACGCCGAGGAGATCGATTCCCTCGTCTTCGACGAGATCGACACCGGTATCAGCGGAAGAACAGCCCAGAAGGTTGCCGAAAAGCTGGCCGTTATATCCGGTTCGACCCAGGTTATATGCATTACGCATCTTTCACAGATCGCTGCCATGGCTGATGAGCACATCCTGATCGAAAAGTCGGTGGAAGACAACAGTACAAGGATCACTGTCACGTCACTCGACGAGCGTGGTATAAATGCCGAACTTACAAGGATGCTTTCGGGAACCCTGGTCACGCACACGGTGGAAGAAGGTGCCAGGGAACTCAAAGAGCTTGCCGATTCCAGAAAGAAAGAACTTCGTTCTTCTTTGAAATAAAAAACCTGATACTGAAACGGGGATCGTCCCCAAATTACAGGTTTAACAAGAGGTTGATTTATGAAAAATATCCTTTTTCTTGCATCGGAATGTGTACCCTTTATCAAGACGGGAGGACTTGCCGATGTAGTGGGTTCGCTCCCTAAGTATCTTGACAAGAGCAAGTACGATGTCAGGGTCATGCTCCCCAAGTACATGTGCATGAAGCCTGAGTACATGAATGCCATGAAGTACGTTACTCACTTCTACATGGAGCTTGCGTGGAGAAGACAGTATGTCGGAGTGCTTGAGCTCGAATACGACGGTATCAAGTTTTATTTCATCGACAACGAATTTTATTTCAGCGGGTACGCGCCCTACGGCAACATCTACGAGGATATCGAGAAGTTCGCTTTCTTCGACAGAGCCGCACTTTCGGCACTTCCGTCGATAGGCTTCAGACCCGACATCATCCATTGCAACGACTGGCAGACCGGTCTGGTGCCCGTTTACCTCAACGATGTTTTCCAGGCAAATGAGTTCTACCGTGGGATAAAGACCATCATGACCATACATAACCTCAAGTTCCAGGGTGTCTGGGACAAGAAAACGGTTATGGACATCACCGGACTCTCCGATTACTACTTCACTTCCGACAAGATGGAAGCATACGGCGATGCGAACTATCTTAAGATAGGTATCGTTTACGCGGACTACGTCACCACCGTCAGCAATACATATGCCGAAGAGATCAAGATGCCGTTCTACGGCGAAGGTCTCGACGGCCTTATGCGTGCAAAGAGCAATCGCTTGAGGGGTATCGTGAACGGTCTCGACTATGACGAGTACAACCCCGAGAACGACCCTTACCTTGCAAAGACCTACAGCGCAATGACCTTCCGCAAGGAGAAGATCAAGAACAAGAGAGCTTTCCAGGAAGAGCTCGGACTTGCGCGTGACGACAGAAAATTCATGATCGGTATCTGCTCAAGACTCACGGACCAGAAGGGCCTTGATCTTGTGGACTGTGTTATCGAGGAGATCTGCGCCGAGGACACCCAGCTCGTTGTTCTCGGTACGGGCGAAGAAAGGTACGAGAACCTCTTCAGACATTTTGCATGGAAGTACCCCGACAGAGTATCGGCGAACATTTTCTACTCGAACGACCGTTCACACAGACTTTATGCATCATGCGACGCGTTCCTTATGCCTTCGCTCTTTGAGCCCTGCGGCCTCAGCCAGCTCATGTGCCTGAGGTACGGAACCATCCCGATCGTCAGGGAAACGGGAGGTCTTAAGGATACGGTCATTCCTTACAACGAATTTAATAACAGCGGAACGGGATTCTCGTTCGCTAACTATAACGCTCATGAGATGCTGGCATGCATTCGCTACGCGAAGGATGTCTTCTTCGACAGAAAGCGCGAGTGGAACAAGCTTATCGACAGGGCAATGGCGGAAGACTATTCGTGGAATAATTCCTCAAAGCAGTACGAGGAAGTCTACGATATGCTCCTGTCCTGAGTCGGTCGCTGACTTACAGTGTATGACGAGTGATCAGCTTTAAACAGCCCCGTGATCAGAGATGAATGCTCGGGATGAAGGAAAAGCCCGCATCTATACAGGAGGCGACAGAACGCCTCCTGTTTGCATGTGTTTATGAGTTTACCGGTATGATCCGGATGGGAGGTTTTAACTATGGCAGAAAAAAGACTTTCTGATCTTTTGAAGGACCTGGGAGGGTGCAGAGTATCATCGACTCTTGATCCCGTGGTCACGTCGATCTGTTATGATACGAGGAAAGAGATAGGACCCGGCTGCCTTTTTGTGTGCATCAGGGGGGCAAAGAACGACAGCCATGAGTTCGCCGCGGAGGCGGCTGCCAAGGGCGCTGTAGCTGTGATCGCGCAGCACGAGGTCGATGTCTCGGAAAGTTGCGTGGCAGTCATCACACCGGACACAAGGAGGGCCTTAGCGCTTATATCGGCTGCGTTCTTCGACTATCCCGCAAAGAAGCTCACGACCATAGCGCTCACGGGCACGAAGGGCAAGTCAACTACCTCGTACATGATAAAGAGCATCCTCGAAAAGTCCGGCCGCAAGTGCGGTGTTATCGGGACCATAGGCGTTGCGTACGGAGACACTCACATAGACCTGGGGAATTCGACTCCCGAGTCGTATATCATACACGAGAACTTCGCAAGGATGGTCGAAGCCGGATGCGACAGCGTCGTGATGGAGGTTTCTTCGCAGGGACTCATGCAGAACAGAGTTTACGGCATCGATTACGACTGCGCTGTGTTCCTCAACCTTGAGCAGGATCATATCGGAGAGGGCGAACACAGCTGCTTCGAGGAGTACCTGTATTGCAAGAGTATCCTCTTCAGAAGCTGCAAACATGCCATATTTGCGGTGGGAGACAGGCATCTCTTAGATGTCCTTGCGGCAGCGGGTATTAAGGACAGGGTTCTTGCGAGTGCAGACGGAGCCGTCGAAGGTTCGGACGCAGATCCGCGTGAAAGATTTAAGATTTGGGACGAGAAGTTCGATATCACGAAGATCTCGACCCTCACGGCCGACGACTGCGAAGGCTTCGGTGTCGAAGGCGGGGCAAACATGCAGGCCGGTACTCCTTCGGAGAGTATGACTTCGCAGGCTGAGAGAAAGCTCTTTAAAAAGTGCACATTTGCAAAAGACCTTAAATTCACCAAAAAGAAGGAACACGGAACACTTAAGCTCGGGATCGATTTCAAGGTGGATCTCGCTTCGGGCGAAGAGGCGGAGATGTCGCTTAACATCCCCGGAAGATACAACGTGGCAAATGCCGCCGCAGCGATCGCTGTGACGTCGTACCTCGGCGCGGGAGCGGAGGCGATGCGCGAAGCATTTCTTTCGTTCTCGGTCTGCGGAAGACTTGAGCCTGTGCATGTATCGGACGAGTTCACACTCTACATCGACTACGCGCATAACGCAATGGCGCTTGAAAACGTGCTTCTCACGCTCCGCGCATATAACCCCGGAAGGCTTGTGTGCCTCTTCGGATGCGGAGGCAACAGATCAAAAGAGAGGCGTTATACGATGGGTGAGGTTTCCTCACGTCTCGCCGATCTTTCGGTCGTAACATCCGATAATCCCAGATTTGAGAAGCCCTCCGATATCATCGACGACATACTCGTCGGAGTCAGAAAAGAAAAGGGCGAGTATATAGTCATTGAAAACAGACGAGAAGCCATTGATTATGTCATCAAAAACGGTCGCAAGGACGACATCATCCTTCTGGCCGGTAAAGGCAACGAGGACTACCAGGAGATCTGCGGAGTTAAGCATCCGTTCGATGAGAGGGTGGTTATCGCAGAGCTTATGCAGAGGAGATAAATTGTACGCTGACGTTATCGTAAACCTTTCGGTCAAGTCTATAGACAGACCGTATACATACAGGATCCCCGCCGACCTTGAGGAAAGGGTCGTTCCGGGGACTCCGGTCATGGTTCCTTTCGGTAGCGGAGGAAGGGTGATAAAGGGATTTGTCACCG